>WNFY01004746.1_pt1 | contig 12420 bp, 11 predicted proteins | sample 5400091 | NCBI WGS metagenome assembly WNFY01 (sample SAMN13153364, study PRJNA577476) | soil metagenome | isolation source: 60 cm soil or saprolite under grassland replicate 1 | place: USA:California | collected 2016-06-15 | reverse complement strand
CCAGCCATGCTTGACTCGGTGAAGCATGCTTGCCCACTCGGGCGTCTGGGGACACCGGAAGAAGCGGCGGGCGCGGTCTTGTTCTTTTGCTCTCCCCTGTCGGATTATGTGACGGGCGAGGTGCTGATTTGCGGAGGCGGATTCCACTTCTGAGCGGGAGCAGACAGAGTTCGGCAAGCAGTCGATAGGACGACACACTTCTGGCTGCCACACGCGACTGATGCGGCTTTCCGGCGGCTAAAGCTATGCCGCGACGCCGGGCATCGCGTATGCGGCGGGCGCTTCTTTCACCTCAACTTCTTCAGCAGCTTCTTGTACCAGTGTTTGCAGTTGGATCAGATGCTCCAACCCATGCTCGTATCCTGAATCGTAGGAAGTGATGACGGGACGATCAGATCTTCCGTCCGCGCGATCTTTTTCTGAATAAGCCATGGCAAACCTCGGGAGGGTACTCCAAGTAGGAGTCGCAGCCGGACAGATATAAAGATATGCCCGAGGCCGGACCGCCGTTGGTACTTCCCGTCACAGAACAGTGTGACCCGGCTCACTCCCAGCGAGAGATCAGCGGGATCGGCGTGCTTTGCGGCGAGCAGGTTTGGCAACTTTCTTCTTCGCAGGGACGACGCTGGAGACCAGCGTTTCCAGTTCTTCAATTCTGCGTTTGAGTCCGTCCACCGCACCCTCGCCGCGGGCAGCTGCCGGATGTGGCGGCGCTCCTTCAGCAGGCGGAGGAGGTGCAGCCGTCCGCATGAACTCAAATGGGCTCATGGGTGGGGACATCACCCGGTACGCATTCTGATAGAGATCGAACATTGCTTTCATGTACTTAAGCGCGCTTTCCTGAGTGGCCCGGCCGGAGGCGACGACCATCTGGCGCAACATGTCGAGCGGAAACGTCGAGTCCGGTTCTTTGGCCTGATCCATAATGATTTGGGTCAGTACCGGGCGCGTGATGTCTTCCCCAGTGGCGGCGTCCACGACCTGCACGTCACGCCCGTCCCGGACAAGCTGCGCAATCTCGTCCAGATTGATGTAGCGGCTGTTGCTCGTGTCATAGAGCCGGCGGTTTTCGTACTTCTTGATCACGATAGTAGTTTGCTCCATTTTCAGTCCTCGTTTTCTCTTGACACGCACACACTACGGCGTATGATCAATTCGTGCTGCAGTGCAGCATTACTCGCAGCATGTATTCTTTCTTTAAGAGGAGCAGAACATGAGTACCACTCACAAGTCAACTAAACAGGAGAGAGCGGAAGCTTTCGAAAACTTCCTGCCGGTGTACGAGAAGAATGTGGAACGCGTCGCCGACCTGCAAAAGAAGGTGCTGGACGCCGCCGCGGAACAAACCACGGAGATCCTTGAAGCCTGGAAAAAGGCTATGAACCTGTTTCCGAACGCGCCCGGGCTGTTTGCTCTCGATCTGATCTCCCAGAGCGTGGAGCAGGCGATTGAGACCGAAAAGGGGATGATTGATCTGTTTGTCGAGCAGAACCGTTCGATCTCGGGCGTAAGTCGCGAGCGCGGCGCGTCGACCACCAAGGTATTTGAGAGCGTGGCTTCCCTGGCGGAGCAGGCATTCGAGCACACGGTTGCATTGCAGAAAAAGACACTCGAAACCTACGCGGAACAGAGCAAGAAAGCCTATGAGATGGCGAAGAAGCAATTCCGCTTCGGAGGCTTTCCCGGAACCGAGGCCTTTGAGGCTGGCCTGGACGCAATCATCGAGACGCAGAAGGTGATGTTCGATGTCGCATCGAGGCCACTAAAGCGCGCCGCAGCAGCCTAGCGGAGTTATACTGCAACGTGACACAAGGCCGCAGGAGCACGGGTTCGCCCGCTCCGCCTCCTGAGGTTTGTTTGTGTCCGGCTGCCGCCTGAAAGGAGTTCTTCATGGCTGATCAGCAGACCGCAAACTGCAAAGACTTCGATCCGATGAGCGCGTTCCGCGAGATGCGGGACCAGTACCTCGACGCCTGGGGCAAAGTGATGGTCGAGACCGTGAATACAGATTCCTACGCGCGGGCCACAGGGGCCATGCTCGACTCGTATCTCACGGCATCGACTCCCTTTCGCGAGGCGCTGGAGAAAGTAATGTTGCAGGCTCTGCAGCAGATGAGCATGCCATCCCGCGCCGATTTTTGCAGCCTCGCGGAGCGCGCCACGCATATCGAAATGAAGCTTGACGACATGGACGCCAGGCTGGAGCGGATCGAGAACCTGATTGTGGGCACTCGCAATCGCACCACCGCAACCAAAGCGCCGGCCAAGGCGCAACGAACCAGAAGGAGCAGGAAAGGGGCGAAATAGCTATGGAACCCGCTGCCGCTGTGGTGAACGATCTAATGAGTGTCGGCGAGAAAGTGGGCGCGTTCACGGACGCAGTTCGCACCAAGGCTGAGATCGCACAAACTCCGAAAGAGCTGATCTGGACGCTGAACAAAGCGAAGTTGTACCGTTATGTGCCGGTCGTCCCCGCAGAAAAGCGCCATCCGGTGCCGCTGTTTCTTGTTTTCGCGCTGATGAACCGTCCCTACATTCTCGATCTGCGTCCGGGACACAGCTTTGTCGAGTACATGGTCCAGCAGGGCTATGACCTGTATCTGCTGGACTGGGGCGAACCCGGCCCGGAAGACACGAACCTGAAGTTTGACGACTACGTTCTGGATTACATGCCGCGCGCGATCCGCAAGCTGAAGTCGGTAGCAGGGACAGAAGAGTTCAGCATGCTCGGCTGGTGTATTGGGGCGATCCTGACCACGTCGTATGCGGCGCTTCGCCCCGATGATGGCCTGCGCAACCTCATGCTACTGACCGCGCCGCTCGACTATGCCGACAGGAATGGCATTACGTTCGCGCGCTGGGTGGATGAGCGATTCTTCGATGTGGACAAGCTGCTCGCCACGTTCGGAAACATGCCGGGAGAAATGATTGACTACGGCGCCCGCGCTTTGAAGCCGGTGGACAACTACATTTTGAATTACCTGAAACTCTGGGACAACTTGGACAAGCCCAACGTCGTAGAAGCCTGGCAGGCCATGAACACCTGGGTCACGGATAACATCCCCCTCGCTGGCGGCGCATTTCGCCAACTGATTGTGGATCTGTACCGCCACAACCGCCTCATTAAGAGCGAATGGACGCTCAGGGGGGAGTTAGTTGACCTCAGCCGGATACGCGCCAATCTTCTCACCGTAATAGCCGCGGGAGATCACATCACGCCTCCATGCCAGTCGGAGGCAATCATGGACTTGGTGAGCAGCAAGGACAAAGAACTGTTCCACATTCCCGGCGGTCACATCGGAATCATGGCCGGCAGCGCTGCCCACCGGAACACCTGGCCGCACATCGAAGCCTGGCTTAGACCACGATCACGGTGAATTGCAGTGCATAACAGTTTTCATCAGCTGAGTTGTCAGGTGTGACAACATGGCAAGAATTCATACAAGTTTAAGAATTGAGGTCAGGTATGAGTAAACGTGTTTTTATCGCGGCTTATCACCAGTCAAGATTTGGCAAGCTCATGGGAATGTCAACACCTGCGATTCTGCGCAATGCAGTCGAAGGTGTTTGTCGAGAAATCGGAGTCACTGCTGCCAGCGTGGATGTCGGCTCGGTCGCCTCTGCATGTAGCTTTACTCTCAACAAGCAAGGCCTCCTTGCGGGACTTGTGGCCATGGTGCCCGGGATGGAGGGAAAGCCGGTTGAGGCGGTAGAGAACGCCTGCGCATCAGGCGGACAGGCCGTCCTCTCGGTGATCAGCAAGCTCCAAAGCGGCTGGGGTGACGTGGGCGTTGCCGTTGGCTACGAGAAAATGCGCGATGCTGAAGGCAAGATGGACGGCAAGCTCATCGGTGACGTGCTCGGCTACTTCTCTCACCCTGACGACCGCACCGGCAAAGTGTTCGTGTTTCCTCACCTGTTTGCCGAGGTAATGCAGGCGTACATCGAACAACATCACGTTAGCGAGGCTGATCTGGCGCACATCGCTGTACAGGAGTATGCAAATGCGAAGTTCAACTCCTGCGCTCAAATGAACAAAGTGCAGATCACGCTAGACACTGCGCTCAAGATTGAAGGCATCAACCGCTATGTCATCGATGGCTTGCCCTTGAAGACATACGACTGCTCACAAATCACCGATGGTTATGCGGCGCTGATCATCGCGACCGCGGAAGGGCTGAGCAAACTTGGCGTCAGCGTGGCGGACTGCATCGAGATCGCCGGTTACGGACAGGCGACCGATCCTCTGTTGCAGGCAGGGCGCGACGTTCTCCACCCGGCTGGCGCGTACAAAGCGATGCGTCGCGCATATGAAATGGCGGGAGTCAGCGCCGCTGACGTGAACGTAGCCGAAATCCACGACTGCTTCACTGTAATGGGCGCGATCGGGACCGAGGTGATCGGCAAGGCCGCTCCTGGCAAGGGTGCTCAGTACTGGGTGGATGGGAAGGCGCGTCCTGATGGTGAATGCGGCATAAACACATCGGGTGGACTGATTGCAAAAGGGCATCCGGTCGGCGCTACCGGGGTCGCGATGATCGGCTGGTCCGCGATGCAACTTCTGGGCAAAGTCCCGCAAGAGCTGCGGGTTAGGGATGCACGCGTCGCAGCGACGTTCAACATCGGCGGACCAATCTGTGCCTCCGTTTGCACGGTATTGAAAAGAGCGTCTGCGTAGCTCTGGACTTTTGGAACACAGCAGCGTCTGGTTGTCAGGTCAAACCCTCTCAGTGAAGGTCACGACTTGGCTACGGTGATGGTGCTTGCGGCCTGAAGCACCCAGGGACAATGTATGTAGTCTACGATGCGGTTGACGCTTTCCCCGCTAACGTCGAACCGAATGACTGAGTGCGGTGTCCAAGTATCGGCACCGCGCCGCAGGATAATTACAACTGGTTCACCATCCACTTCACCCAAGGCAAGTTTCCAGGGCCAGGACCAGCGATCATAATTGAAGAAATAAGGCGCTTCCGCAAATTTGCCCGCAAATCTTTCGGCAACGTTCAAGCGGGCGTCGGCGCTGAGCAATTCGCGCACTCCGTCCCAGTCGCGGCGGTTGAAGCGCTCGATGTAGAGCTGAATGACTCGTTTCAGCTCCGGGCTCATGCTTCCAGGCGGCATCGCCTGTGGAGAAGATTCAGCGAGCTTGGTTCGAGCGCGGTTGAGCGCGGCTTTGACGCCACCAACGGTGGAGTCAACCAGTTCTGCAATTTCTTCAAGCGAGTAATCCAAGACATCCTTCAGAAGAACGCACGCGCGCTCTTTGGGAGGCAGTGTCAGCACAAGATGTTCGACAGCTTTTCCCGTTCCTAAAACCGGATCGACTGGGTGGGTAGCCTCCGGCACGGCGACGGCCACTTCGGCGTCGTCCCGCACTCCGCGGCGCCTCAGAAAGTCGATACAACGATTGTGGGCGATCCTGAACAGCCACGGCTTTAATGGACGGCTCTGGTCGAATTTGTCGAGTTTGCGGTAAGCCTCGAACAAAGCCTCTTGCACGACGTCTTCGCCGTCCATCACCGAACCGGTCATGCGGGCACAATAGCGGTGCAAGCTTGGCCGAAGCGTGGAGATGGTTTCGAGAAACGCCAAGTAGCGTGCATCGACCGGGCCAGAGCCGGAGAAATAATCACCAGGGGTCGTGCTGTTCATCCCGCCTCCATTGACCCCCGACATACGCGACCAGCAACAGCCGCGGGGCGATCCTATTTTGCCTCTTCCTCGCGCCTTCGCAAAGCCGCTCCTTGAGGGTCGGTTAGGATATCGACCCACTTCGGGTGGGGCGTGGGCTCGGCGTCGTAGTTGTCGTGCCAGTTCCACCACTTGTACGGCGGAGTCTGCGGGTAACCTTTTGGCGAGTCTTCCCAAGTCTCCTGCCGTCCGAGCGGCGTGATGTCGAGGTAGCTCCATACGGTTCCCATCGCCTCGTCGCCGCGGTTGTTGATGAAATAAGTGCGGAACACCTTCTCGCCTTCGCGGAAGAACACATTGTGGCCGTGCCATTCATCGACGCCGAAATCTTTGTCGAAGCTATCCATCATGGTGTACCAAGGCATCTCCCAGCCCATGCGCGCTTTGAGACGCGCGATGTCCGCCTGCGGCGCGCGTGATGCCCAGGCGAGGGTGGTGTCGCGAGCGTTCAAATGGGCCAAGTGCGAGACCTGATCGGCGCCAAGGGAGCAGCCACGGCAGGCGTGGTCGGGCCAGCCGAACACACCGGGCTCGAAGAAGGCGCGATAGAGGATCAACTGTTTGCGGCCCTCGAACAGGTCGAGAAGGCTAACCTTACCGTTTGGCCCCTCAAATTCGTATTTTTTCTCCACCGGCGTCCATGGCATCCGCCGGCGCTCGGCAGCCAACGCATCACGGGAGCGGGTGAGGGCCTTCTCCTTGACGAGCAGCTGCTGACGCGCAGCCTCCCACTCCTGCTGCAACACTATCGGGGGCATCTTCATCGCGAGATTCGGGTTCTCAATCGTTCTGGTCGACATCTTGATTTTTCCTTTCCTTTGAGTTCGGCAGGACTTCTCCTGTCCGGTTCTTGCGAGATACTTTCACCGCCAACGCTGCCAGCCCGCCGGTAGAGACCGCGCTAGCAACGACTAATCCCATGGTTGCCAAACAAAATGGACACATCGTTCGCCTCCTCGGCTAGCGAAGCCTGACTGCTTAATCCTTCTATATGGATGACGATTCGGGACAATGATTAGATTATTTTGTTCTCGATGCAGTTGTCCTTTTTTTGCTTGCCATTTATGCGGCGGCTGCCGTACGATCCGGCACGAATGCTCTGAACTGTTGTTCGAGCGCCTTCGCTGCACCGGCCCTCCAAGCCTCAGCGATGGACTGGGATACCGGATCCGGAAAGATGTCTTCTTCGGCTTTTTCCAACCCGTCGAAGATGCCACGCGCCGCAGACTCAGTCGAAGCCTTCGGTATCTCGAAGCCGCGGTTCATGTCGGTGTCGATGGGCCCCAAGACGACGGAGTGGACGGTCACCCCATTCGCGGCCTGGAGCGCTCGCAGTGACTGCGTCATGTTGAATGCGGCCGCCTTCGAAATGGAGTAGGACGGTATCACCGGCAATGCGGCGAGCCCAACCAGTGAAAGGTTGTTGACGATGGATCCTTTCGATCGCTTCAGCAGCGGCAGAAACGCCTGCGTCATTCTCAGTGGTCCCAGGAAATTAACCGCCAGGTGCTTTTCGATCACATTGACATCGCTCAGGTCGTCGTAGATGGCGATGCCGGCGTTATTAATAAGGACGTCGAGGCTGTCGATCTCGTTCGCTGCAGCTTGAATCTGCGAAACGCTGGTCACGTCGAGCGTCAGCGGCGTAACTCGTTCATCCGTAGCTTGCAGCGGACCACGAGTGCCTGCATAAACCCTCTTCGCTCCGCGCCGAAGTGCCTCATTCACCAGGGCCAGCCCGATACCCCGATTCGCTCCGGTAATCAAAACTGTTTTGTTTTCGATGTTCATAAGTTTCTCCTTGGTTGGTTGCCTTTCATCTGCTAATACGGCTGCCGCGCGCGGGAGGATACGGAGGAGTTCACAGATTTTGGCGTGAGATTTGGCTGGGCGCTAGAAATGCCGTGGATCAGCACGCAGAATTATCGTACGCCGAGGGAAACGGCGACATTGGAGAGTTGTCGGCAAATAGGACGTGCACCACAACATGATTGAACTTTTACTTCGTTGAATGGCACGTTGAGCTCGCAATCCATTCGGGTCGAGCTGGGTCTCGCTGGAGTAGCGACAATTGCGTGGTGGGTAAGCCAAACAAAACAATGGCTCCTCAGGTAGGACTCGGATCCTTATGAAAACGTAACGTCAACAACATAGAGAGCAGTGGACGGCATTTAGCAGCAGTGTTTTCGAATGGGATTCCGTGGTAACGGCAGGTGAATGGCAGGTGCGCTTTGCGACGCAATCGTCTCTAAGAGCGGTCTCTTCTGGTCTCTTCGGCACTGTAACTACACCTCAAGGAGCCCAGGAACTCTTCAATCCTCGGCTCTCGGGCACTGCTCCCGCGCATGCTGCATCAGGGCGCGTCCGATTCCGGCTCCTTGGAGATGCGGGTACAGGGCGCGACATCCTCCATCACTCCGGAACGCCGAACCGCTTTCACAAGATCCCTAATTAGCAATTCATCGGTGAACACTATCTTTTGGCAAGCAGCAAAGTCTAAGTAGAACACCTGAGATTTAGTTATTTACAGCGACTTTCTCGGCTCATTCTGAAGAAAGTTCTTCCTCCACAAACCCCCAATTGTGCATACTTGCATTCATCTACTCAGGACTTGCTGTTGCTGTGCTCCGATTCGCGTTGGGCCAGCCCTTTTCAAGCCCCGAGCCTAAAACTTTTGGGAGTTGCCTATGTGCTGGGGGCGCTGTGTCTTCATCGTAAGTGCAGTTTTATGTTCCTGCATTTTTACATTTGGGCAAGGCAATACAGGTTCGACAACGACACTCGTTCAAGCGCTTGCTAACAACACGAGCGCGTGTTCATCATCGAGCGATCCGGGTGGAAACCAGCCTTACTGCTTTGCGTTTTTCAACGGCTTCACCACGAATCCGAATGACCTCGGAGCCGAGACCATTGTTCCAGTATCCACGGCGGGGCACGTATCGAACGTCAGTATTCGGCAACTGATGTATCCCGGCTGGACAGGCCGCGTACTGTGCGAGTACCAGCCGTGGTTCGGAGCGGGCACTCATAAGAGCATCGGCTATAGCCAGAATTCCGCCGCAACCGTTGCTGCTCAAGACTCATTCATGCTGAAAGTGGGCTGCGATGTCAATCTGATCGACTTCTACGGTTCACTCGATCCTGCGCAGACCTTTAATCTAGGAACAACCAGCGCGATATTTTCGGATTTGAGCACCCGCGCCGGATACCCCCTGAAATTCGGCATCATGGAAGACAAGAATGCGCTGACCTCCAGTTGCTCGCCTTCCAGCCAGAACGAAAGCGCAACAATGACCTGCGTTGAGAATGCACTTATGGCCGACATGGACTACGTCAACAGCCATTACGCCTATAGCGGCGTCTACTTCACAGATGGGGGTAACCCGGTCATCTTCTCGTTCGTCACACAGTCCACGTGGCCGGTTCTCACGGCCGCAGATTGGAACTCTATCTGGTCAACTTTGAAGGCGCATACCGATAATTATTCCGCCCCCTTCAAATATATATTCGAGTTCGGCTCGTTCACATCCGCACCATACGACAATGGTCGATACGCTTGGATGCAGCCGCCGAGATACAGTTCCAGCCAGCAGTTCTGGTGGGGGTCGGTAACGAGCCTGTCGCCCACATATTTGGACACGTTTTACAGCGCGGCAATTGCCAATCCATCCCAAATTGCGGTCGGAGGGCTCTGGAAGGGCTTCGACGACAATAACGCATCTTGGAGCGGCAACCGCATCATCGCTGAACAGTGCGGGCAGGTGTGGTTGCAAACAGCAAACGAAATTGCAAAGTATTTTGGCGGCTCAAACCCGCAGATTCCATATGTTCAGGTTGCGACGTGGAACGACTATGAGGAAGGCACTGCTATAGAGCCGGGGATCGACAACTGCTACGGGCTAAACGCCTCAATATCGGGAAGCCAGTTGACGTGGTCGCTCATAGCATCCGATGCCTACGCGTCTCGCGCGACGGTTCATGACTTCACCGTCTACTATGCGGACGCCGGAGGAACTCTCTACACGGCGGCGTCAAGCATCCCGGTGACCACGACCGGTCTGAACCTCTCTTCTGTTATTCCATCAGGGACATGGGCGGTTTACGTGGAGATGGTCGGACAGGCGCTCATCATCAACCGCATGTCGGCCGGCGTGACATTCAACAATGGAGTAGGAGTCGCACAATTATCGCCTGCGTCTTTCAGCTTCGCCAGTCAGACTGTTGGCACGACTTCCGCAGGGCAAAAGGTCGCGCTCAACAATACAGGTCTGACGCCAATGAGGATTTACAACCTTGCGACTAGCGGCGATTTCGCAGAGACCAATAACTGCCCCGCGTCGCTCGCGCCCAGCAGCTCTTGCATAATCACCGTAGCTTTTTCGCCTGCTGGTTCTGGAACACGAACGGGCTTGCTTCAGGTGAGCGCTTCGGCGGGGTCGCTGCCTCAGGTTACCTCACTAAAGGGCACGGGAATTGTGCCTGCGATTTCATTCATTCCATCTGCGCTGACCTTTCTAGCCCAGCCACTCGACAGCGCAACGAGCGCACAGACTGTAACACTCACTAACACGGGAGCAGGTGTGCTGAGCGTTACCGGGATAAATGTGTCGGGCGATTTCTCCGTTACCAATAATTCTTGCTCAGGCACGATTGCCGCATCAGCGTCGTGCAGCTTCAGCGTCGCATTCACGCCGTCAGCGGCAGGAGCGCGAGCAGGTTCAGTGGTCGTGACCTCCAATGCTCTTGCTGGCAATGTCCTGACTCTCAGTGGAACAGGAGCCGACTTCGGCATCAGTGCCGCTCCAGATGCGCAAATGATCACTGCGGGTAACTCGGCAACCTACACCATTTCCGTGCCTTCTACGGGAGCGACATTCAGAAACATTATTGACATAAGTTGCGGTGATCTGCCTGCGAATACGACCTGCACATTCAGCCCCGGTTCGCTCGCTGCTGACAACTTCTCAACCCTGACGGTTGCGACCAAAGCGGCGCAGAGCGTAGCATCACAATCCCCAGAAGTTGGACACGGTGCGCCCGTATATGCGATTTGGCTGCAATCCAGCGGGCTCGGAATCTTGGGGTTGGCATTCGTGTCGGGTGCGACATGCAGAAAGCGTCGGAAGCGGTTCGCGGCCCTGGTTGTGGCGCTGCTCTTTATTGTCGGTCTTGCCTCTAGCTGCGGCGGCGCGGGAAGCCGAGCCAACGTCATTCCGGGCACGGCCGCTGGCAACTATAGACTGACAGTAGTCGGGTCCTCCGGGAATCTGAGCCACAGTACGACCTTAACTTTAGCTGTCAAATGAGCGAACTCTAGATGCAAAGAGATCGTCGCCGTTGTTCGGAGGCGGCGCAATCGCGAGGGTGAGCACGGGGCTTTTCTCGGAATCTTTGATCGGAGTTCATGAGCCAGATGTCAGCAAACGGAACACCACCCCCGTCACGGTTGACGCAAACGGCAATCATGGCTTGCTCCTATCGAACAGCGCCGACCCGCTGCGAAGATACGGTAAGGTTTTCCCACAAACCGAAAACGATCTCGCTAGCCCCTTTTCAAATGAGTCGGTGTAGGTCCGAGTTACGTTTGGAAGATGTCATCGGATCGCATAGCCGCCAAGTACACAGCTGTTCCGGCAACCTGCTCCGATTGACCCCATCGACCGGCGGAAGTCCGCCCAAGGATCTCGTCGAAATGAGACGAAAGGATCCAGCCAAGTTCCGCATGATTGCTCGGCTAAAGTGCATGCGCCGAGACCACGCACTGGGCGAAGTCCGACGTCGATTCGAAACCGTTCATTGCATCAGGTGATTCCTCTTAATATGGTCGAGCCCACGCCGGCATCACTTCGTCCCGATAAGATTGAGGAATATTCCCTTATGGTTATAACTCAGGTCGGTCAGGTCGTCGGAGAAGTCGGTGAAGTTGTAGCCGACGCCTGCCTTCAGGTTTTTGCCGACATGACGATAGATTGCAGCCAGCGCACCGCGGCGGCGTTGACTGATATTTGTGAGATTCAGCGTTCGCACCTCAGCCATGCTGTCCCACTGCTTGAGGAAGCGCCAGTCGACGCGCAAGACGGTAAGCTGCGCCGGGTTGTCGAAGAAATTCGGGTTCACGCGATCGAGGCTCTCCTGTCCTAAGCGGTAGGCGTATTTGCTTCCGACGGACCAATTCGCCGTGAGGTCGTAAGTCAGATCGAGCGCTGCGATGTGACTCTTTTGAAGGAACTCGGCCGCGGTGTTCTGGAACCCAAGTTGATCCGTAGTCGGGACGTTATAGAAATAAGTGTACTTGACCAGGGCGTTCAGCCGGTCGTTTCGCACGGGCCGGTAAGCGTATCCGACTACTCCCTCGGTGTAGCCACCTCCATAGAAGCCGCCGAGCGAGCTATCGCTGATCGAGTGATCGAACTTACCGATTACCCTCCAGTCGGGAGACACTTGAAATTTGAAGTTGTTGCGGAACAGCCACAAGCTTCTTTCTACATGCGTCCGGTCAAGTTGTTCTGCGTTGTCGCGCCGATATTCGATCCCGCTCGAGAACTGCATCTTGTCGAAGCCATAACCCACGCGCATTCCGGCCGCCTTGCGATCGGTCGCGGCACCGGTCTGGGAATCGCGCAGTTTGCCGAATTCCGCGCTACCGCCCAAGTTCCACCGCTCAGTTGCTGTGAGATTGATTCCGGTGGTGTGGGTCAAGCCGGAAAGCGACGCCCCGTTCTGGTAACG
>WNFY01012718.1_pt1 | contig 12421 bp, 11 predicted proteins | sample 5400091 | NCBI WGS metagenome assembly WNFY01 (sample SAMN13153364, study PRJNA577476) | soil metagenome | isolation source: 60 cm soil or saprolite under grassland replicate 1 | place: USA:California | collected 2016-06-15 | reverse complement strand
CGGCAATCGCCATCACGGCGCAGCGGCAAACCGCAGCTTGCCAAATGCGCTGGGCACATGAAAGTTCGGTGCGGGCGTATGAGTAGGTTGCCATGCCATGTAGAAGCGTGGCTCTTTCGATCCCTCGATGCGATAGAAATTCGCGCGCCAGACCAAACTGGGATCAAAATGCGCGGTCAGCGCTTTCATCGGAATTGCCAACTCTGCGGCCCAGCTATGCGATTTTTCGTTCAGCACAACCGATCGCTGCATGCCGCTTTTCAAGTCCGAGATGCCACCCGGAAATACGTCGAGATCGATCCACATGCCATTCGGACTGACCTCGAACTCTTTATAGTAGCGCTCGCGCGAAGGATCGGCCTGCAGGAACGCCTCGGCCACGTCGCGGTCCCAAAGATGATCGCGCCGGCCGGTCGCCTCAGCATCTTCGAAGACGTAAAGCTCCCGGTACCGGCACTCGTATCGCAGATACAGTGTGTCGCGCGACCACAGAGCGCGCACATGCGTCTCTCGCTCAGGGTCGGGATTTTTTCCCTGCCAATCAGAGCAGAATGAAACCGGTCTGGCAGTTTGCCACTCTGCCGCGGGATGCGCCGCATCAAGCTTGATTGCATGAGGGGCGTAGGGAGCGACTATTTCGGCGTCAGGGGCCGCACACGATATGGCCTGCCCGGTTTCACTCATCATCAGATGTACCCCCAAAAGCAATGGGACGATAAGAAGCCGCCGAAGCACCGCACCAGCATAGCGCAGAAAATCAATTTGACAGCAATATCTGGATAGCTCAAGCAGGCAAGCCCGCATATCTTGGGATTCATGACAAGCAATGCGATACTCAATCTGACGGAAGTACCCGACATGAGCCACGCGAGCGAGATTCGGCAATGGGAAGCGGTCATGAGTCGCGACCCCAACCAGGATGGCCGTTTTGTTTTCGCGGTGTCTTCAACCGGCGTATACTGCCGGCCCTCATGCCCGTCGCGGCGTCCGCGGCGCGAGAACGTTACTTTTTTCCGCAAGCCCGATGAGGCCGAGAGAGCCGGCTATCGTGCCTGTTTACGCTGCCGCCCCCGGGCTATCAGCGGAAACGCGCAGATGGAAATGGTGAAGGCTGTCTGCCGCTACATCGAGCAGCATCTCGATGAGCCGGTCACCCTGGCTCGGTTGGGTGAGGCCTTCCGCCAGAGCCCCTTCCATTTGCAGCGCACGTTCAAAGCGGTCTTGGGAATTTCGCCCCGCGCCTATGCCGATTCCTGCCGCATGAATCAGCTCAAGCGCAACCTGCAGGCCGGTCATTCCGTAACCCGGGCGCTCTATGACGCGGGCTACAGTTCAAGCAGCCGTTTGTACGAGCGCACCGCGTCACAGCTTGGCATGACTCCGGATAAGTACCGCCGGGGGGCCATCGCCGCTCCAATTCGCTACACCTTCACTGATTCTCCGCTTGGGCGCATGCTCGTGGCAGCAACGGAAAAGGGAATCTGCGCGATCCAATTCGCGGTTTCTGATGAGGAACTGGATCAGGGGTTGAAGCATGAGTTCCCGTTTGCAATTCGCCGCCGGGATGACTCAGGCATGCGTGAGTGGAAAGAAGATCTGCTGCGCCACATGCGCGGCCAGAAACTAAACGCCAGCCTTCCGCTTGATATTCAGGCGACTGCCTTTCAGCGGCGAGTGTGGGCGTATCTTCAGTCGATTCCGTTTGGCTCGACCAAGTCCTATAGCCAGGTGGCGAAGGCCATCGGACAGCCCACAGCAACACGAGCCGTCGCACGGGCTTGCGCTACGAACCAGGTGGCTGTGGCAATTCCTTGTCATCGGGTAGTTCGCGAGGATGGCGGGATGGGCGGATATCGCTGGGGGATCGATCGCAAAAAAGCATTGCTCGAAATGGAACGAGCCTGATGTACCGATGGAGGGCGGGCGTCCTCGCCCGTCACCCTACTTCTCCATGTATGTCTGTGGTTAAATTTCCTAGTGAAGATCACGATAGCCTGGATCGGTAAAACCAAAGAGCCCGCCATCCAGACCCTCACCGACGAGTACCTGAAACGATTGGGCCGCTATGCCAACGTCGAGGGCGTGGCATTGAAAGATGAGACCGCGTTGCTGAAGTTCTGCGGGCGTGGAGCTCGCCCGCACATGCTGGTACTGCTGGATGGCAAAGGGAAGCAGCTTTCTTCCGAGGAGCTCGCGGGATGGTTGCATGATCACCAAGTGCGCAACGCCCTGCCATTGCTGTTCGGGATCGGCCCAGCGGATGGTTTCAGCGACGAAGCTCGGCGCGCCTCAAAATTCGTCTTGTCATTAGGAAAGATGACACTGGCACATGAATTAGCTCGAGTGGTGCTGCTGGAACAGCTTTACCGTGCCTTCACCATTCTGAAAGGTCATCCTTACCATCTCGGGCACTGAGAAAAAATAGTGGTGTAGCTCGACGGTATGTTCTTACGAAATCCGACGCAGAGGGTTGCAGCCTAGATCGCCTCAAGCCCCGGAACATCGACTGCGATGGGTATCGTGATCTGTAACGATGTACCGCAGCCGTTGCTCTCGATCATCAGCTCCCCGCACAATTCTCGGATGCGTTCGCGCATACCGCTGAGCCCCACACCCATACCTGTTCCGAGTTCGTTAAATCGGCACAGCCGCTCCTGCGGGATGCCGCAACCGTTATCTTTGATTTCCACAATCACCTGCTCGGCATCGTGAAGAATTTGAATGTGCACGGCGGAGGCGTGGGAATGACGATGCACATTGGTCAGAGCTTCCTGCAACGCGCGGAAGAGCGCGATTTCAATCGTATCCGGTAATCGCTCCAGATCATCCGGCGCCTCCAGAGTCACAGCGATGCCGCTGCGCTGGCCAAAGCCCTCGACGTACCAGCGTGCCGCTGAGGCAAGGCCGGCTTCTTCCATCATGGGAGGATGAAGCAGGTAGGAAAGAGTCCGCACTTCGATGATGCATTGCTCCATTAAGTCTTCCGACTGCGACCACAATTTCTGATTAGCGGGCGCCTGCCGGAGCATTTCGATATTAAGTTTCAGAGCCGCCAGATACTGGCCAAAGCTGTCGTGCAGCTCGCGGGCGATACGGCGGCGCTCCAGGTCCTGCAGGCTAAGCACGTGCGCCGAGAGGCGGCGCAGCGCCGAGGTACGCTGCTCCACAAGAATCTCAAGTTCCTCCTTTGCTGAACGGAGCTGCGCTTCGCTCTCCCGAAGCGCCTGTTCGACTCGTTTCTGTTCGGTCACGTCGCGCACGAAGCTGCGCGTGTAAACAAGCTTTCCGCGCTCCCAGACGGGGTTGGAGCGGATTAGCACATCGCGAAGGGAGCCGTCTCTGCACTTGAGCTGGGCAGGAAAATCGTAAATCTCCTCACCGCGCATTAGCTTCTGCCAGAAACGGTCGAAGACATTCCTGTCCAAATAAAAATCCGCGAGATTGTGGTTGACGTATTCTTCGGCGGAATATCCCAGCAGCTTCAACACAGCCTTATTCGCCCAGAGAATCTTCTGATTAGCGCCGACCTGTTCCACGCCTTCCAATGCGTTCTCAAGAAAATCAGCCAACTCCGCCTCACGGCGCTGAAGTGATCTCTGGATTAACTTGCGCTCGGCTCTTTCGGTTTCAAGCGCCTGCGCCTTCTGCTGGAGATAAGTAATATTGCGCAGGCGATCGGCCTCACTTGCCAGCGAGGTATAACTCTCACCGGGAATCACGCCGGAATGCTGTTCGCAAATCGCGCGAAACGCCGCACTGTGCTCTTCGCGATGAAAGTCATCCATCGGGAATGCGCAGCGAAGAGAAAAAGCATGCGTTTGAGCTAAGTCGTTCCAGAGTTCCTCAAGGCGAATGGCAGCATCGCGCTTCCCTGCGGCCCACAACAGGGCGACCATCTCGCCAAAGACCGTAGCCCGAGCGCGATCCCCAGCAGCCGCTTTGGCCTGTTCTAACACGCCACCGATCACTGCGCGAAAACGCACCACATCTGGTACGCCATCGAGCATGAACAGGGAGAGAGTCTCAGCCGCATCCAGTGCGAAATAACGGCCCTTAAGCTCGCTGCTGGTAACATCGAGGCCGCGCTCCTTCAGTTTTCGGGCAATGCCTTCGCGATGAGTTTTTGTGGCCAGCACGATAGCGGCGTCACCGGCAGCTAGAGATACGCCGAGGAAACGGCTGATTGCATCCACCAGGAATTCGTCTTCGCTATAAAACTGGACGACATGTCCGTGATAATCGTGATCGTGCCACTGGGTGGGAGGCGCAAACGAAATGGCGGACTGTGGCGTCTCGATCGTACTCATCTGGGCCCCGGAGTCTCGCCTGGCCCTGAATGCTTCGTAGCTTCTTTCGGAGTCCAAGCTTGCCGCTACGTAGATTCTCGCAAGCCCTTGCGGGTTGGTGAATACAGTGATCTCTGTAGGAGTGAGCTAGAACAGCAGTTCTTGAAACGCGCGTCTGCGCTAGTTAGTGAACTGTGTGACGAATACTGCGGAAAGACCGGAAGAAAAAATGGGGAGGTTTTCACCTCCCCTGTTCGGAGTGCCTTCTACCGCGAAAAACTATTGCTGCTGTTCATCGAGCTCGACGCGATCTCCGAGGTGTACATCTTCAAGCGCGAACACGATCATGCCGGTGGCGGTTGTTGGGGTCGTACCGATTACCACGATTTCGCCGACCGCCCGTCGAGGATAATCCGAAACGTGGATAGTCGGTCCCTTCCCGCTCTGGGTGAACATGTGCGGCTCGATGTTCGGCTCACGCCTCTGGGTATCTTCCACCGTTGAAGCTTTGAAGGAAAGGGAATCGACAGGATCGTTCAGATCGGCGGTGTAGGAGCGCACGGCGCGGAAGTAATCGCCCACCTTGATTCCCTGGTTCGCACCCACGTTAATGTAAACCTTCTTGCCCGTTCCTAACTCCGAGTCAAAGTCTTTGCCCAGCACGATGCGGCCGTTGACTTTCCCGTTCGGCGGAGAAAAGCGATCGAAACGCAAAGGAGGATGGAACACGACTGGCTGCTTCTCAGCATAAGGTATAGCAATGTCACCGGGATCCACCGGCTCGCAACTGAACTCGATGTGGCCGACCGCCGACTTGCTTCGAGTGTCGACGATTCGCACCCGTGCCAGCTCGGCGTATGGCTGCCCCATGGCATCGAGCATGGAGTGCTGGCCGGCAAATATCTCGTAACGGTTCGCGTCGCGAAGCTCACGAACAATCGTGTATTGCTGGCCGGCCTGATAGCCGTGTCCTGCCAAATAAATCAGATCGTTGTTGACGAATTTAGTGGTATTTGGGCTTTCGAGACCGCCGAGCACGAAATTTGAGTTAGGAAGGACCTGTTTGTTGACGAAACCGGCGCAGTACAAATCAGAACTCGTGGGAGTTTGCACGCGCTCAACTGGAAAGCTAACCGAAGTTGGTACCGTTCCCTCGGGCGTAGATTGATCGGCCGGTTTCGGGTCTGCCTGCTGGGCAACCGCCGCGACCGTCATGCACAGCAGGAGCAACAGTCCTGTTTTCTTCATTTTACCTCCGGGAGCAAACCGCAATCGCAGGCTTTCTCCCTATTAAGGCTGGAAAATAAAGGCTTTCATCCGGAAGGTAACAACGGAGATGGGATGGGTCAAGGTTACGCTGGTGTTATTGTTGGCTACGCTAAAAAGTTTGTGGATAGGACAATTATTGTAATCCGTTGTTGCATCTGCAATTACGCGCCTGTAATATCGCGCCGACCTACTCAACGCGATGACAGGAACCCCAAGCTTTATTTCGCGCCTTATTCCACTGCGGCTGCCCCGGGTTTGCGTGCCTGTAACCGGGTCCGATGCAACTGACCTAGTGGACAGAGCGGAAGCCCTCGTTCGGGATAACACCTTTCTGGAGTTTAGGTTAGATTACCTTTCTCACCCTGCGCAAGCGCTTCCCAAGATCAAACGTTTTACCGAATACCATCCCCAGGTAGTTGTGATCGCGACCTGCCGGCGCCAGGCTAGCGGCGGCAAGTTTCGCGGGTCGCTCGCCTCCCAATTGGAGGTCCTTAGTAAGGCCGCCTCGGCAGGATGCCAGTTGCTCGACCTCGAGCTGCAAAGCGCCTCGAAATGCAAGCCGGAACAACTGCAGCGCCTTCGGAGCAAAGCGGCGTTAATTATTTCTTTTCACGACTTTCGCGCTACCAAGAACCTGGAAAAGACGCTCCATAAAATGGCTGCTTACCCTGCCGACTTCTACAAAATCGTAGGCACCGCGACCACGCTCTACGACAACGTAACAATGATGAAGTTCCTGGAAAAGCAAAGTGACAAATATTCGCTGATCGGGCTGTGCATGGGGGAACAGGGAATCATAAGCCGAGTGCTCGGAGTACGCGCGGGTAGCGTGTTCACGTTCGGAGCCATCAGCCCGGATGAAAAGACTGCTTCCGGCCAGGTCACTGCTCAGGATTTGCGCAGCACGTATCGAATCGAACAGGTGGATGCTGCAACCCGGGTGTACGGCGTCGCCGGCGATCCGGTTTCCCACTCGCTTTCTCCCGTGATCATGAACGCCGCGCTGCGGCGCGAAAATGTGAACGGAGTGTTTCTCGCCCTCCACGCCAAAACATTGAAGGACCTGCTGGCCTGCGTGAAAGACATTCCGATTCACGGTCTCTCTATCACCATGCCGCACAAAGAGACGATCATAAAATTTCTTGACAACACTGACTCGCACACCACCAAGATTGGCGCGTGCAATACCGTAGTGCGGGCGCAAGATGGAAAACTCTACGGGTTCAATACCGATAGCGCGGGCGTAGTGCGCCCGCTAGAGCAGCGCATCACGCTGGATAAATCAAAGATTCTCGTCTTAGGCGCGGGCGGGGCGGCGCGGGCGGCGGTCTACGGTCTGAAAGAGCGCGGGGCGGAGGTTTACATTTTGAATCGCAGCGCCGGCCCGGCGCAGAAATTGGCGAGGTCGGCACGCGCGCGTCTCCTCAAGCGCGCCGCCCTTAAAAAACAGACCTTCGATGTCATTATCAACGCCACACCCGTTGGCATGGGAAACACCCGCGAGTCTCCTTTGAATGAAGACGAAATACAGGCACGTTACGTGTTTGACATGATTTATGATCCGCCCGAGACTCGCCTAATCAGGCTGGCCAAAGCGCGCGGTGCGCAGGTGATTCCCGGGATCGAGATGTTCGTCCACCAAGCTGCCCGCCAGTTTGAAATCTGGACCGGCAAACCCGCCCCCTGGGATGACATGCTTCGCGTGGTCACGCTGGCGCTTCAGGAGCGCACGGCCAGGAATGTGGCAAAAGAGCAGAAGAAGAAATAGAGATCGAAGCTGTACGTTAAAAGGGGGACCATCTTCCCTTTTTGGCCCGGTCTTTTACAGGAATTACGAATTTCAGGCCCGACCAAACATCGCTGACGGCGCAGACCTTCACGTCGACCAGCCCAGCGTTTAGCCCAATGCTGCGCACGATGTTTTCATCGAGATCGCTTGCCACTCCCGAACTCTTCTTCGGCCAACTCACCCACAGCATTCCCGACGGTGCGAGTTGTTTTGCAAATTGTGAAAACTGCTTTTTCAATCCAGCTTTGTCTTTCGTGAATATCATGGCGAAGTCGAGCCTGCCATCTTTAGCCAAGTGACACGCGCTGAGGGCATCGTGCAGTTCGGCTTTGACCTCCGCCGGCAGATCGAGAAAAGCGGCGCGATAGTTCGGTTTAATCCCAAGTTTCTTCGGAAGCGAAGTACCGGAATAACCAGCCATGCTATTGCGCGGGTGCGTAGTAACCACGACGGCTGCGGACCCGCAGCCCTTTGTGATTTTGCGCCAGGATTTCGATCGTGTGATAGCGTCCGTCGGTGTGGAAGTCAGCGGGCTTGTAGGAAAGCGCATACTGACTGCGAAGCTCATCTTGAATTTCGATGAAAGCGTTCGCTACGTCAGTGATCTGGAAAGGAAAGAACGCGAGCCCGCCGGTGGCGTCGGCTATCCGCTCCAAGACTTTGTCACCGCGAGCGCGCGTGCCGGTTATGTTGGTGCTGATGGTATAAACAATGACCTCAGCCCGTTGCGCCATGTCAATTGATTCCTCACGCGTCACATGGCTCTGATTGTCATCGCCGTCGCTGAGCAGAATAATAGCGCGCCGCGTCGGCCCACCGCGTTGCGCTTTCAGCAGTTTGTCCCGGCACGCGAAATATAAGGCATCGTACATCGCTGTGCCCCCGCCGGGCTTGAGGGCGCGCACGCCGCGCGACAGCGCTTCCGTGTTGTCGGTGAAGTCCTGGGTGACTTCGGGAGTGACATCGAAACCAACCACGAATGCCCGATCGTATCTGGGTCTGACAGTTTGATTGAGGAATTCAATGGCCGATTCTTGCTCGAATTTGAAGCGGTCACGCACCGAGTTGCTGGCGTCGACCAGAAGCCCCACCTGCAGCGGCAGATCGGTTTCATTGTGGAAGCTGCGGATCTCTGCCGCCGGCTTGCTATCATCAACCACGTTGAAGTCGCTCTTCTTCAAATTCTTTACGTAGCGGCCGTGCTTGTCCGTGACCGTGAAAATCACGTTGACTTCATTGACCGGAACGCGAATGGTGGTGGCAGCATCCTCGTCCGCCGTTGGTCCGGATGACGTGCGCGAAGCCGCGCTGACATCCGCCGGTTTGGGCGCGACATTTGATTGCTCTTGCTGGGCAGAGTTGTCAGTCTTCGCCGGATCGGCCGCTGGCGGACTCTGCGGCTTCCTTTGCTCCCGCGTCGCCGAGGGCGCGGCAGGCAAATTGTCCTGGGCCAGACCAGAACCGGACATTAAGCCGATGCTGGCGATGAGAAGAATGGAACTACAGACCCTCATTTTGCTTCATTATAGTCTCACCCGCGCCCTTCGTAATGCTTGCTCTTGAAATCCCGGTGCTATACTCGGCCAAAAGCCCTCGAAAATGAAAATAGTTCTTCTCTCCAGCCGAAGACGAAGGAGAGGTGTCTTATGCAAAGGAACGATCAAGCATGAGCGCGGCCGCGCAGTTGGCAGGCAAAGAGCTTGTTCCCCGCCGCAGTCCGCGGCTCCCAGTTGCCATACCGGTTGACGTTACGGTGCTGCGCTCGGGCGTCCCCGACAGCATTCCCGGACGTTCGCTCGATCTTGGCGAAGGCGGGTTGGCGCTGATTTTGGCAGGGGAACTTCACGCCGGCGATCCAGTTGCCATTGAATTCCGTCTGCCCAATCTCAGCTCCGCAGTGCAAGCCAAGGCCGTGGTCCGGCACGAGGCTCAATTGCGCTGCGGTCTTGAGTTTCTCAGTTTATCGGACGAGCAACAGGCCATGATCCGCTACTGGACGGCGGCCACATCACTTCCGGCGACGGCGTGGCTTAGAACTCAAACTCCGGAGCCTAAACCGAAGACAGCGGATACTCCACACCCGTCACTCAGATCCCTTTTGGCGGCAGCAATCATCGTTGCGATCCTCGCCGCGACTCTTGGCTGGTGGCACTGGCGCCGCGCGTGGCAGCAGTTGGAATCGTCGATAACGTTTAAAGAACCGCCCGCCGAACGGCAGCTCGACCGGGCTTCGGTCGATAATCCGATTCGGCTCCCCGGTGAAGTGGTTAATCGACTCGTAGTGCATAAGGTCGAACCGGTTTATCCGCCACAAACGCCCGAGTCGCAGTTGGGAGGTGTAGTCGTACTGGAGACGGTTATCGCCACCGATGGCACCGTGGCCCATGTGCGTCCTATCAGCGGTTCCGCAGCGCTGACCGCCGCTGCTATCGATGCCGTGAAGTGGTGGCGCTTTCAGCCCTACCGCGTAAATGGCAGGCCGGTGCGCGTGGAAACCACCCTCGCCGTCGACTTTCATGCAACTGAGAACTGACAACTGCTAACTGAGAACTGCTGATTCGCAGACCAAACTGGAGAGCAGAAGCTGAAAGCGGAAACTGAAAGTCAAGACTGACATGGGCCGCATCCACGTCCTGCCTGAGCACGTCGCCAACAAAATCGCCGCCGGCGAAGTCGTGGAGCGTCCAGCTTCTGTAGTCAAGGAGCTTCTGGAAAACTCGCTCGATGCCGGATCAACGCGCATCCGCATCCAGGTGGAAGCCGGGGGCAAGAGGCTAATCCAGATCACTGATAATGGCTGTGGCATGACTCGCGATGATGCGCTGCTCGCCTTCGAGCGCCATGCTACTTCAAAAATCCAAAGCGCCGAAGACCTGCTCACCGTGGCAACCCTTGGATTCCGGGGCGAAGCATTGCCCTCGATTGCCTCCGTTTCGCGGCTGAAACTTGAAACTTGCGCCCCGGGAGAATCCTCTGGAACCATGCTTGAGATTAACGGCGGCAAGATTTTCCGCGTCGAAGAAGCTGGTCTGCCCGAAGGCACTTCGATCACGGTGCGCGATCTCTTCTTTAATACGCCTGCGCGGAAGAAATTCCTGAAAGCCGAATCGACCGAACTTTCCCACATCGCTTCGCTCGTCACCCACTATGCCCTGGCGCATCCCGATAAGCATTTCGAGCTGCACTCGGCCACCAATGCAATTCTGGTTGCGCCGCCGGTGGCCGATCGCGGGCAACGCGTTTATCAGGTCTTTGGAAAAGAGGTTCTCGATCAACTGATTCCCGTCGCCGCCCTGCAGCCGCTCGAGCGAATTGGCTTGCCGCAACCTCCACCTTGGAGGAGAGAAGAGCAAAAGAGTGACGCGGGCACTCCTCATAATGCCAGCCCCGGCAGCGAAGACTCGGCCCAGGAAGAAGAAAAATCCTTCGGTGAGCTGCGCGCTCACGGCTTCATATCTAAACCCGAAATCCAAAAGCTCAATCGCAACTCCATTTACGTCTTCGTCAACGGACGCCTGATTCGCGACCGCCTCATCCAGCACGCCCTTACAGAGGCTTACCGTAACGTTATTCCGCCCTCGGTGTTCCCGGTGGTACTCCTGTTTCTGGAGTTGCCCAGCGCTGAGGTGGACGTCAACGTTCATCCCTCGAAAACCGAAGTCCGGTTTCGCCAGCAAACCGCGGTGCATGACTTCGTGCGCGACTCGGTTCGCGCCGCCTTGATGAAGGCCCGCCCGGTACCGCAATTCACCAAAGAAATTGACGCCCACCCGACGGCCAGCCCGTCGCTCACGCCCGGAGCGCGCGCCACCATGGTTGACATTGCCGCCTGGCGCTCCCTTTACGCTCCGGCTGCGCCCGCGGGATTCGCGCTGCAACCGCCGGTCTTACCGCCTGCCACCGAGCGACTGCACTTTGGCGTTCATTCTTGCTGTTAATCATGAAGGGCTCTGGATCATCGACCAGCACGTCGCCCACGAGCGTGTGCTCTTTGAGCGCGTCCTCAAGCAGCGCGCCATGGAAAGAGTCGAAAGCCAGCGCCTGCTGATGCCGCTGATTGTTGAGCTCACGCCCCCGCAACTAGCCGTGCTCACTGAAATTTCTGAGGAGTTGGCCGCGAACGGATTTGAAGTCGAGCCTTTCGGGGCGCGTAGCATTGCGGTAAAGATTGCTCCCGCCGGAATCGACGCCCCGCAGATTGAGCGCATGCTTCACGAATTGCTCGACCAACTTGCCCACGAAGAGCAGGCAATAAACATCGAGAAGATCCGCATCCGCATTGCTGCATCCATCGCCTGTCACGCCGCCATCAAGGTCAATATGCCGCTCGAGCAGAACAAGATGGAATGGCTGATCGCCGAACTCGCCAAAACCGAATGCCCCATGTCTTGTCCGCACGGCAGGCCGGTGGTCTTGCGTTACTCCCTGAAAGACATTCAGAAGGCTTTTAAAAGAATCTGAACGAGCGAATTTCTTATCTGCCAATTTGTTCGGAACTTAACAAAGGCATTCGAGCCGGAGAATGGGGCAGTGGTGCGGTTTGATTGTCATCCTGAAGCAAGCGTCCTTTCCGCAGCGAAGGATCTGGGCGAGCCGCGCGGAGCGTCGCGTTCCTTGCGACGCAGTAATCGCGCGTTTGGCTCGCTTCCTTACCAAACTGCACTACTACCAAGAAACGAAGCTCCTTAAGTTCGATTTCTTGTTCAAATAAATTAGAACTCCGTCCTCAGTTTCCACCTTTCGTGACAAACCCGCTGCTCACAACCCGCATCTACACGAGTCACGAATTCGGACACTCGGTGCCCTGACGCTGGAACACCCCTCGGGGCATCGCCAGCAAACCACAATCGGCCGCAGGCAAATCGTGAACGGAAACACGCTACAGCAAACGATCACGGCAAACACGCAACCGATGAGGCGAAAGGCCGATGCGGCGCTGCGATCGAATCGCCTCAAATCGGTGCTCCGTCTGCTCGGTCCCGGCCTGATTACTGGCGCAGCCAACGATGATCCCAGCGCCATCGGTACGTACGCCAAAGCAGGAGCGGCCTTCGGCTTTTCTACCCTTTGGATTGCG
>WNFY01004745.1_pt1 | contig 12421 bp, 6 predicted proteins | sample 5400091 | NCBI WGS metagenome assembly WNFY01 (sample SAMN13153364, study PRJNA577476) | soil metagenome | isolation source: 60 cm soil or saprolite under grassland replicate 1 | place: USA:California | collected 2016-06-15 | reverse complement strand
AAACCAGGCCGGCGCGCTTGGCGGACGGTTCAGCGGCACGCCGGTTGGCGCCGTCGCCGGCGACTTCGATAACGACGGCAAACCTGATCTATTCGTCATTCGCGATGGTGGCCTCTCGCTCTATCACAACGACGGCGGCGGCAAATTCTCAGACGTAACAAGTGCCGCTGGTATCCCTGTTTTTCCTTACCTTCCCTCATCCGTCGCTTTTGTTGACGTGGACCATGATGGTGATCTCGATATTTTCATTACGGGTTTGGCGGATCTGTCCAAGAGCGGCGAACCAGTCCTCTTCCCTGACTCTTTTCCAGGGGCGCCGAACCTTCTGTTGCGCAACGACGGGAACGGCAAGTTTACGGATGTGACCACCGCTGCAAAAGTGAATACGATGGGACACGCAGTCGCTGTCGTGCCGACGGACTTTAATAACCGGCGCGACATCGATTTGCTGGTCGTCAACTACGGTCAGGCGCCTGACCTCTTCAGCAACCAACGGGACGGAACCTTTCGTAACGTTACGAAGGATGTGGGACTTGATGTTGAAGGGCGGTGGAGTTGTGTGGCGGCGGGCGACGTGAACAAGGACGGATTCACGGACTTCTTTTTTGGACGTGCTGACGGGCCGGGTTTGTTTGCCATAAGTGATGGGAAGGAAAAGTTCAAGACTGCCACCGCGCCTGATGGTACCGAAGCGGCTCAAGCCGCCCAGTTTCTCGATTACGACAATGATGGCCTGCTCGATTGTGTAATGGTCACGCACAAAGGTGTGCGCGTTTGGCGTAATGTTGGGGATGGCTGGGTGGATACAAGCGAACGGGCTGTGGCGCGTGATCTCACAGGTGGACCATCAGCAGGCGCAGCGGGACGTCTGCTTGCCTCAGGTGATATTGATGATGACGGCGACACGGACATCATTGTGGTCTCGTCTTCCGGTAAGCTTCGCATCGGACGCAACGACGGTGGCAATGTCAACCGCTCGCTACACGTTGACTTGAAGGGCAAGGTTAGCAACCGCAGCGGCATCGGGGCGAAGATCGAAGCCCGCGCTGGAAGCCTGGTGCAAAAACTCGAAACCTCATCGGCCAGTCCTGCCATCGCCCCTGCGGACGTTCTCTTCGGAATAGGCAAGCGTGTCACGGTAGATGCGGTACGCGTCATCTGGCCTGCTGGTATCCTTCAAGCCGAGACGGAAATTGCCAGGTCCGCCAACGCAACCGCGACGGATCCAAAGAAGACTGCTTCATTCATCACATTGCTCATCACCGAGCTTGATCGGAAACCATCCTCCTGTCCGTACCTTTATTCCTGGAACGGCGAGCGTTTTGAGTTCATCACGGATTTCATGGGTGGCGGGGAGATGGGATACCTGGAAGAACCTGGCCGTCACAACATTCCCGATCCGGATGAGTACGTGCGCATTCGTAGCGACCAGTTAAAAGAGCGCAACGGTCGTTACGAGCTTCGCGTGACGAACGAGTTGGAAGAGGCGCTATTTGCCGACCGGTTCCAACTCATCGCAGTGGACCATCCGCGAGGCGTTGAAGTCTATCCCAACGAAGGGATGACTGATCCGCCTCGTCCTTTCAAGCTTTACGCGACGCGCGGCGCGCACGCCCCGCTCACCGCAGTGGATGATCATGGAAACGATGTGCTCTCGCGCATCACACTCATTGACCGCCAGTATCCGGATGATTTCCGGCGTGATCGCATTCGGGGTTACGCTGAAAAACATACCTTAACAATGAACCTGGCCGACACTACGGCCTTTACTACCGGGACCGCGGGCGTCCCGCCCGCTGGCGGCCACGACAGAATTGCTCCAAGCAGGACCGGTCCTGCGCGCGCGGGCGTGCGGGACGCCCGCGGTCCCAGTGAAGACGTTCGGGATTCACGAAGGCATTCAGCCAACGAGCGCATGCTGTTGCTGTTGACCGGTTGGACCGATTATGCCTGGTCAAGCGATAACGTCGCAGCAGCTCAAGCAGGCAAGAACATGATGCTGCCTGCGCTTCAGGTTAAAGATGCGACCGGGAGGTGGCGGACTGTCATTGAGGACATCGGAATCCCTGTCGGGCGACCGGAGACTGTGACCGTTGACCTGACCGGCAAGTTTCTTAGCTCGAGCCGCGAAGTCCGCATCGTCACAAATATGCGCATCCTTTGGGATCAGATTCTGGTGGATACCTCGGGAGAACAGTCGGCGCTACAGCTGACGCGCCTCGATCCGATCAGCGCAGACTTGCATTGGCGTGGATTCTCACGCGAAGTTACTCCCGACGGTCGTGAGCCGTTCGGCTACGACTACCAACGGGTGTCATTCTCGTCTCCCTGGAAAGTGATGCCTGGGCGATATACGCGCGAAGGAGATGTGCGGGAGTTACTTCTCAGGTCAGACGATATGTTTGTCATTTCTTGTCCGGGCGATGAAATCTCTCTGTCGTTTGACGCCGCCAGGCTATCATCGTTACCGGCCGGGTGGACTCGCACTTTCCTGCTCTACTCTGACGGCTTCAGCAAAGAGATGGACATCAATTCCGCAAGTCCGGACCAGGTGTTGCCGCTGCCCTTTCATGGGATGACCAGCTATCCGTACCCCAAGCCTGAGGCCTATCCAATGACTGCGGCGCGACGCGCCTACATCGATCAGTACAATACGCGGCTGGTCACATCCGAGATTCCCTCAATTGATACAATCCTGACGAGTACAGGAAACCTCGTGAGTAAATCGTGGCGGGAACAAGTGCTTCGTTAGAACGAAGGATTGGGAATGACTATGGAACAGATCCGATATTCAGTAGCCGCTTGTCAGACAGACTTACCAAATCCAATTGAGCGTCGCGCGATGCGCGCAAACACCGATCGGATGCTATCAATGATTGATTCGGCCGTTGCCGGCAGCGCCCCGTTTCTGCGTGTCCGTCTCGTAGTGTTCCCTGAATTTGCTCATGCCGCCCCCATCTTTCCCACCGCTGGGGAGTTGCTCGAGAAACTGGCGGTGCAAATCCCAAACGAGCACACCGAGCTGCTGGAACAAAAGGCGCGCGAACACGACATCTATATACAGAGCGGCTCGATGTTGGAAGTTGACTCCAGGTGGCCGGGCGTTGTCTTCAATACTACGTGTTTGATCGGCCCCGAAGGAATGCTACACAAGTATCGGAAGGTCAACACGTGGATTCCGTACGAAGTTCACGCGAGTCCACATGATCTTGAAGGCTATAATGAACCTCTCTTTCCCGTGGCCCACACGCCTATCGGGAGGATTGGTTGCGCTATTTGTTATGACTGGATCTTTCCCGAAGCGATCAGGCAATTAGCTGCGAACGGTGCCGAGGTGTTAGTGCGCGTGTCAGCATACATGGATCCGTGGGGCGCAACTGAGCCCATGGACTGGTGGACAATTGTAAATCGTTGTCGCGCCCTGGAAAATACTGCCTATGTCGTGGCCGCAAATCAAGGTGCGAGCCTGAAACATTATCCGCCCTACTCCTGGCCCGGTGGAAGTCAGGTGATCGACTACGACGGCCGCATTCTCGCCCAGGCCAGCCCAGGACCAGGAGAACGGATTGTCGTGGCGCCAGTGGATATTTCCGCGCTTCGACACGAGCGCACCGTCCGTCGCGGCCATCACACATTAGCGCACCTGCGCACCGAGGCGTATCCCGTTTACAGTAGACACCGTTATCCACCTCGGGAGAGTGACGCGACGAAAACTCCTCTCGAAATTTCCTATGAGGAAAACAATCGCCTGATCGATGAGTCAAAGCGACGAATCGATGCCAACTTGACTACGGATTGAGCGAGCCCGGAGAAGTCTGTCGCGAAAACAGTCTCTGTGTGTAGCAAGAATCTAAATTCTTGTTTTTCTTTCTGACAATATTCTTGGACCGAATCGCCGCGGAGCGGCGAAACTTCCAACGGGTTCCAATAGTTGGTTGCTTTGGGCTCGAATGCGAATCGGATTGTTAGTCCAGCGGCTTTCAACGGGTCAGAAACCAGATCGATGATTGAGAATTCTATCGCCCCTTCCGGGCTGCGGAGATTTATCGTGCTGGATCCAGGGGCGGCGCGCAGCGCGCTCGCCCGTGCCTACCTTCTTTCGCGCCTCCGGCGCACGTTGATGGGACGCATGGTTGCGGCTGAAAGCCGCGCTGTGCATCCTCTGTTCTCTGTTCTCTGTGTAGAGCAGTCATTGTCCTGAAAATGCGTCCGCCATGGAGCGAATCCTGAGCTTACTGCGAAACTCGTTCAGCCGGATCGCGACGCTTGTGCGGAACTCGACCTCCTTTTTCCTTCCGGGTATCAGGTCAAAGTAATTATCCGCAAAGAAACCAGTGTAGCCCGGCGCCGACAAGTAAACGGCCCGCGCAAACTTATCAGAAGATAGAATGATTTTGAATCCGCTGCGCGTGGACACAAGATCAGCGCTGACTTGCGGCCGGGGCAGCGAGAGATTCTTGTATGGTTGGAAGAAGTGCTCATTGCTTGTGACTGTCTTGCCGCCCACCACCAACTCTGCGAAAAGAAAAACACCTTTAGCATCTTTTCCAGCGAGCATGGTGCTAATGGGAACGGTTACGTACGACTTGCTGCTGATCGGCGCAACCTCGATGTCCTGCTGTTGGTTCCAAAGCGTATGGCCATCAAAGTCGAGCAGGCTCAGCTTCAGCTGCCCGGCGGTCGGACGCAATCGATCAGAGACAATGAAGAAGTCGATATTGCTGTTGTCTGAATGCGGACTGAGGAGAATCTCACTGTAGAAGCGGCGGGCGTAGTATTGCAGCGCTTTCCAGCGTCCCGTGTAATCGATACTCGACCACGATGCGACGGGCCAACAGTCGTCGATCTGCCAAAAAAGCGAACCCATGTTGTGGGGCATGATGCGACGCAAATGCTCGGCGCCGATCTTGATCCCTTCGGCTTGCAAGACCTGACTCACATAGAGAAACGATTCGAAATCTTTCGGCTCCGGGTATTCGCGCAGCATGTATTCGCGGATCAGCTGGTTGCCGCGGGGATGTCTTTGGTGAGCCATCATTACCGGCGATTTAATGTCGTGGTCAGCGGGCACAGTGTAGGTGTTCACTGTCTCAAGCTGGGGGAACGACTGAAAGCCGTATTCGCTCATGAAGCGCGGAAACTGTTTTTCATATTCGCTAAACGGCAGCGACGCGTGCCACACCTGCCAGTAATGAAGGTCACCCATCTTCTGCGATTCCGGATCGTCTTCAAGATTAGAACTGGGTGAACTGGGCCAGTAAGATCGCGACGGATCCAGCGAGGCACAAACTTCCGGCAGCACTCCGTAGAAAATCTTCAGATAATCGTCCCAGAGCTTGGCGGGAAGATGTTCCTTCCAGCCCCAGTGAAACCAGCCTGATTCGATTTCGTTATTGCCGACCCAGATCACGATACTGGGATGATTGCGCAGCCGTTTGACATTATCGATGGCCTCCTGTCTGACGTTATCGAGAAATGATTGATCGCCCGGATACAAGCTGCAGCCGAACATGAAATCCTGCCAGACGAGAATTCCCATTTCATCGCAGCGGTCGTAGAAATCGTTTCGTTCGTAAATGCCGCCGCCCCAAACCCGAAGCATGTTCATATTCGTGTCGCGCACCGATTCCAGCAGGTGGCGGTACTTGTCTTCGCTGATGCGAGTGGGAAAACTGTCAGCAGGAATCCAGTTACCACCCTTCGCAAAAACGGGCACGCCGTTGACTACAAAGGTAAAACTCTTGCCAGACTTGTCAGGCTCTTGCCTGAGTTCCAACGATCGCAAGCCCGTGCGCACCACTCTTTGATCGGTGGGCTGGCCATTGATCAGCAGCCGCGCCTTGAAAGTATAGAGTGGATGGGCGCCGAGTCCATTGGGCCACCAAAGGGCCGGATGTGGAATAGCGAAGTCGAGCGCGATGCGATTGGAACCTGGAGACAAAGTGACGTCGCGTTTCGCTGGGACGCTCTTGTCGGTCACATCGTCCACGATGATTGTTGCACTGACAGTGTCGCCGGCCACAACTTCAATATCGGCTGAAAGGTTTGCGACCTCCGCCGTAATCTGCTTTGGCAGGATGTGCAAATCGTCCACACGCGCTTTGTCCCAGGCCTCTAAATAGACAGGCCGCCAAATACCGCTCGTAACGAAACGCGGTCCCCAGTCCCAGCCAAACTGGTACGGCGCCTTGCGCGTGTAGGGACTTGTTTTCTCACCCTGGTCGTTGCCGGCGGGAAGCTCGTATTTCATCTTCGCCATGAGGGGGAGGATTTCGTTGATGGGCGAGCGAAATCGTATACGCAAAGTGTTGGGGCCGGGTCTAAGGAGGCGTTTACCGTCCGCCCGCCACGTGCGAAACATGTTGTCAGCATTCAGCAGCAATGCGTCGTTGAGAAATACGTTGGCATAGGTGTCCAAACCCTCGAAGACAAGATCCAGTTTTTCGTGTTTGAGCATCTCAGGCGTGACATTGAAAATGGTCTGATATTCCCAGTCGGTCTTGCCGATCCATTGCTGCTTCTGTTCATTGTCCCGCCAGAAGGGATCATCGATCAGTTTATTGTCAAGCAGGTCAGTGTGCACGCAACCCGGCACGGTCGCCGAGTACCAGGTGGGTTTGCCCACCTCGCGAAACTGCCAGTCAGTCTGCAGCGGAATTCCGACCTTCGACAAAGATTCCTGTCGACCTCGTGTTTGGGATTGGGATGTATAACCCGTGAAGGCTATCAGGGCCAGGACTGCCCAAACAAATTTTGTGCTGATCATGTGTTGGCTCTTTCCACCAAAACGCGCCGCAGCACTATGGCACGGCGGCGCGGCTGCCGCGCTCGGGACCACGCACGATCATTGCGCCGGGCTCATGTTCAAGTGTTCTCTTCCGGTGTGTGAAGTGAATCGTGCAATCCTTTTTAATCCCATCGCGTTAAGGTAACCCTGGTTAATCCTACAATTCGCAAACCTTATCTGCTGAAGATAATTACTTAATGCCGTCTGAATCTTTTCTCCTGCCGGGCGATTCTTTCTCACTTCTGCGAAAGTTGTGCGGGGCCGATCCGCGAAGCCGACAATGGTGTCCCATTCCACCGGTGTTCTTATTGAAGCCACGCACGAAGTCGCTTCTAACTTCTTGTAAGGCCAGAAGCACCAACCGACGTTGTTGCGCTCGAGCAGCGCCCTGAAGGAAGCAATCCACTCATCGGTGTTTTCTCCGGATTCTCCCATCCACACTGGTACATTATGCTTGTCACGAAAATCAAGGTACTCCTGAATGGCCTGTTGATTAACGTCCATCCAGTATTTGTGGAACGTATAGGCCAGCTTGTCATCAAACGGCGGCCCAAAGACCTTGAAGTTGGTGTCCCATTGGGCGCCTCCGAGAAAAATGATGTGATTCCTGTCGACCTCTCGTATCCCTGAAACGATCCTGCGGTAAAGCGGCTCGAGCTTTGGATTGAGGTAGACGGTATCGAAATAGGGCGCGATCGGCTCGTTGAGCAGATCATACCCAGCGACAGTAGACTCATCTGAATAGCGCGCCGCAATCTTCCGCCAGATGTTAACCGTCAAGTCCTGGCTCTCCCTGCTTTCAAAGAGAAACGGGTAGCCCCAGCTATCATCAATATTATCTCCAGTCTGGCCGCCAGGAGCGGCGTGCATGTCCAGGATTACAAAGAGACCCGCTCTCTTGCACCAATCTACCACGCGGTCCAGGAGCTCGTAGCCTTCGCCTTCCAGCTTTTGGGGTTCATCCTCCGATACAAACAACTGCCAGCTGAAGGGAATCCGAACCGAGTTGAACCCGGCTTGCTTTATGAACCTGATATCCTCCTGGGTGATGTAATTGTTGCGATATGCTTTCCAGAATCGACGCGCCTCGTCTTCGCCGATCAGTTCATTGATTACCGTCTGAATCAACCGCGGGGAGTTGGCGGTCTTGAATTTGAACATGTACCCTTCCGGCAGCAACCAGTTGCCAAGATTGACGCCTTTCAGGAGAAGTGGCTTACCGTCCGGCGAGGCAAAATCCTTGCCTGGTGCCGAAACGAATCTCGACTGTCCATTGCTCGCAACGCAACCGCAGAGGCTCAGTAGAACCATGCCCAACCAGTACTTTTTGGAGTGCGCTGCCTTGACAGCGCTTTGGGATCGTGCAACCTGAGCTATCGATCTCGCCCAATAAGAGTGCACTGAGATTGTCCTCCGTTTCCAAGTTGCCCGATCTTAATGCGGCGTAAGTATTCATGTTAATATGCGCGCTCGCAGACTCACGAGTCTAGTGTGATTAGTACTCACCCTACAAACGAGCGGGGGTAATCATGAAGATTAGTCGTAGAGTTTTTGCAAGCGTCTCTCTGACTCTTTTCCTGGCAACGACGCTCCACACTTCTTATGCTCAGACTATCAAGCCCACACCATCGACCAAGCCAACTATCGTAATAGTTCATGGCGCATGGGGTGGTAGTTGGGCATTTCGCCGTGTCGAGGCGTTGCTCCGGGAGAAAGGTTTCAGCGTCTACCGGCCGCAACTGACCGGGCTGGGTGAACGAGTGCATCTGAGCAGGCCCGACATCGGATTAAGCACGCACATTGATGATGTGGTCAATATGATTCTCTTCGAAGACCTTCATGACATCATCCTCATGGGCCATAGTTATGGTGGTATGGTAATAACCGGCGTTGCGGATCGCATTCCCGATCGGATACGCCGACTCGTTTATGTGGATGCATTCGTACCGAACGATGGCGAGAGTGCGATGAGCCTGGTTGCCTCTCCCGGGTGGTTGAAGGACATGATTAAGGGCGACTACATCGTGCCCGCATGGGTGAAGCCCAACCAGCCTCCTCCAAAAGACGTACCGCAACCCCTGAAAACGTTTACCGAACCGATCGTCCTTAAGAATAAGGCTGGTTTCAAGGTTCCCGCTACCTACATACTCACCGTAGAAGCAGGTAAGGAAGCCAGAGACGATGATTTTTGGCCTCAGGCGCAACGCGCAAAGGAGCGCGGTTGGCCCGTCGAACAGTTGACCGCGGATCACAACGCGCAATGGTCAGCGCCGGAGCCTTTGGCAGAGATGCTGGCTAGCGTACGGTGACCTAAGCTCGCTTCCTCGCAATGCTGGACGCGCGAAACGGTGGTGGCGCTGACCAGAGTACCGCTCGCGCCAAGGTAAGGATCCTGTGAAGCCCATTTCTTTGCCTCAAAACAATCCCGCGAGCCTATCTCGCTCCATTGACGGCTTCGAGCTGCTCTTAGTGAGCCTCGTAATCCTGTTTCTCGAGCTGGCCTGCATTCGGTGGTTCCCAGCTCATGTTCTCTATCTCACGTTTTTCACCAACGTAGTGCTTCTGGCAAGCTTCCTGGGAATGTCCGTAGGTTGTTTGGCCGCCAGTCGGCGCCGAAACTATCTGACATGGACACCGCTTCTACTCGTCATTGCTTTAGCTGCCGCGCAAGCTGTTGAGATCAGCAGCGGATCATTCTTGAAGTTTGTGGACGTGGGAAATCAAGCCTCACCGCAACAAGTCTACTTCGGCACGGAATACCACAGTCAGGATCTGTCGCGCTATGCCATCCCAATCGAATTTCTTTGTGGCTTCTTCTTCATCGTCATTGCACTGGCATTTCTTGGTCCCGGACAGGAACTAGGTCGCGCCCTTAAACGCCAGCCAAACCGCGTGCAGGCATACACCCTCAACATCGTCGGCAGTATCGTGGGGATTGTGCTGTTTGCTCTGTGTTCCTGGCTGGAGATTGCATCCTTCTGGTGGTTCCTACTGGTCAGCGTGGGATTGGGTTATTTCTATTTCGTCTCACCTGACCATCGCTATTCCAAAAGGCTTTTCGGTTGGGGATTGGTGACTGTCGCGCTGTTGGTGCTCGTGATCTGTCTGGCGGCTTTCACACCTCGACATGCTGACTTTCAGGGCCAACGTGAAGCAAAGCAATTCTGGTCGCCTTATTACAGGATTGATTTTAAGCAAGCCGACCTGTCCCTTTCGGTGAATCTGATCTATCACCAGCAGATGGTCTCGCGAAATGAGAACTTTCCGGCGTACGCTCTGCCGCACCTGTTGAATCGCGACGCGGGCAGACCAGCTTTTGCCGATGTTCTGATCATCGGAGCTGGTTCGGGCAACGACGTTAGTCGCGCATTGCAGTGGGGTGCCAAACACGTTGACGCAGTCGAGATCGACCCGGCCATTTATCGCCTGGGACGACTGTATCATCCAGATCATCCTTATCAAGATGAGCGTGTTGAGATTCATCTTGATGATGGTCGCAATTTTCTCCGCTCAACTGGTCGGAAATACGATTTGATCGTCTACGCACTGGTGGACTCGCTGGTGTTGCACAGCGGTTATAGCAACATCCGGCTGGAAAGTTTTCTCTTCACCAGCCAAACGTTTGCAGATGTACGCCGTCATCTCAAGTCCGACGGCACCTTTGTTATCTACAATTATTTTCGTCAAGGCTGGCTTGCAGCCCGTCTGCAGAAGGGTCTCGAAGAGGCTTTTGGCGTGGGCAATCCAGTTGTCTTGACTCTACCTTACCGAAAAGTCATTGAGGCCGAAAAGGCAACATTCGGAGACTTCACGCTTTTTTTTGCCGGGGCAACCGCGGCTCTGCGCGACACGTTCAAGCGACAGCCGGAGTACTTATTGCGAAACGACCAACCTCCTGGACCAAACTCACCAAACGGTTTCGTACGATCTGAACCGCAAGAGGGTGCGCATGCGCAGCCGGTCTCAGACAACACACAACTGGCATCCATGTGGCAGCATTTCGGGTTGGCGACGGTGCAGCCTCCCAACGATGAACTGCGGACCGCAACTGACGACTGGCCCTTTCTGTATCTGCGCAAGCCGATGATTCCGGCACTGAGCCTGCGCGGAATGGTAATCATGGGAGCGCTGACGTTACTCCTTGTTTTGCTGTTTCTGCCTCGACGTCGAAAAGGCACTAAGGAGTTAGCGGAACCTGGTAGCAACGCTTGCGAGCGCAGCTGGTCCATCAATGCTCAACTCTTCTTTCTGGGCGCTGGCTTTATGCTCGTCGAGACCAAAGCGGTTGTCACTATGGCCTTATTGTTCGGTAGCACATGGGTCGTCAACTCAGTAGTTTTCTTTGCCGTGCTGGTGATGATCCTGGTCGCCAATCGCTGGACGCTGAGGTTTAGGCCTTCGCGTCTGTGGCCCTACTACGTTGTCCTGCTTCTAACTCTGGCCCTGAACACGGCGGTCCCGCTGGATTACTTCCTGGGGATGACCCGGGGCATTCAAGTGACGGGTGCATGCCTGTTGGTGTTTGCACCGATTCTGTTTGCCGCGGTCATCTTTGCCGCAGCATTCAAGCGGACCACCGAGCCGGACCGCGCCCTGGGGATCAATATCGCCGGCGCTATGTTTGGCGGGCTGGCCGAGTATAGCTCAATGCTCCTGGGCTTTCAGTACATGGTGCTGGTGGCAATTCTGTTTTACACACTATCTGCTGTCGGCCTGAGGCGATCACGCGACGCGGCCGTGGGCGGGGCCTCAACCGAGCCTATAGCCGCGGAGGTCTAACGGAAAAGGCACTGATGACAAAGCGCGAAAGCGCTCCGTCTGCCTCTGCAATCCAGTGGCTGGTACGACTGGTGGACCGCCAAAATGTTCGCGGGAGGTCAAATGATCCTCGCTGCAACGCCGTATGAACCGATGCCTTGGTAGGTCAAGGCGGGCTCAATCATTCCGATCGGTCCGGAGTTACAATACAACAGGAGAGAAGCCGACCGATCCGATTACGTGTATGTTTACGCCGGAGCCGATGGCGCATTCACGTTCTATGAATGAAGGACTGAATTACAACTACGAGAGCGGCAAGTTCGCGCGCATCCAACTGCAATGGGACAACGCTACTCGGACGTTGAAGATCGGCAAACGAAGGAGCACGTTTCCCGGAATGCTCGCCGAACCCACGTTCGAAATAATCCTCGTATCGAAAGCCCGTCCAATCGGTTTCTCATTTGCGACACGAAGCGATCGCATCATACGTTATCGCGGTGAGGAGATGGAGGTAAGTTTCTAAATAGTCAATGCAAGCACTTCCATTTCTCTCTTGACTGTCTACTGCCGGCCCAGCCAAATCGCACCCGCGTTTGGGAGCGACGTCTCCTAACCTAATCGAGTATTTGCAATGAATGCCAGATGCGCGGCCCCGAGCGATCCGGCATCGTCCCCGCATTCGGCTCTGACGATCTTGACACGCGCGGCCGGCAAAGGAAAAGCGCGTTCGGCTACCTGTTTTAACATCTCCTTCGCAAAAAGTTTCCAGCCACTGACGACTCCGCCCCCGATAACAATCATTTCGGGATTGATGATGTTGATAATGGTGGCCAGGCCAATCCCCAAGTACGTACCCATCCGGCGAAAAACCTCCAG
>WNFY01004744.1_pt1 | contig 12423 bp, 14 predicted proteins | sample 5400091 | NCBI WGS metagenome assembly WNFY01 (sample SAMN13153364, study PRJNA577476) | soil metagenome | isolation source: 60 cm soil or saprolite under grassland replicate 1 | place: USA:California | collected 2016-06-15 | reverse complement strand
AGTATCGGTCTCAACAGTTCGAGCCTTTTGAGCATTTAAAAAGTAGTTGGAATGGTTCGGACATTGTCTGGGATGTCAGTCGGGTTGAATACTCCAATTCGGGGTTTAGCCGATTGAAAAAATATTCGGGGCCATTTAGCATATAAAGTGAGTGTCTAAATCCGATTCGGCGGAAGGGCGCAAGACCTCCGAGTACATGACCTCCCAATGCTCCGATTCGGATTTGCTAAATTTTTCGACTCGGATTACATTATGATATCCTCATTATATAAGTACAATTACCGTTCGGGACATTTTGATCTTTTTAGATGGTTCGGCTGCATTGTGACCAGCTTTTGTGCCGCTTTTTTGAGCCGAATCGGACAGGATAGTGGTCGGATGCAGTATGGCCTTCATGCCAGCCGCTTTTAGTGCCGCTTTGCCTACATTCTTTGATGCCGAATCGGGGAGATCCTCCGAATACACAAGGCCAACCAAGCAAACGGGCTGTCCGAGTCGGACCAATTTGATACTGAACCCAGAAATGTGTTGGTGTCTCAACAGTTCGGGCGAAAAGCCAAGTCATAATGTATGGCCGATTCAATTGGCCAGAATACAGAATCCATTTATTCAGTCCGGGTGACTCTCAAGAAGTTCAGCATGTCAAGAATTTTCATATAAGTTCGCATTACAGATTGTATGTTGATTCATCAAGATAGGAAGATGGGTCAGAATGTTGCACCAAATTACTTCTGACCTTCCGATTGCTCCGACCGTTTCATCCATTTTCCATCCCTCAAAAAATAGTCATCCATCTCGCCTTTATCGATAGCTTGAATAGGAGGAATTATGTCGGATGTAACCAAAGACTCCAATGAATGCCGAATCGCTGCGAATGATCTTGCTGCCGAGTCGGCCTTCTTGACTCGTTCTACTTCTGCCAAAAAAAGGCGGTGAGCCGCATCCTTGTAACTGATGCCAAGGGTTTCTTGAAGCGCTTTCACTTCGGCATGGAGAAGATGGCGTTCTCGTTCGGAGTGGCCCTTGAGTTGGTCAGAACCAGAAAAAAAAGGCATGTCAGAATTAACTTACAGGGTCAACCCTTGCTTCAACAAACCCACCAGCCATTGGAGTGCTATATAATTTTTTGGAAACGCCCGGCTAAAATGTCGAAAACAATGCCGTGTCCGAGTCGGGATCGGTTATAGGTTGGAGGAGGGGAAGAATTTTTAGACAGTAACATTCCGACTGAAGTAAACCCTTACCCCTACAGCCATTTTCACTGCGTTGGACAAATTAGGCTTTAACACCTTTGCCAGACGAAGATTCTCTCCTTGAAGTGCGTTCGGCTCTACAAATGTCTGACCACCCGATGCTTGGATTGTGTAACCCTGTCTGATAAGGTCTTCAGGCTGCTGATTTTTGGTATCTTGGAGCGATTGAGGAGGGTTTTCGTCTGATTGCATAGCGTCAATAGAACGAAGGAGAGTGACTGCTGATAACACAAGATAATTGATCGTATTCCCACCTTGGCCGAATCGGATCAGCCCACGTGATGGGCAGTTGGCCGAATGTGATAAATTTGGTACAAAGTCGGAACGTGTGGCACGTGACGTTTGTGTTGAAATGTCACACGCAATTTGCACTACACCACTCTACTACCAACCACCATCAACATCAACATATCAACATGAGCAGCAATGCTTCGATCACCCCCAAGCAAATTAGTCGCCGAGCGACCGACTACGACTCGCAGATCCGGGAAGGGTTGGAGGACGGTAGCATCCGGCAGGTAGTTAAAAGACTCGGTAGCGACTTGGTGAGCCAAAAAAAAAAAGTCCTTTTCTATCTCTTGCATGACCTCCTCTTCACCCAGATCCAACTTTTGTCCCTTCGCACGAAGGGTACGCCAGAACAAAAGGCTGCGTTCCCGCAGCCTTTGTTTCTGTTTCAATTTGTTAGGTCTTGGAACAGACAGCACAACGACCCGAACTTCGTCGACCAAATGCTGGAGGACCTTGAACGATTCGATGCGGCTGCGGCTGCGGCAGCCGCTCCGCCGATTCCCCTTCGACTGGACACTCCGACTGAACCCGCACCCGCTCCTGCCCAACTCGCTCCCAAACTCCCACAACCCACCCAACCTGCTCCCAGACCCCCACAACCCACCAAAGCCACAGCTCCCCGACCCAAACAACCCAGTCTGCCGCGTGTCGCAGGACCCTCAGGTCCTGTTGTGCAGAGGCAGGGGACAACTCTCCCCCCTCAGGCTGACCGCCCTGCACAACAAACTCGGCACCTTGTTGCCGCACCTGCAGGCCCGGGTCGGGATAGCGACACAATTGTTGTCAAGCCACGCAAGGTCGAGGTGGTTGTCCCGACTCCCCGATCACCTCAAAAATTCCGGGAGATCGACGAAGATGACGATGAGTATGTTCCTCCACCTTCCCCGCCATCCCGATCGCCAAAAGCTCCGACTCGGGTGAAACACCCCAAGCCGGCTCGCACCACCCGTGAGGTGGAGGTCTATTTGAAGGCCTGCACGCGATGTGAGAGGGGGGACAGGGATTGCGAGGTGGATGAGTTGGGTGCGGCATGCGCGGGCTGCAAAGCTCGCAAGTACAGATGTGACCACACGAACAAGATGCATGCGAAAACCATGACGGTGAGGAGGCCGGTAAGCGACTCGGGGTCGGATTCGGAAGAGGAGGAGATGAAGGTGAGGAAGGGGAAAAAGCGACAGGCAGAACCGCCTGTCCAAAAGATGAAGGTGAAGGTGAAGGAAGAGAGGGTGGCGAAGGTGAAGCCGGTGAAGCCAAAGCCAAGGGTGAAGCCCCAACCGACTGCAAAGAAGGGGAAGGGGAAGCGGGCGGCTCCAATCGTCACTGACAGCGATGAGGATGAAGAAGATGTCATGGTGGTGGATGATGACAGCGATGAGGGAGAGCCACAGCCGAAGCGGGTTCGGCTCGCAAAAGGTGAGAGAAATCAATAATTTGTTTAAATCTTTTTTTAATTTTTTTTCTCTCGTAGATTTTAAGGCTGCGCATGTCGAGCAGGCCAAGCGTATCGCTGTCCTGGAAGCAAGAGTCCAGGCCCTTGACAAGGTCGCCGACGAAACGACTCGGACGAGCCAGCGGTTGGATGCCATGGAAGGACAAGTGCACCGGTTTACTGGTGCATTGGAGTCCTTCCTGGGGCGTATCAGCATTGACGACAGGCTCCGACTCGTGCCGGACACGAGGAGGATCGGGGATCGACGCTCACCTGCCCTCTTGGCAGGCCCCACTCGATCCACCTCCCCCTCCACTCCCCTCTACCTTGACATCCCGATGGAAGAGGATGATGCCGGGTCGGGCATCCAATCAGTGGCGGCGACTCGGACGACCCGGTCCGATTGCCAACAGGACATCCGGATGGTCGAGGTGGAGCCATCTGCCATGAGTTCCGAGTCGCATCACATCCCTGCCCACGTCCCCGCCCACAACATTGTCGCCCCAGTCCCTGCCCCTCCCCCCGCTTCTGTCAACAATCCCGTCCCCGTCCCTGCCCCCACTGTTGGCCCTGCTCCCCCGCCGACCTTCAACCTGATCCCTGCTACACCACAGGGATCCCAAGTCTTCGCAGTGCCGACTCCGACCCCGCCTGTTCCCCCTCGACACACTCCTCCCCCCACCGCAGCTGGGGAGGAGCCACCTGCCCCTTCAAACGTGCCTCGTGGTCGGAGTCGCACGCCGGCAACCAACACATCCCGCCTCGCCGTTCGCGATGGACCGACCACCCGCTCCCGATCTCGCAGCGCTACGCCGATCTAAATCGGCGTATCACTATTCCTTGTTCTGTCGGTTGGGCGGGGTTTTTTTTTTTTTCATGCATACAATCGTCGGGGTGACTCCCATAAAGGAGTCACCATTGTTTCATAAATCTTTGACAATGTAGAAGTACCATTGCCATTGTAATATAAAAATGTACTTCAAAAAATTATTCACAACGTCCAAGTGTGACTGAAGTGGGTCATGATATCCGACTCGGCCCACCATACCTCAAAAAAAAATCCACAATGTCCAAGTGTGACTGAAGTGGGTAATAATGTCCGACTCGGCCCTCCATATCATTTCCTTTTGGTTGGCTTGCTCCTTCGCCTGGATCCTGACTGCATCATGTTTTGGGCTTCAAGGGCAGCGAGATCATCATCCGTGACTTTCTTTTTCTTACTTTGAGTCTGTGTTTGATGCGTTGTTTGAGGAGACAAGTTCTGGATTCTTTTTCCAAGTCGCTTTTTGGGTGTCTTATTTCGAATTTCCTGGCCATCGCCTGCCGGGCCGGCATTGTCGTTCGGAGGTGTAGTTGGCCAGACAGTGTTGTTCGGAGGTGTAGTCGGGCGGACATTGTCATTCGGATGTGTAGTCGGGTGGACATTGATGATCGGAGGTGTCGTTGGGACATTGGTAGCTGACAAATGTGAACTGAGTGATGGACCTACAATCCCATGTGCTGGTGGAAGATGTTGACCAATATCTATGTTGCCTTCTGGAGGCATGTGAACTCCATCTGGCACCACAGTGGTAAGCAGGATAGGATCAATAGGAATCAGGGCCGGGTCGGGCATCTCGGGCCCCACATCAAGTTGTGGTTCGTTCGGCTTCGGAGCATTTTGCAATCGGGTATGGGCTATCAGCGCTTCAAACATTGTCTTTGGAATCTCATATTCGGGATATCCTTCATTCGGACCATTGACTGGACCCAATACTTCATATCCCATGTCCTGCAACTGTAACATCTGCCCCATATTAATTCTAACCACACCATCTTGATGTGATGATGGCCCTGGTTCGGGTATGTTCTGACTCCGATTCCTTGAGGCTCCCGCAACTCGGGGGTTCGCAATGTCTTCAGCGGCTCGGGGCTCGACCGACTCGTCAATTCGGAGCAATCCCTCCAATGGATCTTCCCGTTGTTTCCCTTTGTTTTTCTTTTTACGATGATTTGGTTCCGACTCTTTGCTCTGAGGATTAAAGGCCTCAGGGTAGTTTGCAATTATTCGTTTTCGTTTGGGTCCAACGAACACTGCAAATCGAAATGCCGACTCGGGCCCAGATTTTACTTGAAGACGGTAACAATGTTGAAGGACTTTTCGAATGTCATCGAGATGCATGTTTCTTGGGTCTTGTAATATTATCCCAGATGGTCGGTACTCATTTGATATGAAGCTTGTGGTATCTGTCTTCATTGCGCTGTATGGTACCTGTTTCGACTTTTGTCCACTGGCTAGATCTAAAGGACATCATTCCGAATCCATCTCTGCATTAAATCAAAATGTTTAACTCACAGTAATGTTGAGTCAAAAATGCTCGGAGCAGCTTCTCCCACTCAGTTTTCTTTAATTCCTTTTCCATGACAAGCTTCGGTATGATCGGGAAACCATTAGTGGTGATCCGAATCTCAATCGGTTCCGACTCGGCATTTATCCGATCAGCATTCTCCGATTCTGCGGCTTCAAGTCGTGCAGATTTGGCATAATCCAAGAATTTTCGGGTCATTTCTATCACAAGCGCTTCATGTTGCTCAGAAAAATTGCGGCCAAAAATACCCAGATTGTGGAAGACATCTTCGTGCCTGATGACACTTGTATTAGTAGGTGTCCGGACATTCCAATTATTGGTCGGTACTTACACATCCCCTATGTATCTGCCCTGCTCATCGATGTGGACCGTGAAAGTGATTGTTGACATTCCCATATCTAACCAACGCTCTTTGGAAAATGTTTGTAAAGCCTTCCTTCGATGTTTCTCTGCACGGCTGAAAGAATTCAATCGGAATCGGCATTCGGAATACAGATTCGGAATCGGCACATTTGACGTACTATCGTTGTACCTTTTCCGGATTTCCTTCTGCCCTTCTTCTTTCAAGCGCTAACTCCATCTCAGCTCTTCCTTCTACAGACAACTTCTTCAAGGCCACTTTGGCAGCAGCATTGCGTTGTTGAAAACATCGTGGATCTTTGTGGTCCAACTCTTCAACCCCGAGTATCGTCTTCAGTTCTTCTTCAACTGCATCTCTATGAGTCTCCCACATGAGATCGATTGCCCTGATCCTCATGGTCGGATTCAACTCGGTAACATTGGCATTCGGACGCCAGTTATTTCGCACCCAGACAGCAAGTGCCTAGGCCATGAGTTAGATTTTCAAATCTTTCACATTTTACTTTAATAAGTTACCTTCACCCGCTCAACACATAGTGCTTCTTCCGATGGCAGTGTCCCTTGTACATCCCAATAGTTGAATATATCTACCAGTATTTTGTTTCGTAGCACATGGGCCCTCAAAGGTCTTGTGGTCTGGTCCTTATACTCCGCCTTGTATTTTGAGATAACTGCTATCTCTTCTCGGGAATATTGGGCATCCCTTCTGGGCTTCTTAGTTTTTGGAACAAGATGGGACATGATGGAGAAAATTGAACCGGAGTGACCGTGAAACTCATGTCCGCCTCATGTTGCTTAGTTCATGTCCGCCTCATGTTGCTTAGCTCATGTACGCCTCATGTTCTTTGTTCTTCATCTTGCCTCAAACTATCATGGCTACTGTCCGTCCTCCAAAAAGAAGAAGAACGGGACATCAACTTCCTCCAATGGTTGAAGGCAGTGATATGTCAGTGGATACTGCCATGTACATTCATTCTGAGGGGGGGGAAAGAATTCTCGTTCCAGTCCGACCAGATGTTCCTGCTCAAACACGTGTGGAGAGTAATCCCGAACCCGAACCCGACCCGGAATCGATTGATGAATTTCAGCAACCCGATTTTGATCCTCATATTACCCCTCCAAGAAATCGATGGTTTTATATGAAGGAGTTTGTTGCACGAGTGGATGGAATACTACAGGCAATGCAGGCCAGAGAAGCATTGCCCAACTCTACAAGCTGTGCTGAATGCTCCGAGTCTGTTGCTCAGTGGAGGTGTGACGATTGTATTGGCGGAAAACTATTGTGCCGATTCTGTATGCGACACTCACATTTTTCAAATCCGTTCCACCGAATCGAATACTGGACTGGAACCCACTTCCGCAGGGCAGCTTTATGGGAAGTGGGTGTGTATCTAACATCGCCCCATCAGAATGGCGGCATATGCCCAAACCTTGTTTGGCAAAAAGAAATGTTGGAAAAATTCCAAAAGAAAAAGGACGAGGTCATATCCCATAGCGCCGAAGAACCAATCGGAATCAATTATTCTCATAGTGCCGACTCGGCTCCCAATCCCGAATTGGAGGCTGCCCGGGACGAGGCTGCAATGCGAGTTCTGGACCAGTTGCTAGCAGGCCACAATCCTGAAGAAATTACAGAGGAAGATGACGACAGTGACGTAGTCGATACAGAGGCCGATGTTCAGGATATGGATGCTGGAACAGCTGGTTTCACCAATTACATGAATGAACGACTCGGCCCCGACCCGGGTCTTCAAACTCACAGTATTCCTAATGCCCCAAATTGTGATGCATTAAACAATCAGTACATTAGGGTGGTTCACACGAATGGAATCCACCATATCGCTCTTGTCATTTGCACTTGCCAAGGACATGAAAACATAACCACTGATTTGATTTTCGCTGGATGGGTGCCGACCAGTTTTGTCCGAATCCGAACCATCTTCACCACTGCCGTGCTTGACCACTTCCGGTACTGCAATCTCGAAATGAGGTCTTCAGCCTATGAATTTTTTCAGTTGTTGCGACGAATCACAAACTCTCTCAGTCCTTCGAAGGTGGTGAATCTTTATCATGAATTACGCCGACTGTCGAGACTTTGGCGATGGGTCAAGAAGCTGAGATGGGCCGGATATGCTCAGCGAGTCGGGCAACCAATCACTCCGAAGCCGGGTGAGCTCGGGATCTTTTGTCCGGCTTGTCCACAAGTTGGCATAAATATACCAGTGAACTGGAAAGCCGATCAAAATCGATGGGTATATCGCCGAGTGGTGACAGCCGATGGCAATTTCAAGGCTGATCACGTTCGGCAGAAAGCTGCAGCGGACGATGTCTGGTTATCAGATGGACTTGGCATGACCACAAGAAACTTTGACTACAATACCTTTCTGGAGAGCGCTTGGGACCGCAGCACGGTGAGTGTCCAAGTCACATTTGTTCCGAATGATTGGGCTAATTCCGTTAACACAGAAAGCACCCTGTGAAAACAACTTTAGGGCCATTGAGAATGCCTTGCGCTACTCCAAAGCATGCGATATCTCAGGAATAGTCGCATGCGCATGTGCTCGGCATGGCTGCTTTGCTCCGTGTAGCATTGTTGACTTGTTTCGTGGAGAACAACAAAAGAATGTAGATTGGTCTTTGTTGGAAACAATTCGCACCACGAATGTAGATCCGGATCAGGGTATAATGTTCATATATGACCTCATTTGTTCATACTGGGTTCATCTGGATGACCGAATCGGCCATCTCCTCCCGAGCGCATTGGAAATTGATCGGGCAATCGGCCTCTTCCACGTTCATGCCCACAAGGAGGAATGCTTTTACAGGTTTGCTTCTTCGTTCATTCCTGGAGCAGGTATTGTTGCAGGCGAGATTTTGGAATCTTTATGGTCCAGATTAAATCCAATCGCAACTGCGACTCGGACAGCATCGCTTGCCCATCGTGCCGAAGTTATTGATGATCATGCTTCCGACTCAAATTATAAAAAAGCTCTCAGTATTGGTGAGTTCGACCCTTTCATTCTACCTGGATTGCTTATCATTTTTGTAGCATTTGTCCTGTGTGACCGGTTCGGACAGGCCAAGGACATGGTCCATAAAACATCGGAATACTACACCCAGTTCTCATCCACAGTATCAGCGAGTTCATTAAATAAATGGACAAAAGAAATCACATCAGCTGAGAGTCGAAGATTGAAAAATCCCCGGGCAATGGATATAATGCGTGCTCACCAGCACCAAGTCAATGCCGATTCCGCCGGTTCGGGATTTGATCCGAATTGCCTTACCGGCTCCGAATGGCTGAATCTAGCAATATCAATTGAAGAAAGACAGTATGTTTTGGGGTTGCTTATTTTAACTTTTCCACTGAGACACTTGAATAGGATTGATGTTCGGGATCGGGTTCAGCGCCTTCAACAAGATCCCCGAGAGGAGGCCCGTTTGGAAGTGCAATATCTCCGACAAGCACTGACGATAGATCTCATCCGTTTACAATTACTGCAATCCAACCTCAACCAAACTGATTCGACAGGTACTAATGATGTCGAACAGCCACATGCCGAATCGTTCAACAATTTGGACGAAGAAGTTGGGGAGGCTCCATCTGGAGATCAATCACCTGATGCCAGCTATCCCGACCATCTTGCTGTACCTCCCGAACGTAGACCGCTTCATCTCCCTTCTTCCCAGAACTCCACCCACCAACCACTTCGTCAGGCTGAGTTGACTCTCCGGATCAAACAGGCGACTCGGTACTTAGCTGATTTGCGGGATGCAATTGCACAAAAATCCTTTCAATATTCACATGTATTGCGTTCGGCACCTTCAAAAGGCGTTCGGACCCGATCACGATCGGCCATTGAAAAGATTTCCAACCGGATTTCACACTATTCCAGCGTATACAGCCAAGCTCGGGCAGCGATGGTCCGACTCGGAGCAGATGAACGTACATTGAAAACATTCAAACTTCTCTCAAGGGACGATGTGAAAGCAAGCACTGCTATTTTGGATCCAAACATTCCTGGATCTACAACTATTCGACTTTCTTGGATTTGGGAAACAGGGGCCGGAATATCAGGATCGGCATCCGATACCATGCGGGAATGTAAGCCTTGTACCTTCCAGTGATTTGACTTTGCATTGACTTTCCCCGAAGTTCAGCGTGTTCATTGGATTCGGGCCCGATCGCAAAAAAACAGATGGGAAGAGGAATTGCTACTTGTGAATTATGAGATGGAATGGACAACAAGATCATTTTTGCACAAGGCCAAAATATGGCAGGATAGGTTTGAAGAGCCGAACATCAATCCGGGACCAAAGGCATATGCTGCTCGGCAGTCTTCTCAATCGAGTTGCATGGCATCAGACACAGATCGGCTGTTCCGATCAGCAAATTCGGATTATATATCTTTGATCGCATGATGTAACATCCATCACAGTCGGGAACAGTCGGCAAAAAATGGGGAGATAGCACTTGATCGCATGATGTAATCATTAGAAATAATCACAGATCGCATCACATCAATCGGATTCGGAACAATCACTTTTGCCTCGACCATGACCCACATCCCAATCACAAATTTGTTCAATGCGTATGATCTACAGATAAATCCCCTTGATGAAGACAAGATCAAATCACAGGAGGTTGTCAACTATTGCGAAGCCCGATTCCGAGTCGCACTGCAAGCCATGATGGGAAGATCTGTGAAGGATCAGAAATGGATGTACAGGATCCTGTTCCAGGAAATGGTATTCGTCTTTACATGACTTTTGTATTGCCACTCATCTGACTTGTGTTAGGAGTTATGTTTCTCCCACATTGGTGTGGCAGCTGCGATCGGCCAACCGCTCAACATTCCTGTCATTGTCAGGTCACTTGGCCAGGATATGTACCGAGCCGGTATGATTCCGGATGGAGTCTTCCGACCCGGCCTCGAACTCATGACCTATCTGGATGGCAATCTCAGCAGCAACGGACTTGACGACCCAGCTCTGGACATCCAGATGTTCCATTTACCATGGTGGACTGGGCCGCATTCTCCAACTGGTATTTCTTCATATCTCTCTAGAGCAACAATCAAGTCGGCGCTTGATGACTATCGTCGACAACTCGGTGCCGCAATGCCTCCAATTGGGAAACCTCACTCGATCCATAATCTGGCCGATGAACTCAACAAGCCAGGTTACACATGGCATTCCTCAGCTAACGACCTGCCGAACATTCCGAACAACAATTGTACTCGATGCCGACTATATCGTGCAGTGGCAGTCGGAGTTATGGACCAAGTTCGTGATACATATAACATGGCTCATGGCTGTGAGGTTGCGAATGAGGCTGAAAAGGACATTGGGATTCGTCGAGCTTCTGGTTTTAATGAATTGTTTGAAGCTGTCCTGAAGAAGGAGTGTGATGCAGGAGAACTCGCAGCCGGGTCGGGATCGGGCGGGGAACAGCAACGAGATTCGGAAGGGGAACAGCAACAAGATTCGGAGTCAGGATCAGATAAGCAACAGTTTGGACCAGAGGTGGAGGGACTTAAAAAACTGATAAAGAAATTGGTCATGGAGGCTGGTGGAATGGCATCGTCGAAGTGGACTTGGGGGGTAGATTTGACTGAGGATGACCTTCGCAGTTTGATTCGGGGTGCCGATCGTCAACATCAAGTTCCTCACTCGGGATACGATCAGGACCTTTCCTCCGGGGCACTCCGAAGCCAGACCTCCGAAGCACTTGATCCAGTAAATCTGGAAGATCCAAAGGATGGAAATCTGCGTTTTGACGATGTTTCGATCAGTACAATCCCTGACCTGGGCCCCCATGAATTTCCAAGATTTTCAGTCGTATTGGACCCATCCGAAGATCAACTTGGCGAGTCGGAGCCCGATCCGGTGATTGAAGCATTTACTAGAAGAGCCAAAACACAGGCCATCAAGGCCAAGAAATTGATGCAGGACGAAGTCGATCAGCCAGCCTCGTTCGTCGACTACGGATCAGAATTTGTCCCCCGAACCGCATTAATCCCTTGCCGTCCATGGCTTGCCCCTCGTCTTCCCATAATTCTCCCGCCAACCAACAGGCATTTCCATGTTACTGCGACCAATCCTGTTGTGCGCACTGAGTTGGATGCGGATGACGAATTTCCCGACCATATCATTATGCCCGAATCCGATGACACTCCCGACCACATCGATATCGCCGATTCTGATGGCATCCCCGACCATCTGATACTTCCGGATTCAGACTCGAGCCATTCAGGCCAAATTCATTTCCCACTCTCAGATGATGAAATGGATGGAGTCAGTGATGAGCCATCTGCACAACCTAATGCCGAATCCGATACTGAAATACCAATGTCAGTAGCCAATACCGACTCGGAATCGGACTCTATTCCTGATCACATTGTTTTGCCATGTGACCCTGACGTTGCACCTACTGCCGAATCCGATACTGAAAGACCGATGTCAGTGGCAAATACCGACTCGGAATCGGACTCCAACATCATTTTGCCACGTGATACTGCCGAGTCGCCAATGGCTACGTGGCGTGTAATCGGTGGTTCGGGAGCATTTACGCGTGATCCTAACACAGGTCGCTTTACACCGGCTTCGTTTTCCATTTTTTCAGATCAGGTCCTGGATTAATCTTGTAATATCCGCTGTACATGTATAATGAGAATATCACGAATATCATCCGAGTCGTAAGGTGTCGTAAATCTGAATCTGAGCATTGGGAAATATCTTG
>WNFY01013638.1_pt1 | contig 12425 bp, 13 predicted proteins | sample 5400091 | NCBI WGS metagenome assembly WNFY01 (sample SAMN13153364, study PRJNA577476) | soil metagenome | isolation source: 60 cm soil or saprolite under grassland replicate 1 | place: USA:California | collected 2016-06-15 | reverse complement strand
CGCGAACGGCCGCTTTGGTATCAGTTTGCTTGCGCGATCAGGCAGCGCGGGCAGTGGCCGTAGCCGGACGATAGCCGGATTCACCTGCCTTCATCATCGCCTGAACCGCTTCTTGTACGGACATGAGCGGTGTAGTCTGTACTGATTTGCAGGCGCCGCCTCCGGCAAAAGCGATTGCAATCCCGGCAGCGCTGACGTTGTCAGGCATTTCCGTGACTAGTACAACGTCGTATTCTCCAAATGCAAACCACGCACTTTTGATCTTGCCTCCTAATTTCTCGACAGCCGGTCTCACGGCTTCAATCCGGTCCTGCGGGCTTGCCAACAGAGCTTGCCAGCCTTCCCGCGAATATGCGACTTGATGCAGATAATGCGGCATAGTGCCTCCTTTGGATCGCTTGTGGGGCGAATCATCCCAAAGGAGAGCGGTCGGAGTCAAGAAGCTGGAATAGCTGGGATGCCTATCCGCCGGCCCGCTTCCGCTACAATCAACGTTCCGAACGTTATGCGGATTAACTATGAAACTTGCAGACATCGCCTCCAGTCTCAACTCACGCCTGGAAAACGGCTCGCCTGACCTGGAAATCACCGGAGTAGCCGGAATCGAAGACGCTGGCGTCGGGCAAATTACGTTCCTTGCCAATCCAAAGTACGCGGCGAAGGCGCGGACCACCAAAGCGTCGGCGATTATCCTGGCTGAAGACTTCCCTGCTCTGTCAACCGCGATGCTACGAAGCAAGAACCCGTATCTGACGTTCGCGCAGGCAATCGAGCTGTTTTATAAGCCACCAAAGTACGCGCCGGGAGTGCATCCCAACGCTGTGATCCACCCGTCCGCCAAAATCGGCAAAGGCGCGCACATCGGCCCCTATGCAGTAGTGAACGAAGATGTTTGCATCGGCGAGAACGCAGTATTGCTGGCACACGTCGTGATCTATCGTGGCGCGCGCATCGGCAACAACTTTTTCGCTCACGCGCACTCCGTCGTGCGCGAGCATTGCCGCATCGGCAATAACGTGATCCTGCAAAATGGAGTAATCGTCGGCGGCGATGGTTTTGGTTTCGCCAAGGATGATTCCGGCCGCTGGCACAAAATTGTCCAATCCGGGCCTGCAGTGATTGAAGATGACGTGGAAATTCAGGCCAACGCTTGCATTGACCGCGCCAGTGTTGGCGAAACCCATATCGCGCGCGGAGCCAAGATCGATAATTCCCGTGTGGGCGAAGATACACTGCTATGCGCGCAGGTGGGCCTGGCGGGATCGACTGAAGTGGGCAAAAACGTGATCCTGGCTGGGCAAGTCGGAGTCGCCGGGCACTGCAAAATTGGAGATGGTGCTATTGCTACGGCACAGAGCGGAATCCCCAACGATGTGGCGGCAAGTGCGGTGGTCAGCGGTTATCCCGCGATTGACAACAAGCTTTGGCTGCGTTGTTCGGCAGTGTTCAACCGTTTGCCGGAAATTGCCAAAGCGCTGAAACGAGGCGGGAGGTGATTTTTTATTCATGCTCGCGTAGCCACGGACGCCCTCGTCCGTGGTCGGGCGGGTGAGGGCACCCGCCCCTACGTGGCCTGTGCATGCTCCACGCAAATCTTGCGAAAAGAACTCAGCTTCGGTATTCAACCGCCAAGCCGGAGTTGATCACAGCTCGCACTTGCTCCATCAGACATTCGCGGCGGCCGAATTCGGCAGGCTCGATGGGCTTGTGGAAGATGACGGTTACCGTGCCCCGCTTGATGGCGAACCTTCGCTTCGGCATGACGTAATGCGTTCCTGCGATCGTGACCGGCACAACCGCCACGCCGCACTCCTCGGCCAAATAAAACGGGCCTTTCTTGAAGGGCAGCAGTTTGCCGTCAAAAGAGCGATGCCCTTCAATAAAGATCGTCATGTTGATGCCCTGGCGAATCACCTCGGCTGCGGCGCGGACGGCGGCAATTCCTGCTTCTCGATTACCCCGGTCTACCGGAACCAGCGATCCTAAACGCATGGTTTTTCCCAGCAACGGATAGCTGAACAATTCTTTCTTCGCCATCACCGATGTCCGCCGGGGAATGAGCGGCAACAATAACGGTGGGTCGATATTGGAAACGTGATTGGACATGAAAATATATGTCCGCGTGGGATCGAGCTTATCCAATCCGACCGTCTGCACCCGCACTCCGGCCAGGCGGACTCCGGTGAAGGCGCCCCACATCCCGACGCGGTAGAGAAAACTGATGTCGCCAGTAAGAAAGGTCCAAGGAAAGCAGATGAGCGCTGCCAGCGGAAGTAGCACTCCCCAGAAGCTGAGCATCAGGATTGTGCGGATCACGGGCGCGCTTCTCCTTGGGCTTCGCCTTTCAACCAGGCAGCGCGGCGGGCCTTCTGCCGTGGGGTGATATTGTCTACATCCTTCAGTTCAAACTCAATTTCCTCGCGGCTGCCCAGCTTCCATTGCAAGGTACGCTGGCGCCCGGAACTTTGAATCTTTAATTGAATTGTGTCGCCTGGATGCAGTTGCCCCAGCCTTTCTTGAAAATCTGAGCTGGCTACCCGATTGTTGATCTCCAGAATTGAGTCACCCTCAACCAGTCCCGCGCGTTCTGCATCGCTGGCGGCTCTCACATCCATAACGACTGGTTGCGAACCGAATGTTCTGGTCGCGGAGAAGCCAAGGTCGGCGACTGTTTCCGGTTGGCGTATCAAATGCAGGCCCACACTTTTGAAAATATCATTCCAGACAATCTGCTCCGTTCCAGCGACATACTTCGTGAAAAAGGATTCGAGATCGGTATGGCTGACTGCTTCCGCCGCCTGGCGCACTCCGTCCGAATCCGGAAAGAACTTTCCCATCTGCGCATAGTTGCGGTTCATCCACTGAAAGACCTCGCGCAATGAGGCTTTGTCATCGCTGACGTCGCGCACCGCGAGATCGAGCATTACACCGAGGAGATCGCCTTCGTTGTAATACGAAATACTGCGCTGTGGAGTCCAATACTGCTGATATTTTTCCAGCCAGGCATCCAGGCTCGACTCTTCTGCGGATTGGGATAGGTGCGCCGGACGGTCTTCGAGCTCCTCAATCTGCCCGGCCAGGCGGTGCAGAAACTGATTCTCATCGAGCAGTCCGGCGCGCAACAGGATGTAATCCTCAACCGTGTTGGTCACGCCTTCACTGAACCACAGCGCATTGGTGTAGTTCTCTTTCGTGTAATCCACCGGCTCGAGCGACTGCGGCCGGATTCGCTTCACATTCCAGAGGTGAAAAAACTCGTGCGCCGTCACGTCAGCAAACGCCAGGGGATTGTCGGTCAGCACCTGCGCGTTGACTTCAATCGCAGTTGAATAGGCGTGTTCCATACCGCCGCCGCCGCCGGAATCGCGAGGGAAATGGCACAGGAACAGATAGGTGCGGAATGGGCGGTCATTCATCCATGCGGTTTCGGCAGCCACGATTTTTTTAGTCACCGGGACCAGCTTCCCCAGATCATAGTCGCCGCGATCCGCGTCCACGACGATACGGTAGTGCGCGCCGCCCTCATCGAAATCCGTTTCTTCAAAAGCGCTGATCTCGACCGGCGAGTCCACAAGGAGGTCGTAATTTGGCGCTATGAAATCTCCGGATGGTGATTTCTCTAGAGTGGTGGCAATTTTCCAGTTGGGCGGAACAGCGTGGAAGCGAACTTGGACTGGAGCGGAACGCGCATCTACCGGATACATAAGAATCTCGGCAAGATTGACAAATGCGTGTTTCGGCGTTAATTCCGCGCCGTAGGGGCCCGGCAGCATCGCGAGAATCTCGTATTCGATTTCGGCGCCGTTCGCGGCACCGCTCACGCGCCATCGGCTTTTGTCGAGTAGCCGAATTGGAAGAGCTGTTCCTTCGCGGTTCTTCGCTTTTACCCAATTCACATACTGCGAAAAGTCGCGCACTTGATAGAGCGCGTTCCACACGGGCAGTTGCAGGTCGCGCTCGGACGCGCCGGGAGCGAGGTTGATCGTGACATGAACTTTGTGGGCGGAAAGATCGGCTAGCGTAACCGTGTATTGAATCGGTGCGGTGGAGGTTGCGGTAGTCTGCGCACAAACAGGCTGTTTCAGAGGAGCGATACAGATCGCGAGAAGGAGGAACCTTGCAAGTGAGGAGTGTCGAGGTCTATGGGCTCTCCTTTGCGAACATCGCGCGCTTTCTTTGCGACCTTTGCGGTCAAAAGCTCTTAACCGCAGAGAGCCCAGAGAATTCGCTGAGTACGCGGAGAAAGCGGACTCGTGAGTACTAGTGTTGCAGGAATGGGACATTAGTCCGGTTAGGCTTTGGCTCTGGCTCCGGCCGGATTGGTTGCAGATCCGGCGAGCATTCGCAAACGTTGTGGCAGCTTTTCATAGATTCCTCCAAAGCCGCCATTGGAAAGAATCGCCACTACGTCTCCGCGCCGCATCTCAGGCGCAATCAACTGCACGATGCCATCGACCTCAGGCACGATTCGTGCGCGGCGCCCGTGGCCTTGTATTTGAGCTGCGAGCGAACCTAAATCCAGCCGCTCGGCTTCGGGTATGGCATCAGACTTGAACACATTGGCGACTACCACTTCATCGGCCACGGCAAGGCTCTTCGCTAGATCGTTCTGCAGAACATTGCGCCGCAATGTGTTCGAGCGCGGCTCAAGAATCGCCCAAATGCGCGCCCCCGGATAACGCGAGCGCAGAGCCGCTAGAGTGCCTGCAATTGCCGTCGGATGGTGTGCGAAGTCGTCAATGATGGTGATGCCATTCACCTCGGCCCGCACTTCGAGACGACGCTTTACGCTCTTGAATGTTTTCAGCGCGGTACTGATTTTGTCCTTCGAAATACCGCAACCAGCAGCCAAAGCCGCAGCCGCCGTTGCGTTTAAGACGTTGTACTCGCCCCCCAGAGAGAATTCAAAATCGGCCCAATGCTCGCCATTATGCAGCACTGACCAACTGGTCCGCGCGGGCTCAAGTCGCAGGTTCGTCATACGCCAGGTGGAATTTTGTGTTGCGCCGTACCGCTCCACTGGACAAAGTGCGCGCGAGATGCTGCGTTCGACACTATCCCCTTCATCGAAGGCCACAATGCGCCCACGCCGCGGAACCAGGTTTACCAGTCGCTTGAACGCAGTCTCCACCGCTTCGAGGTCCTTATAGATATCAGCGTGGTCGAATTCAACAGAGGTGAGGATCATCGCGTCCGGAAAATAGTGCAGAAACTTTGGGCCTTTGTCGAAGAATGCAGTGTCGTACTCGTCGGCCTCGATGATGAAATGCTTTCCGCTGCCAAGCTGAAAACTACTGCCAAAATTTTCTGCGATCCCGCCGATCAGGAATGACGGCTGCATGCCAGCGTATTGGAAAATCCACGCAAGCATAGATGTTGTAGTCGTCTTGCCATGCGTGCCAGCGACCGCGAGAACTTCTTTCCCACGCAGGAATTCGTCGTGAAGAATCTGCGGCAGCGAACAAAAAGGAATGCGTTCGTCGAGCACATGCTCGAGTTCCGCGTTGCCTCGAGAAATCGCATTTCCTACGACGACCAGGTCGGGACGAGGCGTTAAGTTTTTTTCTGTGAAGGGCTGTGAAACCGGGATACCGAGCGAACCTAAGAAATCCGACATCGGCGGATAGGCGGCCGCATCTGAGCCAGTGACGTGAAATCCACGGCAGATGCCAATTAGGTGTACGCGCTTCCCCGGACTCATAAGGTCTTCACGCTTTCCGCCCGGCTGGAACTAGAAGCGGTGGCCGATTCCAACATCTTCAGCGTTAATCCTTCACTGGTTACTTTCATCGCGGCCCGAACGCCGATCGGCAGTGTGATATTTCCACTTGTCACGTGCCCGGAGTGTAATCCGTACGCCACCGGCACATGCAGTTCGCACAATGGGCGCATCACAACATCTTCCAACGTGTAAGGCTGATCTTTGCTCTGATAACAATCCACCATCTCGCCGAAGATGATGCCTCGCACATCGGCTAATTTTCCTGCCAGCTTGAGTTGCATCAACATGCGGTCAATCTGGTACGGCTTGGTGGCGACATCTTCGATGAAGAGGATGGTTCCCTCGGTTTGAATTTCGTACGGAGTACCGAGTGACGCGACCAGCATCGACAGGCAACCACCGTAGAGGATCCCTTCTGCTGACCCCTGCAACAGCGGCCTGACGCCAACATCAGTCCCTAGCTCAAGCTCCCATTGGGAGTGCCCGGCCAATGCCGCCTCCCACGACTTCAAATCGACACCATTCTCATGCGCAAAATCTTTTGTGACCATGGGACCGTGAAACGTCACGAAACCGCCCGCATCTGCAAAGTAGGTGAGAAGAGTAGTGATATCACTGTAGCCAACGAAAATCTTGGGATGGTGTGCAATTTTTCGCAGATCGAGCGCATTGAGCAAGTAGTTCGCCCCGTACCCACCACGGGCACAGATGATGGCACGGACATCGTCCCGCTCGAACATTTCTTGCAATTCGTGCGCCCGCCGCTCATGGGAACCGGCAAAATATGAATCCCTCTCGAGAATGGAATCGAAGTAGAAGGGTTTGTATCCAAGTTCGCGTAGGGCATCGCACCCCGCTTCGAGCAGTTCGCGCTTGATGTCGCTTGCAGGCGCCACAATGCCAACCACATCTCCCGGTTTCAGGGTCGGCGGTTTTACGCGGGGCTTGGCAGTGGCTGGCATCTAGGCTCGTTAAACGAAAAACTCTCCCCGGCAGATGAGCTGCGCCTTGCCTCGCAAGAAAATTTCACTCTCCCAGCGTACTGTCTGTACTCCACCGGGAGTGTGCACGCGCAACGGCGAGGCTGCCCGTTTAGCTGTGATTGCAGCAGCGGCTGAGGCGCAAGAACCGGTCCCGGAGGACTGCGTCTCGCCCACTCCTCGCTCGAAAAACCGAGCTTCTATATTCTGCTTGTCTTTAATGTTTACCAATTCAACATTAATCCCGTGCTTGAAGTCGTGATGCCTCCCGATTTCGGCGGCCTCGGCTTGCCAACCGGGACCAAATTCATTGACGAACACTACATAATGAGGGTTCCCCATTGAAACTGGGATTCCCCTCACCTCGCCAAAAGCCAGTTTAATAGAAAACTCGTCACCCACTTGCGGTTCTCCCATGGCGATCTCGAACTCGTACTGAGCTTCATTGTGGCTGGTGAGCGTACATTTCTTTATTCCAGCCCCGGTGCGAATCGTCACCTGTTCCCTGGGCTGCTCGGAACAAAGGTAAGCTGCTACGCAGCGAGTTCCATTCCCCGATATTTCGGCCTCTGAGCCATCTGCGTTGAACAGCCGGGCGCGCATATCTGCATCCTGCGCGGGAAAGAGCCACTCTACTCCGTCGGCGCCTACGCCTGCATGCCGGTCGCAAATGCGCTGGCTGAAGCTTGCCATATCAGCGGGAGCATGCATGCCATCAATGATGAGGAAATCATTTCCGCAGGCGCTCGCTTTTACAAAGGGAATTACAGTGGAGGCAAGAGTCATTCGTGCTCGGTGCTGCCCAACATTCTGACGCTGGAAAAGACGCCGGACTCGTGCAGCCGCACATTCAGCTCTTCTTCCTGGGTCTTGACGCATTTCACGGAAAATACGACGCGCGAACTCCCATCAGCGGAGACAGCATTGATTTCTTCCATGTCCAGCTCTTCGGCGGCGAGCACCTTGCTAAGTTCGTTCAGCACGGTCTCAGTGTTCGTGCCGGTCACTTCGAAGGTGTAGCTCAGCGATCGCAGTGACATGCGCTTTTCGAATTGCCCCAGGAGCGCCAGTGCAATCAGAATTACTCCTGTAGCGAAAACGGCAGTAATGTAAAGCCCGCCACCCGCGGCCATTCCCACAGAGGCCACCACAAAGACCGTGGCCGCAGTGGTTAATCCCATAGTCGAGCCGCGCGCATGCAGAATCGAGCCGGCACCGATAAAGCCGATGCCTGGGATTATCTGCGCCGCAATACGAGTGTGATCTCCTCCCAAATTCCCGGCAAGCTGGCCGGAGAGGACGGTGAAAAGTGCAGAGCCGAAGCAGATGAACATATTCGTCCGCAAGCCCGCGGGCTTATGTTTTAATTGCCGCTCCAGGCCGATAATCCCTCCGAGAATTGCCGCGACTGTAAGGCGCAGTATGGTCGTCGAGAGCACAACCCCCATCTCGGTTCGAAATGAGTTCATTGTCTGCATGTTCGCATCTGCAGATACGAAGGTGAGTGAATTTTATCACCGCAAAAATCGCCCCCAGCGCGGTTTGGCTTCGGATAGGTAACGTCCGTGATTCATCAAAAGTTGCGCGAGCTGCTGGGGTGAGGCTTGGCTTCTCTTTGATTTCCCCAACGGAAAAGATTGTTTACCGATAGAGGTTTTCGACGTCTAATGAAGGCATGTTCGCACCACTGCTAGCTGGGCGCACTCGAGAGAGAGTCACCGCGCTGTCTCTCTCGTTGCTGGTGCATGCTGTTTTTCTAGGCTGGCTGCTGCATTCCCCGGCTCCAACATTCCTGACGCCCTCGTTTCTTGTGAAGGGTGAAAACGGCAAGTATATTGCCCATCTGTATTGGCCCGGCAAAGACTCCGAGATTGCCACAGATGCTACATCCGGCACTTCCTTCAACGCTAGGAACCGGATGGCCAAGGAACATCTAACCTGGAATCGGGTGAACGTTGCTAAGAATGCGGCGCGCCGGCTCAACCGCTCAAACGAAGGCACAGATTCTAAGACGGGCATTGCAGGCTCCACAGTTCATCCACGCGCTGCGGGTTCTCCCTACGGATCGGTTTCCGATGGATCACTGACTGGACCGGATGTTCGACCGGCGTTGCCAATCGTCTCGCCTGATCCACGAATCGAGGTTGCTGATCTTCCCGACGGCATTCGCGAGGGCGATGAGATTATCGAGATCACGATTGATGCGCAGGGCAACATTGTTCAAAAAATTGTCATTTCAAGCCTAAGTTCCACGGTAGACGCCAAGGTGCTCGCCGCGCTGGAAAATTGGCATTTCCTGCCCGCCACGCGCTTCGGTGTCCCCATTCCTTCCAAGCAGGATGTGCATTACCACTTCCCTCAGACCCCGCGCGGGTAACGCCATCGCTATAATGTTTCTGTGAGTCCTCTTTCTGTACGGCATGTTGCATCCGCCAGCTTCCCTACTCGATGGGGAGAGTTTCGCATCATGGGATTCGAGGGAGAGTTCGGTGCAGAGCACCGTTTAGAAACCGCCCTCGCACTTGTGATGGGCGATGTTCACTCCACGACGCCGCTGGTGCGCATTCACTCGCAATGCCTGACCGGGGACGTTTTCGGATCCCTACGCTGCGACTGTCGCCAGCAGCTTGAAATGGCGCTGGCCATGATTGCCGACCAGGGTGCCGGCGTACTGATCTATGAACAGCAGGAAGGACGTGGCATTGGCTTGATGGCCAAGCTGCGAGCCTATGAACTTCAAGACGCGGGGCTGGACACGGTTGAAGCCAACGAGCGGTTAGGCTTCAAAGCTGACCACCGTGAGTTCGAGTTACCGGCGCAGATTCTTAGGGCGCTGGGAATTTCGCGCGTGCGGCTGCTTTCGAATAATCCCGATAAAGTTGCTGCCCTGGAGCGTGGCCGAATCGAAGTGACGGAGCGTGTTCCCTGCGAAGTAGCTCCAAACGCTCACGCCGAAGAGTATTTGAAGACCAAAAAGCAGAAGCTCGGCCACCTGTTTACGTCGCGCTAATCCCCTTACACAATTCTGTGACCGACAAAATTATTTTGCACCGCGCACTAGATGTATATGCATCTATTAGCTGAGGTGCGAAATGCCTGTAGAGCTACCCTGCATGTGCGCCAGTATCCGACGCGCTTCCCGTGCGCTAACCCAAATGTATGACGATTCCCTTCGGCCGCTGGGGCTGCATGCGACGCAATTCTCGATCCTGCAAGCCCTGGAGCTGGCGGGCGAGGTCTCCCAGAGTCAACTATCGACTCTGCTGTTTATCGACAGCACGACGTTGACCAGGAATCTTCGGATCCTGCGCAAGAAAGGTTGGATCGCGGTCCGCGCCGGTGTCGACCGCCGGGAACGCTGGTTGCAGCTTGCTCCTCTTGGAGGACGTGAGCTTCAGCGCGTGACGCCGGCCTGGGAACGGGTGCAAAAAAAGTTCCAACACCAGCTGGGTGACGCGCGCTGGCGTGACTTACGAAAACTCTCTGGCGCGATTGTTCACATCGTGGCCAATTCAAAAATGGAAGGAGCTAGAAATGAAAAATAACGCAAATCGAAACTACGCAAAACTTGTTTTGGCGATCCTGGCGGTGTGGCTAGGGATAGCAATCGCTGCCTCGAGACTGCTGGTTTTTCATGCCGGATCGACGTATGCATTTCAGCCGCCCGTTCCCCTTGGGCTCGCGGTGACGCTGCCGATTCTGGTTTTTGTCCTTTGGTATGCGACATCGCCCGGCTTCCGCGAGTTCGTTTTATCCTTGAACCCGAAGAATTTGACGATTGTGCAAACATGGCGCATCGGAGGCATGACGTTTGTGGTTCTCTATGTTTATGGAATTCTGCCCGGAGTTTTCGCGCTCCCCGCGGGGTGGGGCGATTTCGCCATAGGGATCACGGCTCCATTTGTGGCAATTTATCTCGCCGGCAACGCAGAGCGTAAGGCAAGCTACATCGCGTGGCAGCTTTTCGGCATGCTCGACCTCGTCACTGCAGTGACCCTGGGGGTCTTGGCTTCGCCACCTCCGGTCGGGATCCTTGGTCACGCGGTCACTACCGAAGCGATGACCGTTCTGCCATTGAGCGTGATCCCTACGTTTGCCGTGCCTTTGTTGCTGATCTTGCACATCATCTCGATTGCTCAGGTGGTTAAGGGGCAAGCATATGCCAGCACGCAATCTAGTCCGGCCATATCTCGAGCGCTGATCGGCTGAGGATTTGTTGCTTCGCTGATTCGGCCAGCGGTAGGGCGCGAAAGTCCTCGAGATTCTGTTTGATCTCGGGGACGCCCGGCCCGGGCCAGTCGGTGCCGAACAAAGTCTTATCGGCGATCTGCTCTACCCGAGGGAAATACTTCAGCAGGTTCTTGGGAGGGATGCCGCTGATGTCGAGGTAAACGTTAGGATGGCGCCGAACCAGAAAGAATGCTGTATCCATCCACAAGGGCCGGCCGCCATGGGCCAACAGGATTTTTAGTTTTGGAAAGTCGATGGCCACATCATCGATGTGAATCGGGTCTCCGTACCTATTGCGCGCGCCGGGGAAAATGGAAGTGCCGGTGTGAAACATAACTGGAATGCCGTTTGCCTCCGCTGCGCGGTAGATGATCTCGAGTTCTTTTACCCCAATGAGATAGTCATTGGGGAACAAGAGCTGGTGCGGCGGGTGAATCTTGATCATACGAATGCCGAGCCGCAGAAGTTGTTCCATATCGGCCATAACGTTTGAAGTGTGCCGCGGATGCAGGCTGCCACAGGAGAGCAGCCGTCTGGGATTCTCTTTCACGTAGTCTGCGATGAACTGGTTTACACCGTTGGTAAAACCAATCACCTCCGGCGCAACGTAATTGATGAGCACCGCGCGATCGATGCCCGAATTATCCAGATGTTTGAGAAAGGCTTTTGGAGAGTGGCAGAACTCGGCAACTTGTTCAAAGTTCGCCCGCTTCTTTTTCATTAACTCCAGCGCGTGAGGCTTGAACATTTCGACCGGCTGGATGTGGATGTGGCAGTCGGTGATCAAGGCGGCGGATGGTCGATTGCCGTTCAAGTCGCTAATCCATTTGCGGCGGCCAACAGCGCCCTTTTCGTGAACACCCGAATCATCTCGCGGCGATATTCAGGCGTCAAAGCAGATGTCGTCAATGGCTTTGCTGTTCGCGCTGCAAGGTCTCCGATGGCCTCGGCCAGTTTCTCATCGACGGCTTTCCCTGCCAACAGCTCGGAGGCGCTCTTCACGATTACCGGTGCTGGGTTGACCGCAGTCAGCGCCACCTGGCCTTGGGAAACGTGTCCATTTGATCGGCGCAACACTACCGCCACGCCCGCCAGAGGATAGTCAATCGAGCCGCGAATCCGCAGTTTGCGATAGACCCCACGATATCCGGCAGAAGATTTCGGCAAGATGACACGAGTAAGGAGTTCATCCGGAGCGAGGTTGCGGTAAGAATCGCCTAGTCCGGTGTAGAACTCGCGCAGCGGGATACGGCGTACGCCGGACGCACTGGCGATTTCGATCTCAGCATTCAGGCACAGCAATGCAGGAGGCGTGTCGGCCGAGAACGCCGCCCAGCACTTTGTCCCTCCCGGGGCAACGTGGCAGAGGTCTCCATCTTTCTTGATGCAGAATCCGCAGGATTTACGCCAGGTGAGCGACTGGTTGTACCAAAGACAGCGCGTGTCCAAACAGATATTGCCGCCAATTGTGCCCATGTTGCGGAGGATGGGCG
>WNFY01018065.1_pt1 | contig 12429 bp, 9 predicted proteins | sample 5400091 | NCBI WGS metagenome assembly WNFY01 (sample SAMN13153364, study PRJNA577476) | soil metagenome | isolation source: 60 cm soil or saprolite under grassland replicate 1 | place: USA:California | collected 2016-06-15 | reverse complement strand
CTTCTTTTGGTGATTCAGCAATTGCGAAAACCACGCCGGCATATTCGACACCGATGTTGTCGCCTGTGAGACCGCCTGAGAAACCCTGCCGGCTTTTGTCATTCAGAGTCAGATCGGGACTAATCACTTGCCAGCTGTTCCCACCGTCGGTTGTTTGATGAACAAATTGGCTGCCGACATAGACTTTGTTGTGATCGTGCGGCGAGATCGTGAGCGGCATCGTCCACACAAACCGATATTTCAGATCCGCTGCCGTCGAGCCGTTAACTTGATCGGGCCAGACTTCGACGTTGCGCGACTGGCCGGTACGCAGATCGTAACGTTCGACGATCCCGCCTACGCTGCCCGATCCTGACGCACTTGACCAGATGATATTGCTGTCGACGGGATCGGGAGTAGCCCAACCGCTTTCGCCGCCTGCAACTCCGATCCAGGCGCTGCGAGGAATTGCGCCACCGAAGCCCCCGCCGCCGAAGCCTCCGCCAGCACCGGTGCGGCTCGGCCCGCGATACGATGGCCCGTCCTGCCGGTTGCCGTAAACGTAGTAAGGAATCCGATTGTCGGTGGTGACGTGATACATCTGTCCGTTCGGGAGTTGGATCCTTTGCCAGGTGCGACCGTGGGTCACGGAAAGACTGACGCCGGCGTCGTTAGCGACGGCCATTCGGTTCGAATCGGTGGGATCGATCCAGATGTCATGATTGTCGCCTCCGGGACTATTGGTAAAACCGCCGCCGGCCCGCGTAGTTTCGCCGCCATCAAGCGACGTCGTGAATGCCGCGGTAAGGAAATAGGCCTCGTTCTCATTATCCGGCGCGATGGCCACTCGAAAGTAGTAATGGGTTCGTCCGCCGAGACTTCGATCATAACTAACCAGTCGCCAGTTCTCGCCGCCATCGTCTGAGCGCCAGAGTTTGCCGCGATCGGTCTCCTGTCCTTTGTAAGGCACGCCGTCGCCAGTTTCGATCAGCGCGTAGACACGGTTCGAATTACTGCGCGCGATCGCCAGCGCGTATTTGCCGGTCATGCGCGTTGGTAATCCGCGGCCGGTTAACTTTCTCCAGGTTGCTCCTTCGTCGCGCGACATGTAAAGACCGCTGCCGGGGCCGCCGCTTTCCCTGCCCCAGGTGTGAATCTCGATTGGCCACATCCCCGCAAAGAGAATTCGCGGATTGTTCGGATCCATTGCGATATCGGAACAGCCGCAGTTTTCGTCGACGAACAGTACTCGGTCCCAGGTCTTGCCCCCGTCAGTCGTGCGGAACACGCCACGCTCCTGCTGCGGCCCGTAGGCGTGTCCCACGGCGCAAGCCAAAACGACGTCGGGATTCTTGGGATCGATGGCGATATGGCCAATGCGTCCGGTTTTTTCCAGGCCCATCAATTTCCATGTCTTGCCCGCGTCTGTCGATTTGTAGATGCCCGCACCAACTGAAATATGGCTGCGAATCCAGGCTTCACCTGTGCCGGCCCAAATGACATTCGGATCGGAAGGGGCAATCGCGAGCGAACCGATCGACGACACCGGCTGACCGTCAAAGATTGGCTCCCAGTGAATCCCGCCGTCGGTTGTCTTGAAGATGCCGCCCGACGCTGATCCGGCGTAGTAAATGTATGGCTGCCCGGGTACGCCAGCGATCGAGGTTACGCGATTGCCAACCGGCCCGATGTAGCGATAACGCAGCGCATCCATGTTCGGTTGCTGAGCCGACACGACAACGCTCATGCTTAAAAGTGAAATGAAAAAAGCGAGCGTGAAAATGGAGAGACGTTTAGATCTTTTCATGACTGCAGGGACTCCTTCGATTTGTAATGCGAGTAAAGCGGAGTTGCTTTCTATCGAGAAACCAACCGAAAGTCAATGGTATCTCAGCACGGCGCATTGCAGCGTTCTCGAGGCAGAGCTAATCTAAGAAATACAAATGTAAACATGTTTAGAAGGCGCTTACCGTCCGCTTCGTCGGGCAGTAGCCCAACTTTAAACTCGAGCGAGGCCTGATTATGACCAACGATAAGAAGAAGGCGCTGATTGTGGTTGACGTCCAGAATGATTTTTGTCCGGGCGGATCGCTGGCGGTTTCGCAGGGAAATGAAGTCGTCGCGCCACTTAACAAACTCATGAAGGAGTTCCTCGATCGTGGCGAGCCGGTTTTCAAAACGCGTGACTGGCATCCGGCGAAGACGAAACACTTTGCGGCATACGGGGGGACGTGGCCGGTTCATTGTGTGCAAGGCACACCCGGTGCCGAATTCTGTTGCGAGACGAAGGGGTAGAAGAAGTTTGGATTGGCGGACTCGCTACTGATTATTGTGTGAAGCACACGGTGCTCGACGCCCGACGGGAAGGTCTGGAAGTGAAAGCGCTCGCCGACGCGATGCGTCCTGTCAACGTTAATCTCAACGATGGTCGTCGCGCGATTGGAGAGATGCGTGCTGCGGGGGCAGAGATCGTTGGCAGCACGAGGAGGGCTGCCGGGATATCGTGATTCAGCCTGCTTATGACAGTCACGGAAGTTTAGAGTAACTCAGGGAATATAGTCCGCGCAGAACGAAAATAGCCCAGCGATTTATCGCTGGGAACAGAGCATCAATTTAAATCAAGTCAGCGCGGTGGACGGCTGAATGGTACAGAACCCCGAGCGGTAGCGAGGGGATGCTGCGACGCAAGTGGAGTCTATGATCCCGTCGCTACCGCTCCGGGTTCTGTAACCGCGCTCCCATTTCTACAACTTCCCTGTCGCCCGCTAAAGCGAGCTTTTGATTCATATGGGGACTCGCTTACCCAGCACTAAAGTGCTGGGCATTTTCACATCGTCCGCTGCGTGGACTAGCACACGCGTCACAAGAATCCTGTTGACGAATCATGCCAACTCCTCGCTTGTCACCGGCAGCTATGCTTGCAATCGTCCTTGGCTCGCTTGGCAGCGCGTTCGCAGCTCTTACGCTCGTACTTGAGCGGGATTGCCCGGCATACATCTTTTCGTATGCGGTAACGATCATTACATCTGTCCTTGCACCTATTCTTTGCGCCGGACGCAGGACTCACGACCGCAACCGTCCCCAGGCAAACGACCGACATCAGAACTATTCGTACGCAAACCATGGCTCGCTTCATCACTTAGCTCCTTTCAAGTAACTGATCGCGAAATCGATTCTGCTAGTACCGACTGCTGAACGCTTCGGGACCACACGTGGGAAGAGTTTGAAGGGGATGCGCATAGGATACTACCGGCCGCCGGGCAGTCAAAACGTATGTCCAAGCCCGAAATCCTGGTTACACGAGATTCGGCGAATAGCGTCCGTCCTAACGGTCGGCCTACTGGCCCGTGATATTATTTCCGCGCGATGGGCACGCTTAACTTTGACCGCTATCACGCGGCTATGGGCGACGCGTCTTACAAAGACGTCACGCGCGTTCACGGCAAGCCACTGAGCGAAACCACAGCGACCTTTTACTGCACGCAGCGCAAACTTCCGTTCGCACCCGTACTGGGCCACGAGCGACTCATACGTCTGCTCGTTGACAGTCAAATCGATCGGCCACGTTTGCGATTTCTTGAGCAGGATCGTGGCGGACTACAACTCTTCGCGAAGGCAATCGAAGATATTCAGTTTGCCGGCAGCATTCGGGCGGCGCGGCCGGGCACGATCATGTTTCCGCAACAGCCAATAGCAGACATCACCGGTAAGTTTGGTCTCACTCAAGCGCAGGAAATAAAATTCGAGCATGCCTTCGATCTGCCGATGACCACGGCCAGTGTTGCCATGCAGTTTCGCATGGCTGCGGGTGATCGTTGGCTCTCGGATTTTTCCTTGCGCCGCAACGGCGACATCGAGCGCGCCGTGGACATCGCGACTTATGCCTTCATCGGCGGCTTCAACGACACTTCAAATATGGAAGCCGCGCATCGCCTCGATATTCCCGCTGTTGGCACCGAAGCGCATTACTGGCAGCAGGCATATCTTGAATATCTATACGACCCTGAAATCGAGCCGCGCACCGGCCGGCCGAAGCATTTCGAGCAAACCGCTTTCGAAAGATGGTTGGATGCAAATCCAAACGGCACGACTTTGCTGTTGGACACGATTGACGTTTACATGGGCGCAGTGCACGCGGCGATGGCCGCAACTTCGACCGAAGCGCGCCGCAAAGCTTTCAAAGGCTTCCGCGTCGATTCAGGCGATCTCGCTGAGTTGGGGAAATGGTGCCTGCGTTTTTTCGAAGCCAACAATCTGCGCGGACTGCGGCCAAACCTAACGGGCGACCTCGACGTAGCGGGGGTAAAGCGCATCGTCCGGAACTTTCCCGAAGCCGCCGGCTTTGGCATCGGGACTAAACTTTCCAGCGAGGTGCAGAACGTCGCTGGCGTAATCTTCAAGGCTTGCCTGATAGATGGACGACCGAGTCTGAAAGCTTCAAATTCGCTCGACAAGACAACGTTGCCCGGTTATCTGCAAGTCTTTCGCGGCGTTGATGCGAAGGGGAATTACCTGTGCGACCTGACTGGGCTTGAAGACGAAGAAATCGAGATCAAGGGAGCGATTTGCGTCGAACGCCTACTGCAACCTTTCTGGGAAAATGGCCAGCACTCTCCAATCCCCTCGATCGAAAAACAGAAAGCGTTCGTGGCCGATCAAGTGAAACGCTTTCGCGACTTGAACGATTATCCCTGTCTGCTAAGCGATCGGCTGACGGTCTTACGCGACGATTTGACTGAGCGAATGCGAGCGGATAATTCAGGATGGGAGGAAGTGCTTACGTTACCCGAGGAGGTCTCGGAAGAAGTCCTCGTTGGCGCCAATCACAAGAAGTGACTCGAACTCGAAGGTAACCCTGGCGAGGCATTACAAAAGCATGCCTCAACTCTCAAGTTCGCCCGAGTTGTATTCATAGCAATGCAAAAGCTCGCCGAGATTTGTATTCGCCGTCCGGTCTTTGCCGCGATGATCGTTTTGTCGCTGGTTGTCGTAGGCGCAGCCAGCTATTTCAAACTCGGCGTCGATCGCTTTCCGTCTGTTGATCTTCCCACCGTCGCCGTACGCACGAACCTGCCGGGCGCTTCTCCGGAAGAGATGGAGACGCTGGTTTCGCAACCCATCGAAGAAGTCGTCAATACCGTAGACGGCATCGATAACCTGAGATCGGTTTCGGGCCAGGGGAATTCATTTGTCATTGCTACCTTCAATCTGAATCGTGACATCGACACCGCGGCGCAGGACGTGCGCGATCGCGTAGCGACGGTCGTTCGCGATTTACCACCCGACACAAGACCACCGGTAATCTCAAAGTTTAATAACGACACGACCCCGGTAATTACCATTGCGCTATCAGGTTCACGTTCGATTCGCGAACTGACTGAGTATGGAGACAAGGTCGTCAAAGTTCAGCTCGAGCGCGCGGGCGGCGTCGGCGAAGTGGCCGTTGTGGGCGGATTGGACCGAGCCATCAACATCTGGATCGATGCCGAGCGATTGGCTGCGTACAAGATTCCGATCACACAAGTACGCGACGCTTTGCAGCGACAAAATGCTGACGTTCCGGGCGGCAACGTCGAGACAGGACAACGCGAATTAGTGCTACGGACACTCGGTCGTTACACCGATCCGCGCGAGATGGAAGACCTGGTAGTCGCGAACATCAACGGCGCGCCGGTCAAAATCCGTGACATCGGGCGAGTTGAGGATGGAACAAAAGAGCAGCGTTCCGTGGCGCGGCTGAACGGCGTACCAACCGTCACCCTGGAGGTTCGCCGGCAATCGGGCGCCAACACTGTCGAAGTAATTCACAATGTCAAAGCGCAATTGGCGCGGGTGACGGGGCAACTCCCGCTAGACGTCAAATTGGAAGTCATTCGTGATCAGGAGCGATACATCGATGCGGCGCTGCATGAAATCACGCGCCACCTGATCTTAGGAAGCATCCTCGCCAGCCTGGTGGTGCTGCTATTCATGCGTTCATGGCGTTCGACCTTGATCGCCGCAGTAGCGATTCCCTGCTCAGTCATCTCGACGTTCGGCATGATGCGGGCGCTGAATTTCACGCTGAACAGCGTAACGATGCTGGCGCTGGTGCTGATGGTCGGCGTCGTAATCGATGACGCGATCGTCGTGCTCGAGAACATCTTTCGCTTCGTTGAAGAGAAGCGCATCACGCCGATGCGCGCCGCCAAGGAAGCAACTGCCGACATCGGTCTGGCGGTAATGGCGACGACGTTTTCTCTGGTCGTCATATTTCTTCCGGTGTCTTTCATGTCCTCGATTTCCGGGCGCTTTCTATTTCAGTTTGGAATCACGGCGGCCGTCGCGGTGATGGTGTCGCTGCTGGTTTCATTCACGCTGACGCCGATGATGAGCGCACGCCTCTTGCGCGCTAAAGATGCGGCTGCGGGCCATGCTCCTGGTCATACCCTTCATCACGACACTGTTTCGACGGCTGCATCACGTCGCGGCTTTTATTCATTAATTGACCGTTCGTATACGTGGTTGCTGCGACTAGCGATGAGGCATCGGTTAGTCGTCGCCACGATTGCGGTAGCGGTGGCCTTGTCGAGCATTCCGCTCTATCGCGTCGTCAAGCAGGAATACATTCCGAGCGACGTTGACGAAGCTGAGTTCGACGTAAACGTCAACGCTCCGGAAGGCACCAACATCGACGCGATGAACAAGGCCGTGCGCGCGATCGAGCAGGATTTGATGTCAACGCCGGGCGTGCGTTTGATTCTTTCTTCGTCGGGAGGATCATTTCTCGGGGCCGTAAATCAGGCGGGCGTTTACGTGCGCATCGCGCCGCACGATGAGCGAGTTTTCTCGTTAACGAAGTTATGGAACGCAATCAAACAGGGTCGTCCGCTGGCGGCGTGGCGCGGGAATTACACTCAACGCGACGTGATGCAGGAGGTGCGCCTCCGCATGCAAAAGTACGCGCCGCTGCGATTCAGCGTGCGCAACGCCCCCAGCTTCAACATCGGCGGCGGCAACTTTGACATCGACTTTGTGTTTCGCGGGCCGGAGCTGCAAGCCTTAGCGAAATACGCGGACACTCTGCGCGAGAAAACTAAAGAGATCGGCGGCATTGTAGATGCCGACACAACTTTGAAACTGGATAAGCCCGAGCTGCGCGTACACATCAATCGTGAACGGGCAGCCGATCTCGGAGTTGATACGGCGGACATTTCCACGGCGTTGCGCTTGATGGTTGGCGGTGACGATCAAGTCTCGCGGTTCCGCGATCCTTCGGTCAGCGAAGACTACGATGTCGAGCTGCGCCTTTCCGAACAGGACCGTCGCGACGCCGCAACTATTTCTCGCCTTTATGTGCCATCCTCGCGCGCGGGATTGGTTCGGGTTGATAGCCTGGTGGACATCAATGAAGAACTTAGCCCGTCACGCATCGATCGATTAGACCGGCAGCGGCAGGCTTCTATGCGCGCCGGAGTCGCGCCCGGTTACGCGCTGGCCGATCGCCTCGATGCTTTGCGCAAGGCAGCAGCGGCGATGAATCTTCCCGCGGCCTACTCAACGATTGTGGCCGGCCGTGGGCGCGAGCTGGAAAAAACCTTCGTCGAGTTTCTCTGGGCGTTTCTGCTTTCGATTATTTTCATGTACATGATTCTCGCTTCGCAGTTTGAAAGCACAATTCACCCGTTCACGATTCTGCTTAGCCTGCCGCTATCAGTTCCTTTTGCCTTGCTTTCGTTGTGGTTGTTGAGCGACACGCTAAATCTGTATTCGGCGCTCGGCATTCTGTGACTACACTGGCGCTGGTGGCGGGTATGTCGCCTCTTGCTCTGGGCACGGGGCCGGGCGCTGAAGAACGCCGCTCGATCGCGATCGTTGTTATCGGGGGACAATCGCTGTCGCTCTTGCTCACCCTGATCGCCACGCCTGTTGTCTATTCCTTACTTGATGACATGCGATCTACGGCGCGATGGCGACGGTTCGCGGGCGTCGCCGGCAGATTGACCGCCCCGATCACAAGTGTAGTTCGCAGGTTAGCGCCGACCAGGCACGGTGAAGCTCGGTACGTTGAGAAGGAACGGCGTTCCGCAGCCCGAAGGGCTGCCAGACAGTAGCCGGTGGTCGGAGCGAAGCGGAAAGTGAATGGTTAGGTGCCATGGAAACCGCAGTCATTATCGCTGTGATATCCGCTCTCGGCAGTATTGTCGCAGCTGCTATGAGCTATCATTTTTCTCGAAAGAGAGAGATCGAGGCAGATTGGCGGAACCAGAAATTAGTTAACTACAAAGAATTGCTTTCAGCACTCTCAGATGCAGCTTCACGGGATCAACCACAACGAGGCTCAGGAACGATTCGCCAATGCTTTCAACACGATTGCCTTGGTAGCACCTCAGCCCGTCTTGAAGCGATTGCTTGAATTCCACGACGAGATTCGCGTGGGCAATCCCAGTTCTTCCAAAGAGAGGCATGATGCCTGGTTGTCGACGTTGGTTCTTGAAATAAGAAAGGATTTGCAAATGAAACCAGAAGACGATGTCAAGAGCTTTCAGTTCCGGTTGATTGGCAAACCGCCGGACAAGAGGAACGCGTGAGGCTAGGTGTCGGAAGGATGGATGCAAAGCGCCAAAGGCGCGAAATGTAAGAGCCTGGGCCAACGGCCCAGGATCAAGCCATCAATCATGCCGGAGCGCTGAAGGCGCGAAATAAGATTCAATCCCAAATGTAACGTTCGTCGAAATCGATGCCGTAGGCGTTCAGGAATTTGCGGTATTCATCCTGAAAAGTTACGCGTTGATGGTGTTGTTTCTGACGCTGGATATAGCGCTTAAGCGAGTTCACGTTTGATTGCCCGATGGAAAACGCACCGTAACCCTTCTGCCAGTGAAAACCCTTGAAATCTCGCCCTTTCGTTTTAATCCATTTTGAGGATTCCGTCTTAATTTCTTCGACTAAATTCGCAATCGTAATCACTCGTCCCAGTGAGAACCAGTATGTGAAGATGATCCGATGTTCCATCGATGGCGAGTGAAGGCGACTTTTGGGCCCTAAAGATTGAAGCCATGTAAGGATGTAATTCCCGTTCTATGGCTGGTGTAATGAAGGGCTCGCGGTTCTTAGTGCTAAATACGAGATGGACGAGGACTGAAGACAGAGATTGAGGCATGGGAGTCTCCTAAGCTTTGGATTATTTCGCGCTTTCAGCGCTTACTACTTCGAAATCACTTCCAACCTGGGCCGTTGGCCCAGGCTCTTGCATTGCGCGCCTTTGGCGCTTTACTGTTAACTTTCCGGTGGTCCTCGACCACCGGCTACTATCGTGCAACCCTGCGGGTTGTAATTGCCGTTGGCCCAGGGTTCTAAATTTCGCGCTCTTTGACGCTCAAACCCAGATCTAATTCTCAACCACCGCCTGTCCTGACTGCAGACTCCCTGGATCGACAACTACCGTCTGTCCGACGTTGACACCGGCCTTTATCTCGACCCAGTCAGGTCCGCGGCGACCAGTGGTCACGGTTTTCTCCACCGCCTGTCCGTTTTCAACCATCAGAACTTTTTCAATTCCCGCGAAGGTCACGATCGCATTCGCCGGAACGGTGACTGCGGTATTTGATTGATTGGTCACTATCTCGGCTTTTACGAAGGCGCCCGGTCGCAGGCGGCCGTTATTACGAACGTCGGCTTCAACCGCCAGAACGCGGTTTTGCTCGCTGATGGTCGGGCTCAAGCGCTTGATGTAACCAAGATAAGAGTTCGCGTCGCCTTCGACTGTAACCCGCACATTCTGGCCATTGCGAACGTTATGCGATTCCCGCTCGGGAACTTCGACGCGCAACCGCAAAGGATCGATCCGCACGACATCGACTACGGGTGCACCCGCGGCGAGATACTCTCCGACGCTAGTCTTCTTCTCTTGCACTACGCCTTCCATCGGTGAATAGACGATCGTGTCGGCAAGCTGTTGTTTGGCCAGCGCCAATTCCGAGCGACGCTGCGCCAGTAATCCCTGTCGATTGCGAATCTCTTCCAGCGCGTCCTGATAACGGCTGAGCGCTACTTTGTAGTCTGCGTCAACCGTATCGTATTCGGCGTGAGGAATTACGCCTTGCTGGACCAGTTTTGCGGCCCGATCGCGCTTTGACTTCGCGTCCTCAAGAACCGCCTTAGCCTGTCTTACCGTTCCTGTCTCTTCTGAGCTGACGCGATCGTCAGTGCCATCGGGTGACAAGCCCAGTCGCGCGCGCGCCTGTGCCAGGGCTGCCTCTGTCTGTTGCACCCGCAGTTTGTAATCCTGCTGCTCGAGCTGAGCAATGGCTTGTCCCTTGTGAACGATGCTGCCGAGATCAACGGAGATTGTTTGCAGCCGGCCGGGCACCTTCATACCGACGGTCGTGCGATCGTAAGCCGCCAGCGTCCCATTTACTGTTACGGTTTCGCCGACCGGCATTTCCACTACCTTCGCGGTTTTGACCTGGCGCGGTGGCGTCTTGGCGTCACCGGTAGCTGCTCTTCCTGAAGTCGGATAATCGCTCTTGCACGACGACACAGCAAACGTGAGGGCGAAGAGCGAAGCGAGCGCAAAAGCCGATAAGAAAAACCTGACTGGTGATGAAGAGGACAAGATAAACATGGCCCTTAAAGCCTGAAAAACAGCACAGTTTAGCATGTAAGCCCACATACGGTTGAACTGACGCGTCGATTGACGGCCGGAATCGCCTTACGACAGGCTGGGCTTGTTGAAGCGATGCGAAAGAAAAGAGGCGGGCAATAGCTCGCCTCTAAACACTTCCTGGCGAGACCAAGTGCGAAACTTCACCCCAGCGACTTTCAAAAACGAAGCTCTTAATTGGTTTCCTGCTTCGTTCGCGTAGTTCCTGTTGCCGGAAAGGCTCTGGCAAACCATCGACGTCCCCGCCGTAACCGATCGCAATTGCGGCGACCGGCTCAAAGCCGTCGGGCACGCCGTAAATCTCTCGAACTCTTTCCGGAGAAAACCCAGCCATCTGATGGACGAATAAATCGAGCACGGTGGCCTGGACAAGCATATTTCCCATCGCGAGTCCCACATCATGAAATGCGTGTCGATTCGGTTTGCCGGTACGTTCAAAGCTCAGCTTGGCAACTGAAACCATCAACACTGGCGCCTGTCGCGCCCACTGCTGGTTCTTTTCCACCAGACAGCTTAGCAGTCGCGCGTGTGCCTCGAATCTCAGTAACCACCTGGCTGAAGCCAGGTACTAATGAAATTCGTTTCACTTCAAACTGTCCGACTACCAAATAGGATTATGAGCGATTTGATGCTGCACGCCAAACGAGTCTGATTTTTGTTACTGATGCAGTTTCAGCAGTCAGATCGGAATTACCGGGAACGCGGGCGCCCTCGCCCGCGCCGCAGGCAGAAAGTCTTTTTCAAACAGCTAAGACCGTATTGACGTTGCCGTTTCGCGCTTTGCGCTCATTGCGGGCGGGGCCCGCGCTTCCACTGAAACCGGAGCCTCCCGGTTCAAAAGTGCATTAGTACTTGATTAGTTCAGTCGAATAAGTTGGGTGCTAGAAGCTGCGACGGAAAAGATAGGACATTTTGATGAAGAAGGTCCGGCCGTTGCGTCTGAAGCCTGGCTCGAGCTGACCAGTGAAGGGATTGAAACCATGGCGATTGAGGTCGTCGTTGTAGCCCACGTAAAAAGCAGTTCCCGGATTTGGTGTCCAGCCAAAGAGGAACTGTCCCTTAATGTTTGAGGCAATCGAATCGAAGTCGATACGCCCGCGGGCGAAAATAAATCTTGTGAATTGATACCTGCCGCGCAGCGAGACAATGTTTTCATCAAACGCGAGCAGATGAGTGTCGTAGCGTCTAAGTCTTTCTTTCGTGAAATTCAAAGTGATACTTAAAGGGTTCGACGGTTGATAAGTCACCTCGCCGTCAATGTGGAAGAAAGCGCCGGGCCCTGGATCCTGTGGCGCTTTGCAAACTGCCGGCGGTGTCACTCCATTGCATAAACCCCCGGCTTGGGCGTTACGCGCGGCCACCGCAGGGATGCTCGCACGCGGATAGCGTGGCCCGGCGCCGAAATCGAAATCCAGATTGCCGAGAGAGCGATTGACAAACATGTTGAAGTTGATCTTCTTGCTAGGAGTCGAGCCCCCAAATATGTACATTCCGCCATTCGAGGCAGAGCGCTCATTGTCGTCACCCCAGAACGTACAGGTATTGGTAAGCACGCAACTCGATCCGAGAACCTTCCGCGTCGGTCCAAACTCTTCTTCGAAAACTCGCTCGTAACCTTTGTCGAGGCCGATACCAAAATAGGTCTGGCGTCTAAAGGTGAGCTGTATTTGTGACTCGTTATTGAAGACCTGCGAGTGTCCTCGCCAATCGAAGTTCGTCGAAAGGTCATCATAAACGCGCCAGGAGATCAATCTGGCTTTCGGTTTCGGCTCAGAGTTATAACGGATGAACAGGTTATGATTGTT
>WNFY01015359.1_pt1 | contig 12431 bp, 10 predicted proteins | sample 5400091 | NCBI WGS metagenome assembly WNFY01 (sample SAMN13153364, study PRJNA577476) | soil metagenome | isolation source: 60 cm soil or saprolite under grassland replicate 1 | place: USA:California | collected 2016-06-15 | reverse complement strand
TGAAGTGAACCCGCAGGGGCAGACAGAAAAAGAAAGCCCTCTGGAGTTAATTGGACAGGCACCTGGTTTCAAAAGGTGTCTGTCTTGTTTTTAATTGTATCCGTTCATAGTTGTAAAAGTAAATATATTCAGCGATCAATTGTTGAGCTTCTTCGAAAGTGGGTTTCTTGAACTGGCGGAGATATTCTTCTTTGAGATGACCAAAGAAATTCTCCATCGGGGCATTGTCCCAACAGTTGCCACGACGAGACATGGAAGGGGTGATGTTATACTCTCGGGTAAGGACATCGTGATACGCCTGCGAAGTGTATTGGTGCCCCTGGTCACTGTGGAGGATCAGTCCATCAGTGACTTTTTCTTTGCGTTGGGCTTCTCGCACCGTCGTTATCACCAAAGCGATGGAATTGCTCTGTGTCAAGACGTGCGCCACGATAAACCCATCGTAGAGATCCTTGATGGTGGACAGATAACACCAGCCTTGCTGAGTATCGATATAGGTAATATCGGTCACCCATTTCTGGTTGGGTCGAGTGGCAACAAAGTTGCGAGCAAGCAGGTTGGGATAACTGTGATAGGTGTCCAATTCTTCCAGTTTCTTGTACATTTTGCGTTTGCGCGCCACCGAGCGAATGTTGAGCTTGTGCATCAACCGCAAAACCGCCTTGTGGTTGATGCGTAGACCCTGTTTTTGCTGAAGGTGCAGGGTAATCCGTCGATAGCCATAGGTTTTATGCGAAGCTGCATAAGCAGCTTGGACCTGTTCCATCCTTTCCTGATCCAGATCAGGTTCTTCCAACTTCTTGACCCAAGCATAATAGGCGGCTCGTGAAACAGCAAAGAATTCACACATCGCTTTCACTCCGAATTCTGCTTTATGGTGGTAGATCGCCCGATATTGCGCCCTGCGAGCCGTATGCCCCGCAATTCGGTATGGAATTTTTTTAGCAGAGTATTCTCCATGCGTAATCGTTCCAGTTCTCGCTGCTCTGCTTGTTCTTTGGGAGGACGTCCAATTGGCTTATGAAATGATACTTCGCCTTCTCGCCGATACATCCGCACCCAGGCTTCGATCCTCGCTGCTTTGCGGATCGCCAGCCTCGCTGCCACTTCGGCATAGCTCAGCAGTTCTTCCACCACCAACCGCACGGCCTCCTGCTTGGTTTCCACCCTGTAATGCAACATCCCTTTTCTTCCTGACATAAAAGCACCTCCTCTGCCATTGTCTCACAGGAGGGCTTTTTCTTTCGTGGTCTCACAGGAGGGCTTTTTCTTTCGTGTCTGTTTTTCAGGGGTCAGTTCATTTCGGAGAGTTGTTTTTAATTCACCTCACGCACCCTCCTGTGTGCACCGAGTATAGATCAAAAAATTTCAGCTTTTCCAGCAAGATTCGTTGCGAATACTCAGAACGCCACAGGACATGTTGTATAAACATATTGGGCGGTATTCTACCACCCACGTGAAATATGTCAATACAAATCTGTAATGTCTAGGTTACATCACCAAGCAACTTGTCAGTCAACTTGATCGCCAATCCAAGATACGATTCCGGCGAAAGCAATTTCAATTTATCACGTGTGCTATCGTCAACATCAATCGCATCGCACCAGGATTTGTAATCTGCTTCAGTCAACACGCGCCCCTGAGTCCGTTCTTTCAAGGATTCATATGCGCCTGATCTTCCCGCAGTGCGCAGGATGGTTTGTGCTCCCTCAGAGACGACTTCCCAATGAGCGTTTAATTCGGCTTTGAGTTTTTCTTCATCAGGAGCGATGCGCTTCAAACCACGCTGGAGGTTGGTCCACGCCAATAAGCTATGACCTAAGGCTGTGCCAAAAGTGCGGCGGACAGTTGAGTCGGAAAGGTCGCGTTGCAAACGAGAGACTGTCAATTTTTGAGCGTAATGGGTAAAGAGGGAGTTGGCGATGCCAAGATTCCCTTCTGCATTTTCAAAATCAATCGGATTTACTTTTTGTGGCATCGTGGATGAACCTACTTCCCCTGCGACGACTGCCTGCTTGAGATAACCGTCGCTGATGTAGCGCCAAATATCCTGAGCAAAATCGATCAGAATGGAATTTGTTAATCGAATCAGATCAAAATATCGAATCCAATTGTCATACGGAAGGATTTGGGTTGTACACAAGTTGGGCTGGAGATCAAAGCTGGAAACAAAGTTTTCGCTGAACGAAATCCAATCGACTTGCGGGGCAGCAGCTTCTAACGCATTGAAATTACCGACTGCACCCGTCAGCTTGGCTTCGAAACGATAGGACGCAATTGCGTCACAAGTCTTATGCAGACGAGCAATGTAGACAGCAAATTCTTTTCCCAATGTTGTGGGGACGGCAAATTGTCCATGGGTGCGTGCGAGTATGGGGACGGATTTGTAGTGATCCGCGAAGTTAGAGAGATTAGAGACTAGAGAATGGAGAGCAGGAACGATGACTTTGTTTCGAGATTCGTTCAATGCAACAGCTTGCCCAATGCTGTTCGTATCTTCAGAGGTCAAGCCGAAATGGATCCAGGGGATCAAGCCTTGGAATAGTGGAGCATGTTCGTGCGAATCGGCGAGTACGCCAGGTGCTTCCAAAAGTTTGCTTTGAATAAAATACTCAATGGCTTTGACATCATGACGGGTTGTGCGTTCGTAGGTCAGAATCGTTTCCGCCTCGTCCAGGGAGAAATTTGATTTGATGGATTCCAGTTGAGCAGATTCGAAATCGGTCAGAGGGCGGATCAAGCCCGTTTTGGAAAGAGCAGACAAGAAGTCCAGCTCGACACGAACGCGATCGCGCAGGAAGGCAAATTCGGAGAAGTAATCTGTCAGAGGCGCAGTGACTTCCGCGTAGCGTCCATCCAATGGAGAGAGAAGATTCAAGGTCATGTTTTATTATCGACTCAATTGATAGTTTGGTGCTTCCTTCGTGATGATAACATCATGTGGATGGCTTTCGATGAGTCCCGCATTGCTAATTCGCGTGAGTCGCGTTTTTGAATGCAGGTCCTTGAGCGATGCCGCGCCAGCATAGCCCATGCCTGAACGCAAACCACCGACCAGTTGATAGACGTATTCGCCAAGCATCCCTTTATAAGGCACACGACCTTCAATGCCTTCCGGAACAAGCTTGCCGCTTCCACTCTGTCCCGAGGCATAACGATCCACTCCGTAGCCTTTCAGCGCGCCGAGACTTCCCATGCCACGATATTCCTTGAAACGACGACCTTCATACAACATGACTTCGCCAGGCGCTTCGTCAAGTCCGGCGAGCATACTGCCGAGCATAACCGCATCCGCGCCTGCCACAATCGCTTTGACAATGTCGCCGCTGAATTTGATCCCGCCATCCGCGATAATCGCAATGCCATGCTTTTTTGCAACTTGTGCACATTCGAAAATCGCAGACATCTGTGGCATGCCCGCGCCGGAGATAACCCGCGTGGTACAAATCGAACCTGCACCGACTCCAACTTTGATCGCGTCGGCGCCAGACTTGATCAGAATGTCTGTTCCTTCAGCCGTTACTACATTGCCGGCGATGACCGGCAAATCTTTCCAGGCATTCTTGATACACTGCACAGCTTCGATCACGCCTTTGGAATGTCCATGCGCGGTGTCAATGGTAATGGCATCGATTCCCGCTTTGACCATCAGATCGACGCGTGTTTCGAGATCCTTTCCTACTCCCACTGCTGCCCCAACAAGCAGGCGTCCTTTTGAGTCGGTAGCAGCATTGGGATAATCCCGTGCCTTCTGAATGTCCTTAACAGTTAGCAAGCCTTTCAGGATTCCATTCTCATCGACCAGGGGAAGTTTTTCGATGCGATGCTTTTGCAGGATATCCCTGGCTTCCTTTGCAGAGATCCCCACGCGCGCCGTGATCAGTTTATCTTCACCGGTCATGAACTGGCTGACTGGCAGGCTGAAATCTTGGGGTTCCACAAAACGGATATCCCTGTTCGTGAGGATACCAATCAGTTTTCCGTTTTCATTCGTGATTGGCACGCCACTAATGTGATACGTGGACATGATCTCTTCTGCTTTACTGAGCAACGCATCAGGAGAGAGGCTGATCGGTTCGACGATCATCCCGGACTGTGAGCGCTTGACCTTTTCCACTTCGGCAGCCTGCGCTTCGGGTGACATATTCCGATGGATGATTCCCATGCCTCCTTCCCGCGCCAGGGCAATTGCCAGCCGCGCTTCGGTGACTGTATCCATTGCTGCCGAGAGAATGGGAATATTTAAATGAATCTGGGGAGTCAGTTGAACACTCACATCGGTTTCATTTGGTAAGACTTCTGTATAGCCTGGGACGATGAGAAGATCGTCGAAGGTGAGGGAATCAAATCTATCGAAAAGTTCTTCGTTCATTTATTATCCTTTCAATATAACTTGTTGGTTGAGTAGGCGGTGTTCGTCCACCGTATCGAAACCAACAAGTTTCATATTTTACTGCTACAGGAAATTATTCATTAACGGGTGATTTCGATACGTCCCGCGAAGTACGTGCGGCACTACTCAACCACCGAGTATTATGATTCAGCCTGTTTCTTCAAAAAACCGTAAATAGCTGTATCGTAATGTGCGGTCGAGGCAAATCCTTTGATCGCAAGCCGAGCGCGCGTCTTCGCAGAAATACCTCCCACACAAAGTTCTTCCAAGACCGCGCTGTAATCAGCTGGATCACATACCAATGTGACACGTTCATGATTCTTCGCTGCGGCACGGATGAGGGTTACACCGCCGATGTCAATGTTTTCGATTGCATCGGCATAAGTCACATTTGGTTTGGCAACGGTCTCTTCAAAGGGATAGAGGTTCACGGCAACGAGATCAATATAGTCCCAACCAAGATTAAGAAGCTGCTCGTGATCTTCTTCTGTAGGTCGAGCGAGCAATCCGCCATGAACCGCGGGATGGAGCGTCTTGACACGTCCACCGAGGATTTCGGGAGATTTAGTGTAATCTGCAACTTCGGTCACAGGGAGGTTGTTGTCACGCAATAGCTTTGCTGTTCCGCCCGAGGCGAGCAGCATCCAGCCTAGATCGATGAGACCCTTGGCGAATTCAATAAGTCCCGTTTTGTTATGAACAGAGAGAATGGCAGTTGGCATCAAATATTCCTTTCGCGGAAAATTCAGATTTTGACTGAAATAATGGATTTCAGAGTATGTACAAGAAGTTTGTGCTCGGTTTGATGAACACGTGCTTCCAGTGATTCAAGCGTGTCATCTTTTTCAATGGGAACGACTTCTGTGGCAAGTACGGGACCGTTATCCACACCTTCGTCAGGAACCAGATGAACCATCACACCAGTGTGTTCAATCTCGTCGCGTCGATACGCTTCAAAGGCTCGTTCAATAGCGTGTGTACCCGGAAACATCCCAGGTAGGGCAGGGTGCAGATTGATGACACGATTTGGAAATGAAGAAAGAAATGAGGAGGAAAGGATGCGCATCCAGCCGGCGAGGATCACGTAATCAGGGAAGCAAGTAGACACGTAAACCGCGAGTCGAGCGTCATAATCACGACGGGCTTCATTTTCCTGTTTGGCAAAGTAGATGGCAGCCACGCCAGCGTTTTTTGCACGGACGAGTCCATAGGTATCTGCTTTGTTGGAGATGACGGAGACGACCTTCGCGTCCAGCGCGCCCGAATTACAGGCCTCGAGGATGGCTTGGAGGTTGGAGCCAGTACCGGAAATGAGGACAACAAGACGAGATTGGGTAGTCAAATCAGATATTCCTTGATATATGCGCTTCGACTGCGTTCGCCTCACGGCTCGCTCCGCTCTGCGCGGCATGAGCTAATGATGGAAAAGCCTTAACCCGGAAAACACCATCGTCATGCCATATTCATTGCAGGCAGCAATGACATCTTCATCACGGTTTGAGCCACCCGGCTGCAGAACATATTTCACTCCGCTTTTTGCAGCGCGGTCGATGCTGTCCCGAAACGGGAAGAAAGCGTCGGAGCCAAGCACTACATCCGTGAGTCCATCTAACCAGGCGCGGCGCTCTTCCGTAGTCAATTGCTCAGGGATGTACGTGAATACATTTTCCCAATTCTTTTTTTCTGCATCGGTCACATCGGACTGCAGGAAGCGTGATCCAGGCGATGTACATGTCACGCACCGCAGGTTCAGGAAGCTCATTGCACCGAGTAACAATATTTGTAAAATCTTCACGAGTCACCGGGCGATCATTTCGGCGTTGTTCCATATTTGCGCCAAAGACCTGACGCGTTTCTGTGATTTGCGGTTCATAGGCAGGATCGATTTGTATAACAACATATTTCCCCTGTTTCTTCTTTTTCAAAATCGCCAGTGCTTCCGGATCATATGCCGGCGCAATGACTCCATCTGATACTTCACGTGCAATAAGTTTCGCAGTGGGAACATCAACCGTATCGGATAGAGCGATGAAATCTCCAAAGGATGACATTCTATCCACGCCGCGCGCACGCGCGTAAGCAGTGGCAAGAGACGAGAGTTCCATATCATCCACAAAGTAAATCTTTTTCAAAATATCTGATAGCGGAATTGCTACCGCCGCGCCTGATGGGCTGACGTGCTTGAATGAAGTTGCCGCAGGCAGACCGATCGTCTGTTTCAGTTCACGCACCAGTTGCCAGGCGTTGAGCGCATCCAAAAGATTGATGTAGCCAGGCGATCCACTAAGTACCAGGATAGGAAGATCGCTTCCATCCTGCATATAGACACGCGCCGGCGCTTGATTTGGATTCGTTCCATAACGCAGAGTGAGTTCTTTCATGATGTTCCTTTAATTCAAAATGACTTTTCGTTCGCCATGGACTAATTCTCCAATGACGAATGTCGGTTCTCGAACGGAAGACTGGAGATTGGAGACTCGAGATTGGTCGACGATGGCGATCATGCCGATGCCCATATTGAAGACACGGTACATCTCTTCGGTGGAAATATTTCCCCTTTGCTGTATCAGTTCCCATAATGGAGGGGTTTCCCACGAATTGAGATGAATGACAGCATTCAAATTATCCGGCAAAACACGTGGAATATTTTCAATGAACCCACCACCTGTAATGTGCGCCAATGCTTTGACATCAGAGAGTAGAGATTTGAGAATCGAATAATAGGAACGATGGGGAATAAGAAGGGCATCAATAAGATTATTCTCAAGTGATGCATCGTCAAATACTTTCCTGATAAGAGAATATCCATTCGTATGAGGGCCGCTGGATGCGAAACCAATCAACACATCTCCCGCTTGAATTGTGGGGCGCGGAAGAATCGAGTCACGCTCGAGCACACCGACGATTGTGCCAGCCACATCGAATTCGCCTTCGCAATACACACCGGGCATTTCTGCCGTCTCACCGCCCAGCAAGACCATTCCTGCTTCTCGACAAGCTTCAGCAACTCCCATCACGACTTCTGCAGTTTGCTCCGGTTTCAATTTCGATGTAGCGAAGTAGTCCATAAAAAATAATGGCTTTGCGCCTTGTACGAGAATGTCATTAATACAGTGATTGACAATATCATGACCGATGCCACGATAGCGTCCAACGGATGCCGCGAGTTTGACCTTTGTCCCCACACCATCTGTAGAAGCGACAAGCACAGGCGATTTCATATCCTTTAAAGAAGAGGCATCGAATAATCCGCCAAAAGAACCGATACCCGCCAATACAGATTCGTTGTATGTTGCACGGACCGAATCCTTCATGAGTTCCATGGCGCGGTTGCCTGCGTCAATATCTACTCCTGAGGATGCATATTGTGATTTTATTGCAGCAGATGGCTGTCGCGAAGCGGACAAGCGGATAGCAGCACCGGTAGGCGAGGGAATTTCAACTAAACCAGGTTTCCCAATCGTGGATTTAAAACGGATGGGAGGAACAGGTGTTCCCTTACCCTGTAGCGGAGGCAGTACCATACCCGGATTCCGGTGAATAAAACGATAGAGATGCTTTTGCCAATCCTGCACATCCTTGGGTTGCAAAATACGTTTGAACTCAAGTTTTCTTCGACCAAAGTTATATAACATCCCGATTGGGCTAGCTGTAGCAGCAAGATAAGTTAATACTTGCCCAATGTCATCTACGCCAAGAGAGTGCGAAAAAGATTTACATTCGACTACCAAGCTCTCGTCAATCCATAAATCTAATTTGAGATACCCAATGGATTTACCATCGACCCAGACTTCAACGCGCTTCTCGAGCTCCGCAATAATCCCTGCTGCTTTGCACAGATCCGCCAAACGACGCTGATAAAACTTTTCAGCATGACCCGCGCCTAACTCATTATGGACCTGCATTGCTAATCCGTTTACTGTATACGTCAATTGATCTGTGGGCAGGCTCAAAACTTTTGACGTTCGATATTCAGCATTTCCATCCGAGATCCGTTTATCCGTTTCCAAGTCCGCTCTCTCAGGAGGAAACAATGCACGATACGCAATATCGGTTCTGTATTGAACGCCTTCAAAATTGACTTTATTGATATTGCTATATACCTGTTTAATAGCAGCATCGAGTGTCTTAGAATACGCTGTCAATCCAAAGATACGCCCGCCTGATGTGACAATATTTCCATTTTCAATTTTCGTTCCCGCGTGGAAGCAAACGATATCTTCCGGCAATGTCGCAATCGCAACTGCTTTGCTACTTTCCACTTTTTCTGGATAGCCCTTGCTTGCTAATACCACGCAAACTGCCGCCCTATTTTTCCATCGAATATCAAGATCTGCCAGAGTACCATTCACACAAGCTTCGACAATTTCGAGCAAATCTGTTTCCAACAATGGAAGTACAACCTGAGTCTCCGGATCACCGAAGCGGCAGTTGAATTCCAGAACACGTATTCCATCGGGCGTGAGCATCAAACCGGCGTAGAGTACGCCAACAAACGGAATTCCTTCATCATGTAATCCTTGAATTGCAGGTTTCAAAATGGACCCCATCGCTTCGTTCATCATGTCTGTTGTAAAGATCGGAGCAGGTGCGTACGCGCCCATTCCACCTGTGTTCGGACCTTCATCCCCATCCAGCGATCGTTTGTGATCTTGTGCGGGTAACATAGGCACAATAGATGTTCCATCCGTGAATGCCATCAGTGAAACTTCCTGCCCAACTAAACGCTCTTCGATAACAACTTCATTCCCGGCATCGCCGAATGCCTGGTCTATCAGAATTGATTTGAGGGTTATCTCTGCTTCGTCCATCGTCTCAGGCAAGATCACGCCCTTCCCTGCTGCCAATCCAGAGGCTTTGATGACAACGGGATAATCTACCTTCCGCAAATATTTCTTTGCTTCTTCAAGATCGGAAAATGTTGCATATCTGGCTGTTGGGATGTGATGCCGCTTCATGAATTCCTTGGCAAAGGCCTTAGAGGATTCAATCTGAGCCGCAGCCCTACTCGGTCCAAAACAGGGGATTCCCTCCGCTGTCAGTGAATCCACAATGCCATTTGCCAATGGCGCTTCGGGACCAATCATCACCAGATCAATTTGTTTGTCCTTGCAAAAAGCAGCAATCGCGGCGTGATCGTTCATCGAGATCCCGGTGACGTTCTCTGCTAATTCGGCAGTTCCCGGGTTGCCAGGTAACGCGTATAACTTCTTCAGCTTTGGCGATTGACTGACCTTCCATACAATCGCATGTTCCCGCCCGCCGGAACCAATCACAAGAACATTCATCTTATTCCTCGTTCAAATCCCGTCTTGACATTCGACAAATCTACTGAGATTGGATATTTCCCCGTGAAACACGCCTGACAAAACCCATCCTCTCGCCCCACAGCTCGCATCATGCCCTCAACAGATAGATAGTACAAGCTGTCTGCGCCAACGTGCGCACAAATCTCAGCCACTGTTCGGTGATGGGCGATCAGGTCTTCATACCGACCCATGTCGACACCCATAAAACATGGATGTGTAATCGGTGGACAAGTGATCGCTACATGCACTTCTTTGGCGCCGGCGTTCCTTAGTAACTTGATCAGTGGACCCATCGTATTGCCACGCACAATACTATCGTCGATCAGGACGACACTTTTATCTAAAACATTCTCGCGAATTACATTAAACTTCAACGCCACACCGCGCTTGCGCAATGAATCCGTCGGCTCGATGAAGGTTCGCCCGACATATCTGTTTTTGATAAAGCCATCATTGTATGGAATTCCACTCACATGCGAAAAGCCAATCGCGGCAGGAACAGATGAATCTGGAACAGGAATTACAACGTCTGCTTCACATCCATTCAACATCTCGCGCGCCAATTCTTCTCCTAGCTTCTGCCTCACATGATGGACATTAATCCCATCCCAGGTTTGATCGGGCCGCGCAAAATAGATATGCTCGAACACACACATTGCGGAAGGTGTCGCCGATGGAAGTGCCTGCATCACTTTCAATGCGTTATTCGAAAGCGACACCACTTCGCCAGGCTTGACATCACGAATAGCCTCACAACCCAATGTTTGTAACGCGCCAGTCTCCGAAGCTACAGCGTGCCCTCCGCTTGGCAATAACCCAATGCAAAGCGGACGAAAGCCCCATGGGTCGCGTACAGCATACACACAGTCGCGAGTTAGGATCACTAACGAATACGCCCCTATCCATTTCTTCATCGCCGTTTTAATCCGCTCTTCCCACGTCGCGCCGCCGTTGCGTGCCAACATCATCGTCATCACTTCCGTATCAGAGGAAGATGAAAATCCCATACCTTGTTGCATCAACTCATTTCGCAATTCTGCAGAGTTGATCAAATTGCCGTTATGCGCCAGTGCCAGCAGCCCATGAATGGTTTCAACCATGAACGGCTGTGCATTCTTCAACAATGAGGAACCTGTCGTTGAATAGCGTGTATGACCAATCGCGTAATGTCCCTTCAACTCCGCCATCGTATTAGCTGTGAAGACTTGCGAGACCAATCCCAGACCTTTATGCACGGATATTGATTGTCCGTCAGCAACCGCGATGCCTGCCGCCTCCTGTCCACGATGTTGCAGTGCATACAAGCCAAAGAATGCCATACGTGACACATCTTCATTCGGCGCAAAAATCCCGATGACTCCACATTCTTCCTGCGGATGATCATCGGACCACTCATCGCTGATTAATGCCAACTGATTACTGGACACTTGCATCATCCTCAATAATCTTATCTGCCGCTCGCTTCTGACTCATCTTGACCTGCTCGCGTACTTCAGCGTTTGCCAAACCGAAAATTTTTGCCGCGAATAGCGCGGCGTTGACTGGCTCCAGCACAGTAGCGGTCGCAATTCCTGACGGCATTCTCAATGAGGAAAACACATCTGCGCCACCGAACGAATCGGATGGTGGCGGGCAGGCGATAACAGGTGCGCTCACGGAACCATCGCTAAATCCACTTAACGCGTTGCTTCGTCCTGCGACAGTGATGTAAACCTTCGGGCGATCATTGGCTTCGTATTCGTGCAGAATGGACAGCGCGTGTTGCGGTGTTTTATGTGCAGATGCGATTCTCAGCAGAGTTTCTAATCCATATTGCTTGCAAGCATCTGATATTTTTGTGCAGTGATCAATATCTGCTTTGGAGCCTGCCAAAATGACAACCAGGGGCTTGGGCATTATGAAATCACTCCTGCATACTTTAAGTTCTTGATCAGCCGTTGCTCAATAGGGTATTCCCCAGCTTCAAATCGCTTTCCTGTTAATAATTCATAGATCGTGATGTAGCGCTCACTCGCCGATGCCCACAGTTCATCTGGCATGGAGGGCGCTTCGCCATCGCCTCGATAACCTTTTTCGGCATATGCCAAGCGGACAAATTCCTTATCAAAGTTTTCCGGGTCTTCTCCAGCAGCGAAGCGAGCTTGGTAGGAAGCTGCTTTCCAGAAGCGGGAAGAGTCGGGCGTGTGAACCTCATCGATCAGAACAACATCGCCATCTGGAGTGCATCCAAATTCATATTTTGTATCTACCAAAATCATGCCCGCTTCATTTGCGATCTCTTGCCCACGTTTGAAGACCGCCAACGCTGCAGCTTGAACTTGATCCCAAGTCTGTTGATCCAGCAAGCCTTTCTCCACAACTTCGGCACAGGTCAGGCGTTCGTCATGTCCCGTTGCGCCACCTTTTGTCGTGGGTGTGATGATCGGTTCTGGCAAAGCAGCATTCTTCTTCAAGCCTTCCGGAAAATCATATCCGTAGATGTTGCGTTCCCCGAGAGAATAGCGATACCACAGGGCCGTGGAGGTAACGCCTGTGATATATCCGCGCACGATGACTTCGACAAGGATAGGCACAGCAACGGTGACGATAGCAGCATTGGGATCGGGTATTGAAACAATGTGATTAGGGATGATGTCTCGTGTCTGCTCAAACCACCATGCAGATAGTTGGTTTAGCACCTGTCCCTTGTAAGGAACAGCGGCAAGGATTCTGTCGAAAGCGGACAGGCG
>WNFY01007064.1_pt1 | contig 12431 bp, 9 predicted proteins | sample 5400091 | NCBI WGS metagenome assembly WNFY01 (sample SAMN13153364, study PRJNA577476) | soil metagenome | isolation source: 60 cm soil or saprolite under grassland replicate 1 | place: USA:California | collected 2016-06-15 | reverse complement strand
CCCGGATCGGGTTCGTGTTCCAGCAGTTCTTCCTCGCCGAGCACCAGACCGTGCTGGCCAACGTCACCGACGGGCTGCTGTACGCCGGTATTCGCCGCGACCAGCGGCGCCAGCTCGCGGCGACCGCGCTGGAGCGGGTCGGGCTCGGGCACCGGGCCACCGCCCGGCCGGTCCAGCTGTCGGGCGGGGAACGGCAGCGAGTCGCCATCGCCCGGGCGGTGACGGGCGCACCGACGGTGGTGCTGGCCGACGAACCCACCGGCAACCTCGACTCCGCCACCGGCGGCGCCATCTTGTCCCTGCTGGAAGAACTCAACCAGCAGGGAACGACGATCATCATCATCACCCATGACCACGCGGTCGCCGCCCGGATGCGGCGGCGCATCGAGATGCTCGACGGCCGCATCATCGCCGACACCAGCCCCGTCCCGGTCACCGGCCAGGCGGACGCCGGCCCCCAGCCCGCGCAGGGAGGACCGTCATGACCACCACATCGCCGCGGTCGGCCGCCCCGCTGGTGGCCCGGCTGCGGCCGGAGGACCTGGCCGGGCTGGCCAGCGTCGGGCTGCGGACCCGCAAGCTGCGCGCGACGCTGTCAGCGCTGGGCATTGCGATCGGCGTCGCGGCGATCGTCGCCGTCCTCGGCCTGGCCTCCTCCTCGAAGGCCGCGCTGCTGGCCGAGATCCAGGCGCTGGGCACCAACCTGCTGACCGTCACCAACGGGCAGACCCTGACCGGCGGTGTCGCCGAGCTGCCCGAAGCGGCGCCGGGCATGATCGCCCGGCTACCCGGGGTCATCGGGGTGCAGGACATCGGCAGTGTCGGCAACGTCAACGTCTACAAGTCCCCGCTCATCCCCTCGATCGAAACCAGCGGTCTCAGCGTGGACGCCGCCACCCTGGACCTGCCCGCGGTATCCGGCACCAGCCTCGCGCAGGGCCGGTTCCTGAACGCGGCGACCGCCCGCGAGCCGGTCGCGGTGCTCGGCGCCGTCACGGCGCGGTTGCTGGGCTTCGACCGGATCCGGCCCGGGATGCGGATCTGGGCCGGCGGCCAGTGGTTCTACGTGACCGGCATCCTCAACAAAGACACCTATGTCCCCGAGCTCGACTCGGCGGTCCTGGTCGGCTTCCCGGCCGCCCAGAAGTACCTGCACTTCGACGGCCACCCCTCGGAGATCTACGTCCGCACCGTGGATACCCCGGCCGCCACCACCGCGGTGGATAATCTGCTCGGCGCGCAGTCCAGCCCGGAAAACCCCAGCCAGGTCACCGTCTCCCAGCCCTCGGACGCGCTCACCGCCCAAGCCGACGCCAAGGGCGCGCTCGACACCCTGTTCCTCGGGCTGGGCGCGGTCGCGCTGCTGGTCGGCGCGATCGGGGTGGCCAACATCATGGTCATCTCGGTGCTGGAGCGCCGCCAGGAGATCGGGCTGCGCCGGGCGCTGGGCGCCACCCGCGGCCAGATCCGCGCCCAGTTCCTGGCCGAGGCGATCCTGCTGTCCCTGGCCGGCGGCGCCGCCGGAGTCGTCACTGGCGCGGCCGCCACCGCCATCTACGCCCACGCCCATGGCGAGGCCGTCGTCATCCCGCCCGGCGCCTGGGCCGGCGGCCTGGCCGCCGCCCTGCTCATCGGCGCCGCCGCGGGACTGCTGCCTGCCATCCGCGCCGCCCGCCTGTCCCCCACTCAGGCGCTCTGGAGCATCTGACAGCACAGGCACCGCGAACAGCGTCATCCGCCGGATGCCGCTGCGAGCAGCGACCAATGACATTTGTACCGGGGAAGGCCGGATAGATCGCACTACAGGGAGATGGGTGCCGCTGGCCAGGACAGAGGCATGACAACGACACCGCTCGGCGCCCCGTCTGCTACCCGGAAGAGAACACCCCAGGCAGCGCGGCTCGCGGCGGCGGCGGGGCTCGAGACCGGTTACCGCACCCGCTGGGTCCGCCCGCCGGAGCAGGCCGAGGATCCGGAGCGGGTCGCCATCCGCGAGGCGCTGGCCTTCGGCAAGGCCGTTCATGATCAGCGCTGCGCGCTGGGTCTCAGTGTCACCGACCTGGCCGGGCGGGCCGGTATGAGCGCCGAACGTGCACCTGCCGCTGGACACGACCTCGGCTCCGTGTGGTTCGAGGCCCACGCAGCCTGACCCGCCAGGCGCGGCTGTTCCGGCCAGCAGCAACCGTCACAGACCGCGACGTGCACGGTGGCCGAGAGGTTCAATAACCGCCGATCTGTTTTCTGCGTACAGGTCATGGTCGGGGTTGTCTTCGTTAAGACGTCAGGCGCCGCGGCGCTTCCAGGGCACGGAGATTGTGGCTCTGGTACAGAAGTTAACATCACGTCGAGGGCCAGAATCGGACACATATCGGTTACGTGAGTGTCCAGAGGATGCGATATAGCTCTGTACGGAAACGGCGATGAGCCGGTCAATCTGCATGAATATACGTGCTTACCCGGGCACCAGCACTGCCAGCTTCTGCTGCGTGGCGGGCTTGGACTGGCGGCCAGGCCGGGTCTACTTCCTGACACTTCTTGAACCCCTCGCGGGGACAACCGGACTCTGGCCCTTACCGCCAGGTCGGCCAGTCTGTGTCACCGTAGGCCAGCTGAGCACCGAGGTCGACTGATTTACCGCTCATGCCGCATTGAGGTACGTCTCGGGACCGCCGGTCGCCGGGTGGCGGAGCCTGGGTCACGGCGGGCCGCGGGCGTGGCTGCCGGTCTTGCCGGGCGTAAACCTGGCGGAGCTGCCCGGGACTCGGTTCCCGTCGCTGAGCTGGCGGGCGCGGGCGGGTCAGGTGTAGAGCGGTCCGGTGAGGTATTTCAGGCCGCTGTCGACCTGCAGGGTGACCACGCGGTGGCCGGGGCCGAGCCTCCCGGCTACCTGGAGCGCGGCGGCCAGGTTGGCGCCGGTCGAGGGTCCGGAGAAGATGCCTTCCTCGCGGGCGGCCCGGCGGGCCGTGGCGAACGCCTGGGCTTCGGGGATGGCGATGACCTCGTCGTAATCGGCGGGATAGAGCTGCGGCGGGCGCTGGCCGGTGCCGCCGCCCTCGATGTGGTGGGTCCCGGGCGGCCCGCCGGACAGCACCGCGGACTCGGCCGGCTCGATGACGACCCGGTGCAGCCCGGGCAGGGCGGCGGCCAGCGCGCGGCTGGCGCCCAGGAAGCAGCCGGCGGTGCCGACATAGCTGCACAGCGCGCTGAGCGGCGGCGGCCCGGGCAGCTGGCCGAGCAGTTCCTCGCCCAGCCTGCGGTAGCCCTGGACCATGTCGGCGTTGTTGAACTGGTCGGTGGCGAACGCGCCGGCCTGCGCGGCGATCTCGGCCGCCCGGCGCATCATCGCCGGGATCAGGCCGGGCGTGATGCCCTCCGGGCTCGGTATCAGCTCGACCTCGGCGCCGAACGCCCGCATGGTGCGGATCTTCTCATCGGCGAACGCGTCGGAGGACACGATCCGCAGCGGGTAGCCCTTCACCGCGCAGACGAACGCCAGGGACGAGCCGGTGCTCCCGCCGGTGTACTCCACGACCAGCTGGCCCGGCCGCAGCCGTCCGTCGGCCTCGATCATCGCCAGGGCCATCCGGTCCTTGTACGAGCCGGTGGGATTGGCCGCCTCCATCTTCACCCAGACCTCGGCGCAGCCCTCGCCGGCCATCCGCGCCAGCCGGACCACGGGCGTGCCGCCGATAGCCGAGAGCCCGCCCGGACGTTCCATCCGCCACCTCCACCGCGACGCAGCCAGCAACAGCCTACGGCCGCCAGCCCTCATGACGGTCCCCTGCCCTGCCCGGTCCGCCCGGCCTGCCGCAGGCACACCGGCGGCACAGGCCACCACACGCGTTCTGCGGCCACGAGTACCCGACGGGCTTCCTGGTGGCCGCGCACAGTAAGAAGCGCTCGATCTGCAGCGACGACGAACGCCGGGATCTGCGCCACGTGGCGACGCTGGCCTGCACGTTCGGCTGCGACGCCTTGTACGAGGCCGGCAGGATCACCGTCGGCCCGGGCGGCCATGTGCAGACCGTCTCGCTGGATGACATGCCGGGAGAAAGATCCAGGAACACCTCCGGCACCTGGCCGGGCAGCGCTGCGCCGCTCACAGCGACGCCTCCGAGCCCTACTTCACCTGGCACCGCAACACCGTCTTCCGCAGCTGCTCCTGACGCACACCCACAAGCCGAGCAGCCAGCGAAGGACCGCGCATGGCCGCGGAACCTTGCCGCATACGCAACACCGATGCCCAAGGCCGATCCGCAGCCCGTAAACCGGGCGTCATACCCCTCACTCACATGCCGAAATGAGTGCGTCGCCAATGTACATATCTATTCGTCGCCTCGAATAGTCACTCATGGTTCAGCCGACGCGACCGAATTCTCATAGCAATCATCGCGCAGCCTTTCACAGTTCTGGAATGAAGCCTGCCGAATATTTGTCAGCGTCGGTCCTGACCGGGACACTTTGAAGGTCATGCCAGAACTTCCAGTTCTGTGCTGTAGAGGCAGGCGGGTGGGCACTGCTGCGTACAGGAGATGCGTCGGGAGGACCAGGCCCGTGCTCCGCCGGCCAGTAAGTGAGGGCGACAGGATCTCATCCGGCCGGCCGCCGACGAGGCGGTCGTTTGCCAGTCTCGCAGGAGGGTACCTGTCAGGGAGTTCCGCCGCTGCGGCGCGAGCCGTACGCAGGTCTGAGACGGGTATCGGATGAGCAGTGCCCCGAGCGTTCCCGGCGTCGAGGTCGGCGCGTCCTGGCTAGGCGGCTGCGAGCAGGTGCTGACCGCCGGGGCGCTAGAGCTGCTGGCGGCGCTGCACCGGATGTTCGGGCCACGCCGGGCGGAGCTGCCCGAGTCCCGCGTGGTCCGCGACGCGGAGCTGGCCGGGCGGCGCTGCCCTGATTCCTGGCCGGGAGGCGGGACGTGCGGCGGGAGGCCCCGCTGGCCCCGGGCCTGGTCGATCGGCGGGTCGCGATCACCGGCCCTGGCCGATCGCGAGATGGTCATGGGCGAGCCGATGCCCGTCGCGCGCATCATGCAGTTGCTCGGCGCATCGATCCAAGGCGTGCCGGTCGGGCGCCACCTCGCTGACGCGCTGGACGGACCCGGCAGGCGGGTCTGGCATAGCACCCGGACGGCCGCTTTGACCCGCTAACCCCCTTCACGAAGGGAGTACGTCCATGCTTGCCGGCTACCGGCAGGTCTATGACCCGCTCGGCAACTCGCTCGGGCTGTCCTCGATCGTGGCGGCCCTGCCCCTGGTCACGCTGTTCGTGCTGCTCGGTGTCTTGCGCATGCGTGCGTGGCTTGCGTCGATCATCGGGCTCGCCGTCGCCCTGATAGTGGCGGTGGCCGCGTATTCCATGCCTGTCGGCGACGCCGTGAACAGCGGGCTGCTCGGTGCCGCCTTCGGGTTCTTCCCGATCATGTGGATCGTCATCAATGCCATCTGGGTCTACAACCTGACTGTGGAGACCGGCCACTTCGACGTGCTCCGCCGGTCATTCGCCTCGATCAGCGATGACCAGCGGATCCAGGCCGTCATCATCGCATTCTGCTTCGGAGCCCTGATGGAAGCTCTCGCGGGTTTCGGCACGCCGGTGGCCATCAGCTCCGTCATGCTCATCGCGCTCGGCTTCCGGCCGCTCAAGGCAGCGACAGTCGCGCTGGTCGCGAACACCGCGCCGGTCGCCTTCGGGGCGCTCGCGGTGCCGATCACAACGCTCGCGACCGTCACGAAGCTGCCGGTCGGCGACCTGGGCGCCATGGTCGGCCGCCAGACGCCGATCCTCGCGGTCTTCGTCCCGCTGGCCCTGGTGTTCATCGTCGACGGGAAACGCGGCCTTCGCCAGGTATGGCCTGCGGCGCTGGTGTGCGGCGCGACCTTCGGCGTCTTCCAGTACCTCGCGTCCAACTTCTGGTCCATCCCCCTCACCGACATCATCGCGTCGCTCGCTTCGGCGCTGGCCGTCCTGGCCTTCACCCGCGTCTGGCACCCGAAGGAGGGCTACGTCGAAACGGCCGACGATGCGCCCGCGCACCGGGAGCCGGCGCGGCACCGGAGGCACGTCTCCGGTGACCCCGGGGAGGGCTACCCGGCCGCAGCCGCCTCGGCCGCCGCGGCCTCGGACGGCACGGTCCGCGACACGCCCGTCGATGTCTTCAGGGCCTACGCGCCGTACCTGATCATCATCGTGATCTTCGTGGTCGCCACCCGCGTACCGGCCATCACCGGCGTAGCCCCCACGAAACCCGGCGCGGGCGGCACCGGCCTGGAGTCAGCGACCCGCATCTACGACTGGCCGGGCCTGCACATCGTCAGCGGCAAAGGCAAAGCCGTAGCGACCACCTTCAAGCTGAACACCTTGTCGGCCGCCGGCACCCTGCTGCTGCTGTCGGGGCTGCTCACGATGATCGTGCTGAAGACCGGGGCCGGCCGGGCGGTGCGCGCCTACGGACGCACGCTCGCGCAGCTGAAGTTCGCGATCCTCACCGTGATGGCCGTCCTGGCGCTCGCCTTTGTCATGAACGAGTCCGGCCAGACCACGACGCTGGGGCTGTGGATGGCCGGAGCCGGAGGCTTGTTCGCGCTGCTGTCCCCGATCCTGGGTTGGCTGGGCGTAGCGGTCACCGGCTCGGACACCTCCTCGAACTCGCTGTTCGGAGCCCTGCAGATCACTGCCGCGGCGCAAGCTCACCTGTCGCCGACGCTGCTCGCCGCGGCGAACTCCGCTGGCGGCGTACTGGGCAAGATGATCTCGCCGCAGAACCTCGCGATCGCGGCCGCCGCCGTCGGCCTCCATGGGCGCGAAGGCGACATCTTCCGGCGCGTGATCGCGTGGAGCATCGCATTCGTGGCCTTCATGTGCCTGCTCGTCTACCTACAGTCGACCGCCGTGTTGTCATGGATGGTCATCTGACCGACTACTGAGTGCGGCACAGCAGGACCAGTTGGTCCGCGCCTGGCCACGCGACAGACCAAGAACAACCCAACCAGGAAGGAACTTCGAGGAAAGCGAGCGCCGCCGGTTTTGGTGTCCTCGTCCGTACCGTGGCCTGGGGCAGCCCGTGACTGTCAGCCACGCATGGCCGCGCACAGATCAACCCGTTCTTTGCGACGTGAGGTCGCACGTTGTGAGTGAGTACGTCGAAGGAGGCTGGCTGATGCCAGGGACGTAGTCCAGGCAGTGTCCAGGCCTGTCCCCGCCCTGACGTGCGTTGCCGGGTCCTGCCCGGCCGGGTGCGAAGCTCAGGGGAAAGCCCAAGGACCTCGTTCCGCCCGGGGTCACAGGTGAGGGGAAGGCTGGTGTGGGGTGAATGACAGTGAACCCTTGCTGATGCCTCGTCAATGATGCGTCCCGGGGCGGGTTGCAGTCCGGGGCGGCAGGGCTGGCCGTTGAGAAGCGGCAGGCGGCGGCCGGGAAGAATGCCGGGCCGTGTGGACACCGCCGCCCCGGGGTACAGAGGGCACCCTGAACCAGCCGGGTCTCACGCGTGCGGAACATGGAAAACCCGCTCGGGTCCGCGCCGCGTGCGGCACGGTAGGCCGATCGTAAGAGGGGCGGAATCCCCGGGCGGGGCAGGATGCCCCAAGAAGCGAAGGCCGGCAGCCGAAAGGCAGCAGGAAACCAGTGCTAGTTTGCCCGGCTCTCCCGCCGGGGGCGCTGCATAACTGGCCGGATACCGGGCCTGGTGTCCGGGCGTGAAAGCGCGCTGACGTGAGGCAGGTGAGCTGGTGAAGCGATAGGGTGCCGGAACCGAAGGGCAAGTTAGACACGATGACGGGTTACAGCTTTTCCACCCCGGTCTGGAACGGCGGCCAGTGGACCGCCCCCGTGGTGGCCGAGGTGACGGCGGCAGCCCGGATAGTGAACGGACCGGAGGACCAGCCCCGTACCGCGCCTGCACAGTGGGACCGGATCGACTGGCGGGCGCAGGAGGAGCAGGTACGGCGGCTGGGTATTCGGCGACCGCGACACCGGCGCCTGCCTGGTCAGGTTCTCCTGGACGGCCATCGAACGGCACGTGCCGGTCAGGGGCGCGGCATCCCCCGATGACCCCGCCCTGGCCAGCTACTGGGCCGACCGGCGCAAGAAGGTGAAACCCCCGCTCGACAGGTACAGCCTGCGCCTGCTATCCAGGCAGGACGGGCTCTGCCTCTCTGCGGGGATCACCTGCTCTCCGCCGATCAGCCACCCCAGTCTCCCGAACAGTGGGAACGGTGGTGGCTGCACGTCACCCGCAAGGCGATAGCCGCCAGCTATCTCACCCACGGCAGACCAGGCCCAGCCGACGGTGACCAGACCCGCCTCGTGCACGCATCCTGCCAGCGGGCGCTCCAGGCCCGCCAGCGCAGGAAACCCGCACTTCAACCTGCAACGCCCTCGCGGCTTGCTTGAGCCGTGTGCCGCGACGAGTGGCACGCACGGTTCTGAGGGGGCCCCGGTCGGGAAACCGGCCGGGGCTACCCGGCGGCGCGGCACCGATGTTCACAGGCACGGCATGTCACGACATACCAAACGGCGGGTCGGCGCACGATTATCAGGGGACCTTCGTGTTGTCTGGTTCCAGCAGCCTCTCAATCGGTTCCCCATGCGGTCGCTCGGGCCGCATATTTATACATCACAGCCCTGGATTGAGAACGCTCGCTTCTGCCGCAGACAGGGGCATGTTCCGGCGCCGAGGCGGTCCTGGTTGCGGTGCCCGGCGGCTCGGTCGCTTACGTGCCCGGCGCCGTGACCGGGATCGAATCCAAAGCCTTCATCGATGGCACCAGCCTGTCCGGCGCCATGTCGCAGGCCCGGTTTGCCTTCAGCTCCGCACAACCCTTCAGCTCCGCACAACAAGGCGCGCGCCGCAGCCAGAGGGCAGAAATCCGTGAGCTGGCCGCCCGTGCCGGCCTTAAGGGCGCTCGACTGGCCCGCGGTTATTCTTCGTCAGCGTAAGGGATGACCGGCGCGGTCCGGCGCCGGCAAGCGGGCCGTGAACGCCCCGGGCATGTTGGCCGGGAGCGGCAGTGGCGGACACTGCGGTCGGCCAGCTGGCCGGCCCGGTATGGGTCGCGGCGGAAGAAGGCCCGCCGCCGTGGTTACCCACAGTTGCACAGGCCCTGGCATCTACCGTTAGTCAGGCGGCTGAGCTGCATCTTTGCTCGAACCCTCCGCAGCCTTATAAACACGTTGTTATCCTGACAGCTCAAAAAGCCGCAAACTGGCACAAGTGAGCACGAACTGAAGGAGAGAGCCTGTCATATCGCGTTATCCGCCCTCCTGCGGGGGTGGGCAGGAGGTGACCCTCACGAGCTTCGCCTGCTAGCCAGGCGGTCCCGGCCAGGTGTTCGCAGCACGCGGCCGGGACCTTACGTCGGACCAACCTTAGGAGGAATCCCGACATGTTCAGTATGGCAGTTGCCGCCATGCGCAGGCGCAGGATTGCCGCGGCGGCCGCGCTGGCGGCCGCGCTGATCGCCCCGGGCGCGGCCGCGGCCGCCGCGGCTGCCCCGGCGGCGCAGGCCTCGGTGTCTCATCTCGCCCTCACCGGCGGCTACGGCGGCAGCCGGGCCGGCAACGCGGCGCTGAACTGGGCCGAAGGGCACGCGAGAGGCTGCTGGTACTCCTACGGCGGGTCCAGCTGCTCCCCGGGCTATGACTGCTCGGGCCTGGTGATGGCGGCCTTCGGCCACGGCGCCGGGATCTGGCTTCCGCATTCGACCTACTCGATGCTGGGCAGCCGGCACCTGCACCGGATCTCGCTGTCGCAGGCCCGGCGCGGCGACCTGATGTTCACGGCTCCGGGCACGTGGAGATCAACACGATCTGGTACCACCAGACGTTCGGGGCGCATCACAGCGGTCAGCGCGTCGGCTGGAGAACCTGGAGCCCGTGGTGGCATCCCACGGCCGCATACCGGGTCTGGTAACCCAGGACAGACCGCGCGCCGTCAAGGAGCCGTGCCGCGGTCACCGGCGCCCGGTATACCCGCATGCGTACGCAGTCGATGCTGGCGTGCCCGGCACTGCCCGGAGAAGGCCGCCGCGGTCATCACGCTCCCGCCATCGCTTCCTGCTCAGGCATCGGCTCTGCCCGGCCACACGCCCGCTGGCCGTGTCAGCCTGGCCGGCCGGCTACTGACGGGCCGGGCATGACGTGCCAGGCAGCGAACCGTCCCCAGCCCAAGCCCGAACCGGTTATGGCTAGCCATTCCCCGTGATGAGCCTGCCGGGCCACCCAGCGAGCCGTGCGCCCCGACCGCAAACGCGACCGGCTGCCCAGCCCGTATATCTACGCGCTACAGCCGTGCGCGGAAATACGCGCTCATGCCGTCGACAGGGCGGCCGCTGGGCTGCCGTGTTTCGGCGGGACGTGCTGTCATGCAGCGAGCAGGTTTGTCATCTCAGCGGTAACGCCGATCGCGGGTCACGGCGGAGAGGGTGGCCGGCAGGGACCTCGGCCAGGACGATCCGGATGCCGTCGGGGTCCTCGATCCACATCTCGATCAGGCCTCAGGGCTCCGCTGCTGGCTCGCGCACGACCGGGATTCCGACCGCGGCCAGCCGGGCGTGCTCGGCGTGAATATCGCGGACCTGAATCCCGATCATCACCGGGCGCCCGGGCGGAGGGTTGAGGAGAACGCGCGCAGTGCCGCCGCTATGCGCGGCATCTCGTGGGTTCCCGCAGCGTGCCATGGCCTGCGCATAACCGACTGATCTGGTTTCCACGCTCGCGATTTTCGCGTCACTTCGAACCGTGAGTTTCACCGTGAGCCCGTCGTAGACGCCTAGATGACGAAAACCTCATCGTCGTGCGAAGGGATGCCCGGCATGAATAACGACGAGATCGAGCCCGTCAGGTCTGCGGCGACTGCGATCGCCGGCGCGATTATCAACTCCTTCGTGGTCACTCACTCGATCATCATTACGGTGATCGTGGCGGTCTCTGTCCTGGCCGTAGCGCTTTCCCGGGTGAGTGAGTTCGCCACCGGTCTGGAGACCGCCCAGGGGCCCGGCAAAGTCATGAAGTTAGGCTGTGACCCGCGGTGTCATAACTGCCGTGATGTGCCCGGCGGAACGATGGAAGCTCTCACACTCACCGTCGTCTGCCACGAGGGAACGCCCGCCCGCTCATGCCATCTTCCTCCCTGACGGCTGCTGCCCGCAGCCAGTACCTTCTTGATCTGCTTGCCCAGCTCCCGGACCCGCGGAAGAGGCGCGGGCGCCGGCACTCGCTGGCCGGGCTGCTTGCCGTCGGCATCGCGGCGGTGACCGCGGGCTCAAGGTCGTTCGCCGCGATCGGCCAGCGGGCCGCCGATGCCGGGGCCGGCGTGCTGGCCGGGCTCGGAGCGGTCCGCGGGCCGGCGCAGGAGTCCACGTTCCGGCGCGCGTTCGCCCTGATCAGCGCGGACGTGCTCGACCAGGTCATTGGCGCCTGGCTGCACACCAGGGCGACGCAGGCCGGCGGCCGGCTGGTAATCGCGGTCGACGGCAAGGCCGTCCGCGGCGCCCGGAACAGGGATAGAGAAAGCCCCGCACCTGGTCGCGGCGCTGGCGCACGGCATCGGCGCGGTCCTCGGCCAGGTCGCCGCGGGCGCGAAGTCCAATGAGATCCCTGCCGTCCGGGAGCTGCTGAAAGCGTTCGCCAGCCTGGCCGGGGCGGTCATCACAGTCGGCGCGATGCACACCCAGCATGACACCGCGCAGGTCATCACCGGCCGGGGCGCCGGCTACGTGAGGACCGTCAAGGCCAGCATGCCGGCCCTGTACAAGCAGCTGAAGAAGCTGCCCTGGGCCGCCGTCCCCGCGACCTCGGCCGTGACCACGGGCCACGGCCGCCGGGCCCGCCGCACGATCAAGGCCGTGCTGGCGCCGGCCTGGTCCGGGTTCGACGGCGCCGCCCAGGTCGCGCAGCTGCGCCGCACGGTCAGCAGGAACGGCAAGAAGACCGTCGAGGTCGTCTACCTCATCACCAGCGACCGCCACGCCGATCCCGCCACCCTGGCCGCCTGGGCCCGCAGCCACCGGGAAATAGAAAACCGCCTTCACTGGGTCAGTTCGACGTCACCTACCAGGAAGACAAGTCCCTGGTCAGAACCGGGAACGCGCCCCGCGTGATGGCATCGCTGCGCAGCCTGGCCATCAGCCTGCTGCGCCTGGCCGGCCAGGCCAGCATCGCCGCCGCCAACCGCCACCACGCCCGCGACCCGCAGCGGACGCTAAAGCTGCCTCAAACTGCATGAGCGGCTTTGCCGTGTCCCTGGCGGCTGGCCTGCCGCTGTGGGAAGCCCGCTCAGGGGGCCTGCCGCGCCGAAGACCGGGACGCCCGGCTCAGCCGCGGTCGTGGAGGGTCACCTGGTAGCCGTCGGGGTCGGCGAACGTGAAAGTGCGGCCGAACGGCCCGTCGGCGGGCGCTGAGACGATCGTCGTGCCGGCGGCGGCGAGGGCGTC
>WNFY01006490.1_pt1 | contig 12432 bp, 13 predicted proteins | sample 5400091 | NCBI WGS metagenome assembly WNFY01 (sample SAMN13153364, study PRJNA577476) | soil metagenome | isolation source: 60 cm soil or saprolite under grassland replicate 1 | place: USA:California | collected 2016-06-15 | reverse complement strand
GGTTGGCGGAAGGAGCGCTTGCCGGTCGGATAGATCGTCACGTCCGGTCTGACGAGCGGGCGCAGGTCGCTTTCGGGCCCGCACCAGGCCACGTCGTGCCCCGCGGCGGCAAGCGCGTCGCCGATGGCCACGGCAGGCAGGACGCGGGCTATGAGCGGAACGACGACGAAAAGGAACCGGGCCATGCCATATCGTGACACACATTGAGCTTTCCTCACCAAGGGTGAGCAGGACAGGCAGAGCATAAGGGGACATCAAGGCAGACACGCGGGCATAAGCGGAGATCGCCGGGAAGACGCGGAGCCCCGGTAGAAGAGGTTCCGCGAAAGATCACCCGCTACCGGGAGGAGGTCCTGGAGCGCGCGCTGGCCGAGGGTCCCCCGTACCTGAGTTTTTTTCCCGGCCTCGGTCCGCATCGACGATCTTGCCGTCCCCGCGTGGCATCCCACTGTGGGGTCTCCGATGCGCTTCCCGGCAATGTCCATGACCTGGCCGCCGCCTGCGGGAACGTCCTCAGCGTGCTGCGGCCGTTCCCGGCGGGCCTGCCCGCGCTGGCTGACCCCGGCTACGAAGGCGCAGGCTACGGTATTCACGGCCCGGTCAGGAAGCCCGCCGGGGTCAAGGAGCTGGGCCTCAGCACCCGGGCGCGCAACGCGCCGCTCCGCTCGGCGCGCGGCCCGGGCGAGCGCGGCTTCGCGCTTTTGACCCAGCGCTGGAAAACGCTCCAGCATGTCACCGTCGGCCCAGGGAAAATCGGCCTCATCGCAAAGGCGACGCTTGTCCTAGTGCTATTCGAACACGAGATGATCACATGAAAGTGGTTGGGAAACCTCATTGACATTCCCGGCGCATCTTGATGCGGTAGCGCCATGACCGCGCTGGAGGCTGTGTCGGTGTACTTGCCGCCGGTCCGGATACCCATCGAGAGCCTGGCCGGCTCGTTCGGCCTGACCGACATGCAGGTCAAGGTGTTCCGGCGGTTTCATGGGCTGAGGGAAGTCGGCCGCGACCCGGACGCGTCGCTGTTCGACATGCTGATGAAGGCGGCCGCCGGGCTGGATGCGCTGCGTGGCCAGGAGCACCGCGTCCGGTACGTCCTGTACGCGCGGACAATGCCCGTGGTCGCGCCGTACCCGGTCAACCCCCTGCACGAGGTCTGCCGCGCGCTCGGGCTCGACCACGCGCTGGCGTTCACAGTCACGCACCAGTCGTGCGCCAGCGGCTTACTGGCGATCGACATGGCCGGCCGGCTGCTCGCCGCCGACACGGCGGACGGGCAGGACGGCCAGGCGGGGCCGCTCGCGCTCATCCTCAGCGGTGAGAAGGCGTTCACCCGCGAGGCCCAAGTGTTCACTGACACGACTATCTTCGGCGAGGGCGCGTCCGCGTGCCTGGTCAGCGCGTTCGGCGCTCGCGACCGACTGCTCGCGTACGCGGCCAATGTGCGGGGCGAGTTCGACAGCGTCACTGGTGAGAACGACCCGCGGCTGCAGCGCGAATACCGCCCTTCGCTCGCTGAGGTGATACGGCAGGCCCTGGACGAGGCAGGCCTGACGCTCGATGACATCCGTGTCGTGCTGCCGCACAACGTCAATCTGGTGACCTGGCAGCGGATGTGCATGCTGCTCAAGTTCCCGCTCGACCGGGTGCTGCTGGACAATATCCCTACCAGCGGCCACGTTTTCTGCACGGATGCATTCGCCAACTACAAGACCGCATGCGAGCGCGGCCTGCTGCAGCCAGGCGACCGCTACCTCGCCGCCGCGGTCGGCGCCGGGGGCGGGGCGACGTTCGCGGCGATGGCGTTCGAGCACTGACCGAGCAAGCCGAGGAGGCGCGACATAGCAGCTGAAGAAACCGGCCTGGACGGTGAGTTCCGGCAGCGGGTGGTCGACACGATGACCACGGTGCTGGCTGAGTTACTGGACCGCCCCGAGCCGATCACCGAGGACATGCGCCTGATGGAGCTCGGGCTCAGTTCCACGTTCGGGCTCGAGCTGCTGCTCCGGCTGGAAGACCAGCTGCTGATTCTCATCGACGTCGAGCTGATGGACCAGGATCAGATGAAAACGGTGGGCGATCTGGCGACGTTCGTCGCCGGCCATTCCCGGCCAGGTTAGCCGCCGTGTTCGTCGCGCGCGCACCGACTAGACCGCCACTTCGCCGTGACCTCCACCTGGTACGAGCCGTGCGCCGTACCTTCACCGGGCCTGCCGAGTTCCTCGCCGATCCGGGGAACCGTGCCCGGGTCGGCGAGTACCTGGCGGATATGGCCAGGCCCTACGCGCGCGAGGTGCCGGCGGCCCTTTTCGGCGAGCCGCCATCACCAGCACTCGGCCATTCGTACGGGGAGATGGCCGAAGCGCTGATCGGGTCAGTCGTGTCTGCAGACGAGCCTGTTGACCTGCTGATACTGGCGTTCTCCATCCACGACCTGTGGCCTGGTCGGCAAACCGCCGCGTATCTCAGTCACGTCACTCCGGGCGCGCCGATGGCGTTCGCTATCTGTGACCAGGGCTCGGTGGCGGCCTTCAGCGGCCTGCGGATTGCCCGCGAGTACGCTTTGTCGGCCGGAATCCGGCGGGCGCTGCTGATCGTCGTCGAGCAGGCGGCTCTCCCGTACAGCTGCCCGGTAACGTTGCCATCGCAGCACCGGGGTGTCGCCATGCTGTACGGTGACTGCGCGATGCCGCAGGCCCGCGTCATCGACGTGCGCCAGCATCCGGGCGTTGCGCCCGGCGGTGCCGCCGGCCTCGCCGCCGCTGACCTCACCGAGCTGGCAGCCAGCCACCACGAGGTGGGGCTGGTGCTCAGTGACGCACTAGCCGCGGTATGGACCGCGCCCGCCGCCGGGCGGGTGCGGGTGATGCCGCTCGGTCAGCCGTCTACCGAGGTCTGGTGGGGGCTCATCGACGAACTCACCAGCGACGCGGGCCACCCGGACCTTCTGGTGGTCGCCGACTACGATCCCGGCCTGCGCTATCTGTGCCTGACCGCCTTCGACACCGGACCGCGCTCTAGCTAGGCTGAGCCGTACGGCCGTCGTAGCGGGGAAGCACCTTGGTTGGCGCGGCCGGGTCGAATGCCGCCTCGACGGCAACCTCCTCCACGCTGCGCAGTAGCGCCTCGACCTGCGCGTTGGTGAGGCACCACAGGTCGCACTTCAGGTACAGCGACAGGACGTCTGGCCGGTTCAGGATGATGATGCTGACCTGCTCGTGCAGGTGATCCAGGGGGGCAAGCCAGGCCAGTGAAGTCTCTGTCAGCCTCTGCCCGACCTGCTCCGGGGTCACGTCGCCGAGGTTGGCCTCCTCAGCTGCGCGCCTGACCATCGCGCGCTGGTCGTTGACCCGGCAGCTGACCCTGGCCGAGTAACCGCGTTCGGCGTCCGACCGCGCGAAGACCTCCTTGAGCTCATCCGGATCATAGTAGGCGCGCATGCCGGCGGTCAGGGAGGCGCTGCGGGTCTGCGCGACCACCTCATCGATCGAGGTGTCCGTGACGTCGATGGTGACCACCGAGTTCTGCGCGATCGGGGCGAAGACGTCGGCTAGGCCCGGCCTGAACCGGTTGCTCACCATAACGTTGATCGTCAGTGGATGCGCCCCGGTGGCGCGCCCGATGGCCGTCGCGATAACGGCGAGCGTCGCCCGCGAAGCGTCGGTCCCAGTGCGCTTGGCGATGGCCAGTATGGCCAGGTGTGCCGCGGACGAGTTGAACCGGACCTGCCAGTACCGCTGCCCCGCATGCCCCCGCGGGTGGGTGGGCTCGCCGAACGTCAGCGCCGGGATGTGGTGTAGCTGAGATTCCCAGTACCGCATCGCGCGGCCGCTGAGCTGGCGAAGTTGCGGCGCCTGCTCGCTTCGGGCAACGTCGAGAATCTGCGGGCGCCGCGGATCGCTGGCCGCGCGGCTGGCCATCTCGCCCCGCCTCAAGTCGTAGAGGAGCAACATGTTCGCCGCGCCGTCGGCAGCCAGATGGGAGAGTACCCAGACCAGGTGCAGACAGACGCCGTGCTGCCTGAGCACCGCCATCCGCAGCGGCCAATCGCGATGGAAGTCGAACGGCGCGAGCGGCCAAGTGGCTATGAGATCGTCTATGTATCGCGCCGTGTCGGCCCGATCGGCGTCATCGGGGATCGTCAGGATGTCCAGGCCGGTCTGCCCCGACCCGGCTACCTGCTGGTATGGGCGGTCTCCGGGGCCGGTTCTCAGTTGCGTCCGCAGGGCGGCGTGCCGAAGGATCAGCCCGCTCAGCCGATCCGCCGCGTCCTCGACGGTGCTGCCCTCAGGAAGCGTGATCGTTCCGTGCATGCTGAACTGGCTGCCGCTGTTCTGCATATCCTGCAAGATCGCCTTCTGGCCCCAGGTCAGCGGCGCGGTGCCAGCCTCTGCTCCAGTGAACTGGACGACCATCCGGTCCTGGCGGGTCTGCTCGAACATACCTGATTCTGGCCGACTGCCGACAGCACGTGTCAATTCCCTCACCGGATCCGCCCAGGCGCGACCATTGTTTGGCGCAGCCGGTCTTCATCGTCAGCACGTGGGCCGGACACTACGACGTAGCGATATTCCGCCCGTGAACATAACCTAGAAAGACTGAAAACGACATAGGCTGACACGGCACTTTCCGACGAAGGAGCCAGCGCAGTGGGAAACGCAGTAGTGCATTTCGAGGTCGGCGCCGCAGATGACGGGCCGCTGGTGGCGTTCTACGGAGAGCTATTCGGCTGGGGACTGCAGGGCTTCTCCGGCGGCGGTTACACGATGATCGACACTCGCGGTGGCGGCGGGATCAATGGCGGTATCGGCAAGAGCCAGACCGGCGAGCCGTGGTCGACCTTCTACGTCGAGACGGACGATCTGCAGGCGACGCTCGACAAGGCGAATTCGCTCGGCGGCACGACCGTCATGCCGGTCACCAACTTCGGCGGGGCGGTGACCTTAGCCATGTTCAATGACCCAGATGGTCTGCTGGTTGGCCTGGTGCGGGCACCTGCCGAGCCCTCCCAGGGGGACGAGCCAGCCCCGTCGGCTGGTTCGGGCAATCCGGTTACCTGGTTTGAGGTCATGGGATCGGACGCGGCGCGGACGCAGCAGTTCTACGCGGACCTGTTCGGCTGGACGATCGACAACTCAGGTATCCCGGGCTACGCGGTGGTGGACACCGGCGCCGGCCGTGGCATCCAGGGCGGTCTCGGCGGGGGCGTGGAAGCCCGCTGGGCGACCGTCTACGCGAGGGTGTCCGACGTGGACCAGACCCTCAGCCGCGTCGAGAAGCTCGGCGGATGGCGCAGCTCGGATCCAGGGGTGACCGAGCTCAAGAGCGCCGCGCGCGCCGCGCTCTACGGGTCCGCCGATGACCACATGAAGACCGATGCGTTCCGCGACCCGGCGGGAAACGTCTTCGGTGTCTACCACCGTGGCTGACCGATCGCCTACCGTGATCCAGCAGTTTCACCGGTTCCGCAATGGGCCGCGTGCGATCACGTCACCGAGGCAGGGTGCCGGGACGTGCTCGACGACAGCGAGCGCGCCCGCGCTGCCGCATTTCCCGAGCCCGCAAGGAGGCGGTCGTCAAGGCGGCCGGCGGCCGCCTCTGGTCCAATCTGAAGATCGCGGTTCTCAGCCACGATGTCGTCAGCTGCGCCGAGCCAGCGAGCCCGCATCGGGTGGCAGACGTCACGGCGCCGACGAGCTTTCGCGCCGCGGTGGCGCTGACCGGCGCCGCGCCGTTCGTCATGGAGGCCGTCGGCCGGCCGAGGCGGGAACGGCACCAGCGATGGTCAGCTAGCGGGCCGCAGCTCGATCTGGTGCATTAGCCACGCCAGTACCAGCGGAGTCGATCGGCTCCGATACCTGCTCCGGCTGGCGGTCACCCTAGGTGGCGAGCATCGCGACGATGTCTCCGACCGCTGCGGCACGCCGGCACGGTCAGTGCGCCGAAGCGGGCTGGATCCGCAGCAAGACGTCGCGGCAGAACTCGCCGACGGTCATTCTGGTGAGCGTCTCGCTCTCGTCGTCGTCGAACTTCACCCCGAAACGGTCCTCCACCCGCACGACGAGCTCGGCGAGGGCGACCGACTCCACATCGGCGCCGGCCGGGCCGAGATCGGTGTCGTCATCGACGCCGTCGATGCTGTAGTTCATGTCCGTCAGCGAGTCGAGCACGAACTGGCGGATCTCATCGATCATGGTTGGCGCTTCCTTTCGGGAGAGGGTGGTTCGACACGACAGCCGGTCTGACCATCGACGCCGCCGGCGTCCTGCCTGACGGCGTGGGTAGTGGCGGTAGGCCGGCCGGGATACGCGCGCACGCGCTCGGTAATCTCGGCGAATGCCCGTAACTGGCCGCCGGTGGAGCGCTCGGCCGCCACGACGACCTGCGGCAGCAGCCGCTGGAGCGCGACGTCCGTCTCATACGGGGTGAGCACGCGGTCCATCAGGGACGCCTGCGCGCCGATCTACCATGAGGCGAGCAGATTGGTGATGAACGCGAGCGACGGCGCAAGACACATCGCGACGGGGCCGCCGCGCCATAACCCGGCGTCAGCCAGGGCGCGGTGGCGCTCGGCCACGAGCCGGCGCAGCTCAGCCCGGCTGACAAGCTCGTCCAGGTGCAGTCACACATCGTCCGCAGCGCCCGCCAGCAGCGTGTGGACCAGTTCCCGAAGACTGGTTGTTTGTTGGGCCAATTTATAAGGCACGGCAAATTGACCTTACTTGATCGGGCTCGTTTGACAAGAGTTCCGAAGCCACTTACACAGCAGACCCGCTGGCAACACTAGACCCAAAGCCGGATGGTTAACGGGTTTGTGCTGCTGTCAAGGCGTGTCGGTCATATGTGAAGCAGCGGAGCGCCGGTAGAGAGGTTTGTCCGCCAAGACCAACCTCACCTGGGAGCTCCGCTGTCTGCCCAGTTTGTCATCAACCGCATGGTCAAGGTCGCGGGGGGCCGGTTCGCTCCTGGCCATCTGGGGAGCTGACCCAGCTGATCCCGTTTCGAGATGGTCGACCATGCGCTGGCTGAAACCCGCGCGGTTCAGGCCCGGATCCGGTGACCTGCCGTCGCGGGTCGCGGTGTACCCGCATCGGCGCGCGCGATCTCGTCAAGCGCGGCCAGGTAGCGGTCGGCGATGACGGTCCAGGCCTCGGGCGCGCAGCATCCGGGCCAGCACGCTGGCCAGCGAAGTCTCCTTCTCACTCACCTTGTCGTCACCATGGCGGGTCCAGCCCCACCGCGACTCCCACCTGATCAGCTGGGGCGCCGCCCGCTCTGCGAACACCGCGAACCCGTGCCGGTCTCGTACGGTCTCCAGAGCAACGCGGCCGCGCCGGACACCAGGACCGCGCTGCAGCCATCGGGTCCTCGGAGCGGAAGTAGTCCACGCCCCGCGTCTCGCACGCCACGTCGATGAGCAGCGCGAGCGCCTCCTCGGCCGGGCCGGAGTCCTCGGCGCGAAGCGCCGACTCGGCGCCGGCGGCCAGCCGCCTGAACGTGGCCCGCTACCTGGTCCGCTCGCTGGGGGACACCCGCCTGTCACCGGCGATGTACGCGCCCGCCCGGGCGAGCTCGGCGAACTCCTGAACCTCGCCCTGAACCAGGACCGGGTCCGGTGGCGCCGCGACCTCGCGCTTGCCTCGCTAAGCGGGTCCTCGCCCACCACCGCCCAGGTCGCGTCCACGAGTGCGCACGCGCCGAGCAGGAACACCGGTCCGTCCAGCACCGGGAACTCCGGCTCATCGTCCCCGCCTTCCATCCCGCACCGGTGCAGCCCGGGATCGGCGGCGATCACCGTGGCGTCTGGAATCTCGGCGGTCAGCAAGCACGGCGCACTCCGTGCCTCTTCCAGGTAAGTGCCAGCGACGAACCGGTCGCCAAGTGAGCCCTCGGGCCATCGCGGCACGTCAGCCGGAACAGCCCCCCTGCCGCCGCACCACGTCCGGCAGACCGCCGCCTCCCGCTCCGCCGGGCCGGATGACTACCGCAACTGGCACTACAACATCCACCGGCCGCACCGGACGCTGAAGCATTATCCGCCTGCCGGGCGAACCGATCCCCTGCCGGAACGTACAAGTGTCTGCGTGCTGCGGCGGGACCGACTCGGCGGCCTGATCCACGAATATGCCCAGGTCGCATGAGGTGACATAGTTCTCGGCACCCACAAGGATCCACAGCGGACGCCGCGAAGCAGGCGAGCCCTGCGGCCGTGGCCCCGGCGTGAGGCTGGCGGCCGACTGCCGGGCGCACGCCGCCAGTCTGCCGTCATGGTCTGGAAGATCGAGCTCGTGGCCATCTGCCGCCAAGAGGATGAGACGCCCTGGTGGCTCTCCGAGGGCGAAGCCGCCGCCACGGTCGAGCCATCGCAGGACCCGGCGTGACCGCCAGGAAGCGGACATCGCGATCTCGTGAAATCGACGAGTCAGCCGGGCCCTATCGCCGTGCCGATCAGGCCAAGCGGCGGGGAGCCCAGGTCGAGCAGAGCAGCATGAAACCTGCGCAGCGAGAACTGCGGTCCCCACTGGCTCATGGCCCGCTCGCGCAGGCCGAGGATCTCCAGTTTGCCCCACGTATAGCGGCCATAGGTTGGGTCGAATGTCGCCCGCCGCGCCTCGGATAGCGCCGCGCGCCCGGCCAGATGTGTGTCGGCCTCAAAGCGGCGCGCTGCCTGGTCCACCGTCATTCCCTTCGTATGCACGCCGATGGCGCATGCCAGCCTGGTGACCCGAACTAGCGCCTCCAGCCAGACCCCGACCGCAAACCTCGGGTCGTCCGCGCAGAAGCCCTCTTCGACGCACAGTTCCTCGGCATAGTGCGCCCATCCCTCGATAAACGCTGCCGAATGCAGGATCCGGCGCACCTCGGTGGGCGCCCGTCTTAACGCCCGGCCGTGCGAGAAATGGCCTGGGGCCACTTCATGCACGGTAATGCAAGGCAGCGTGGTCGCGCTAAACACCTCCAGCCATTTCTCGGCTTCGGGCTCCGGCCAGGATTCGTCCGGCGGGGTGATCTGGTACCAGGACGGCCCATCTGGCTCGCCCGGAGCGTTCGCGCACATCAGCGCCATTCCCCAGCGCCGCGACGGCGGTGCGAGCCCGACGAGGCACTCACCATCGTTGTACGGCACGAGTCGGCGCTCGCGCGTGAACACGATCGCCTGCTCCGTCCAGTACCGTGCAGCGTCGAGAACGCCGTCGGCGTCCGGGTGATCGCGCAAGAGTTCTCTGGCCACCTCAAGCGGCGGACGGCCCGGGTCGACCCTCGCGCAGCTTTCCGCGAGCCGGGCGGAAAGCCGGTCCCGTTCGGCGTCGGCTCGGTCCGCCAGCGTGCCGAGGTCAACTGGAATGTGCTCGCTGGCGGCGAGCAGGCGGCTCAGTCCGGCGCTGCCGAGCGCCGCGTCGGGGTCGCCGTCGGTGGCGGCCCGTTCCAGATGGGCGACCAGCCGACCGTGCGCACGCAGCGCGCGGTCACGCAGATCTGGATCTATGCCGTCCGGGATTCCCGCCGCGAGCCCTCGGATGGCACCGAGCAGCGCGGCGGACACCGGTGCGCTGACCTGGTCAAGCGCTGCGATCGCGTTGTCCACTCCGTCCGGCCACGCGGCCAGGTGCCGCAGCCGGGCCTGCTCCCGCTCGGCGGGTGGGGCGTAATCCCGGTCGTAACACGCCAAGTCCAGCTCGCTGAGGTGGTACAACGGATTGCGGCGGTGCAGTTCCAGTTCGCCGAACACCACGATCAGGTGCTCGATGAACGCCGCTAGCTGCGCCTCGTCGTGGGGGTCGTCCAGCCGCTGCCCCGAGGCCGCGGCGTCGGCAAGCCGGGCAAGCGCGGTCCGCACACCGGTAGGTGACAAGTCGCCCATCCGCCCGTCATATTCGTGGCGGCCGCTGAATTCGCGGACCTCCGGCACAGACAGATCGCATACAGCCCGCAGCCGAGGTGTCAGGTCCATAAGCGCAGACAGTACCGGGCGAAGCGGCACTGCTGCGTTGGCCGAGCACGGCTGGCAGGAAACAGGTCTTGTGCCGGGTCAAGCGACCGTATCTGCCAGGCGCGGACCTCCTCCAATACGGCGTCGGTGATGCGGGAGACGGTCTCGTGCGACAGCTGGGTGCCATAGACCTGCTCCAGGTGGTGCAGGATGTCGCAGACGCTCATGCCGTGCGTTATCTGAGGCCCGCCCTGGCCTGTCCTCCACGTCCACCACGGGCGCATGCACCGCCCACCACCTGCGCTGGACCGACGCGGGCAAGCCTGACCCGGACTGGTTCGCGGCGACGACCGCGCCCCGGTTCGCCGCGCTGCCGCTTATAGTGCCACCACCGCGGGCGGCGCGGGCCTCCAGCAAGGCACCCCATGAGCCGGAGCTGTTCTGATGCAGGACGAGGCTTTGTGGCGAGCCTCTACCGACGAGCCGTGGACGAGGTCGTGCCGGTGTCAGGGTTCTATCACGACAACTATCTCGTCCAGCGCGACGGCGTCATCTACGTCGTCCGCGTCAATCGGAAACTGGACGAGCCAGACGTCGAGCCTCGCATGTATGCGGAGGCAGCAGTTCTTGCCGCGCTCCGAAACGCTGATATAGCAGCGCCCGATATCTTCCACGACTCCAGCGAACACGGCTTCACCGTAATATCGTACCTGCCGGGTCAGCGCATCGCCGACCTCTATCCGCCCGGAACCCAGGATTCCCTCATAGAGTTCATCGGGTCCACCATGAGTAAACTCTACCGAGTGGAAAGGGAGAACCTAGGCACGATGCTCCGGCAAAGTCCGTGGCCACGGGCGGCGGGCGAGGACGCGTTCTTGCCAAGCCTGCTGAGCTCGCCGAGCACGAACTCAAGAAGTTGCACGTGTTCGGCGCCTACGTGGGAGATGGCGGCTAGCCGCCGGGCTGACATGGCGATCCCGAATGCGGCCAGGAAGGTGGCGGTGAACTTACGCCTGGTCGCGGCGCTGGTCACGTCTTGCCCGAAGTCAAATGCCCACGGCACCAACTGACCCGGCGTGGCCAGCTCGGCCGCGTGGGACGGGCCCGCAGGTGCAAGCCGGGCCAAGTCCCCCCCCGCGTCGAGAACGTCGTCGAGCCGCTGCGCGATCTCTGGCGACGGCCCTCTCTTCCCGCTGGCCAGCTTCGAGAGGTGGCCCGAGTTGCAAGGGACACGACGTGCTGCCTCACGCAGGGAGATCTCCTGCGTGGCCAGCAAACGCCGCAGCTCATGCCCGAAGTTTGCCATTCCCGCGTGTACCAATCGCGTGTTGTGACCGCCGCTGTCCGCTGTCTGTTGCCGTCTCGGGGCAGCGGGCATCGTCGTCCAACCTACGCCGCATCGCCGCTTGGCTGCCTGTAATCACGTTGGTACGCGCTGGCGGGGCAACCCGCTTGTGTCTCGCCTTTGGGGAGGGGGAGGCTCGCCCGTGGCGTCATGGGGACGAGAGCCGGATCCCGGCCCACGGCCGGAAGATCTGGAGAAGCTCGCCGCCGAGCTTGGCAGCGAGCGGTTCGCGGTCACCCTGGTCACCACACTGGGAAAGCGGCCGCACCTGCACGTCACCAACCGGGCCGCGAAGCAGCTCACCGAGAACATCTACGCCGCCCACCGCTAGTACGTGCTTTGTCTCATATTGGATGGCATGGACAGCAACCATGCAGATGGGGCGAATGCCCAGGTCAGGGCCGCTGTGTATGCGCGGCTGAGCGAGGCTCGGGATGCGGCTGAGTCGGTACCGACCCAGTTGGAGCGTGGCGGCACCCATGCGGTACGGCGTGGCTGGGAGCTGGTGGCTCAGTTCAAGGACGACGGGTATTCAGCGTTCAAGGAGATTACCAGGGATGGTTTCGGGGAGCTGACCGCGGCGATTGAGACGGGTCAGGTTGACGTGGTGATTATCCGGGATATCGACCGGCTGACCCGTAACCTGACGGACTGGAACCAGTTCGAGAAAGCATGCGTGCGGCACGGTGTTTTGCTCAGCCCATATACCGGCGGGGATCTGGACCTATCTACGCCAGAGGGCGCCTATTACGGGGGATGGAGACGCTGCGGGCCAAGCGGGAAAGCGCGGTTAAGAGCGTGCGTGTGCGGGAAGCGGCTGAGCGGAACGCGCGGGCGGGGAAACGGTGGGGCGGGGGTACCGGTGGTTTGGGTACGTGCGGGTGTATGCCGACAGCGCGGAGACGGACCCGAAGAAGCGGCGGATTTTGCGGGAGGAACTGCACCCGGTGGAGGCTGAGGCGGTGCGGGAGGCTGCGCGGCGAGTGCTGGAATTCGGGGAGCCGGTCAATGCCATTTTGACCGACTGGAAACGGCGGGGAATCATGCCGGTTGCGGCGCCGGCGTGGACCCAGCAATCTCTGATAAACACGCTGATCTCGCCACGTATCGCGGGACTGCGCGAGTGGCAAGGGAAGATGTACCCGGCGGTGGGGTG
>WNFY01011664.1_pt1 | contig 12433 bp, 10 predicted proteins | sample 5400091 | NCBI WGS metagenome assembly WNFY01 (sample SAMN13153364, study PRJNA577476) | soil metagenome | isolation source: 60 cm soil or saprolite under grassland replicate 1 | place: USA:California | collected 2016-06-15 | reverse complement strand
AATTCCGACGACGTTCACGTCCGGCTTCATCTGCCCGAGCGCTTCGAACGCGCCGAGCACGCCCGCGGCGCCGCACATATCGAACTTCATGAACTCCATGCCCTGCGCCGGTTTTATCGAGATGCCACCGCTGTCGAAGCAAAGCCCTTTTCCGACGAGCACCACTGGTTTCGCGTTTGGCTTGCCGCCTTTGTATTCGAGGGCAATGAGCTTGGGATCCTGCGGCGTGCCCTGCGCGACGGCGAGAAACGAGCCCATTTTCTCGACTTCCATTTCTCGGCGCCCCAGCACGGTGATGCCCATGCCGTAGCGCTTTGCAATGTCCGAAGCAGTTTGCGCCAGGTAATCCGGCGTGCAGAGATTGCCGGGCATCATTGCAAGTCGCCGCGCCAGACTCTGACCTTCGCCGATGGCCTGTCCACTCACTAGTCCACGGCGGGTGTCATCGGTGTTGCTGGCGAGAATGATCGCCTTCTCGAGCGGCTTCTTGCGCTCCGCCTCCGGCGCCGGTGATTTCAGATCCGCGTATTCCCAGGAGCCGGCAATGAGGCCAACTGTGACCGCCTCAATTTCGTCCGGGGTGATCTGCTCGGAGTACCACGCAGCCTCTCCGACGCCAAGTCGATGCGCGTTTCGGCCTGCGAGGGTCGCGGCGCGACGCAGAGCGGCTTTGCGATCCGTCACCGCTCCCATTCCGACCAGCAGCACGCGTCTCGGTCCTTTCGCCACGCCAGTGAGATGAAGAAGCTCATCCCGCGAGCCGCGAAAGTCTTTCATTTCTATCGATCGCGTTAGCGCGCCTTGTGTCGCCGCATCGAGGGCGGCGATCCCAGCGACAGACGGATTTTCTGGCAGCGCAATGATGAGAAGAGCGGTTCCGACTTCCGCCGGATTCGCCGAGTTGATGCTGACGCTCAGCACCAGTTTAGCTCTTCATCCCGGCAATCACCTGATCGCCAAAGGCTGAAGTCGAAATTTCGGTCGCGCCCGGCATTTGGCGCGCGAGATCGTAGGTAACTCGCTTCGACTTGATGGCGTTCTCCATTCCCCTGATGATCAGCGCGGCAGCCTCATTCCAACCCATGTACTCGAGCATCATCACGCCCGAGAGAATCACGCTCCCGGGATTGATCTTGTCGAGGTTCGCGTACTTGGGCGCGGTGCCATGTGTTGCCTCAAATACGGCCACGCCGTCGCCGACGTTGCCGCCTGGCGCGATGCCGAGTCCGCCCACTTGAGCCGCAGCTGCATCAGACAGGTAATCACCGTTGAGATTGGGCGTCGCGATCACCGAATACTCGGAAGGACGGAGCAGCAGCTGCTGAAACATCGAGTCCGCGATTCGGTCGCGCATCACGATTGCGTCGGCGCGCGCAGTGGGCCCTCCCTTCGCCAGCTCCGCCTCCGTGGTCGTATCCTCCGGAAATTTCTCGCGAGCAACTTCATATCCCCAGTCGCGAAACGCTCCCTCGGTGAACTTCATGATGTTGCCCTTATGCACGAGCGTCACGGACTCCTTGCCCTTGACGATGGCGTGACGGATGGCCATCTCGACGAGCCGCTTGGACCCGAACTCGGACATCGGCTTGATGCCGATCGCGGACTTTTCGCGAATGTCGCTCTTGAACTCCTTGCGCAGATAGGTCGCAATCTTTTCCGCTTCTGGAGAGCCCGCCTTCCATTCGATCCCAGCGTATACGTCTTCAGTGTTCTCACGAAAAATCACCACGTCGACCTTTTGGGGCTCCTTGACTGGGGCGCCGACGCCCTCGAAGTAGCGAACGGGACGAATGCAGGCGTAAAGGTCCAGTACCTGCCTAAGGGTTACGTTGAGCGAGCGAATCCCGCCGCCAACGGGAGTCGTCAGCGGACCCTTGATCGAGACGCGAAACTGCTGCATCGCGTCGACCGTTTCCCGCGGCAGCCAATCCTTGAACTGCTTGAAGGATTTTTCCCCGGCGAAGACCTCCATCCAGGCGATCCTGCGCTGGCCCTGATACGCCCGCTCGACCGCGGCGTCGAACACGCGCACTGACGCTCGCCAGATGTCCGGGCCGGTGCCGTCGCCCTCGACGAACGGGATGATCGGATTGTCCGGAACGGATAGATCACCGTTTTTGTAGGTGATCCCCTCTCCACGCGGTGGAACTTTGGCGAACTTATACTTCGGCATCGGCTCCTGAGCTACGAGTGCGAAACGCCAAATGTAGTGCAACGACGCGCCGCACAAAACCTTCCTCATTTACCAGCAGAACTGCTGTGAATCGCGTATTGGGAATAATGTCGCACGCAAACAGACTTCTCCAAGCCATTTTCACCGCGGTTGCGCTGACAATGGCCGGCTGTGGAACTCCGCGCGTCAACGGCGTCGCCGGCGCATCTCCTTTACCAAGCGTCCCGTGGACGCCGCCTGCACACGCCGTGAAGGCGGAGCCACTTCTCACACCTGCGGTTACCGACGTTGTGCCGCCCGATCTTCAGCAGCGGATCCAGCAGCTCAGTCTTGCCGATGTCGTCGACCTCGCGTTGCGAAATAATCCCTCGACACGGGCTTCGTGGTACCAGGCTCGGGCCGCGGCCGATCTCCTCGGATCGGCACGCGGACAGTATTACCCGACGTTTAACAGCTTGGCGACGTTGTCTCGCATCAAGTCACCCGCGACCAACGCGCGTCCTGCCGGCATAAGGACTGAATACGGTCCTTCCATCTCGCTCAACTATTTGCTGCTCGACTTCGGTGGTCGATCCGGCTCGGTGGAGAGAGCGCGTCAAAACCTCTTCGCCGCCAATTTCTCGCACAACGCGACAATCCAGAACACAGTGCTGCAGGCACAGGCCGCCTATTTCAACTATATGGCAACCGCTGCGTTGCTCGCCGCCGAGCGATCAGCGATAGCGGAGGCGCAGGCAAACCTCAACGCCGCGCAGGGCCGGAACCGCGTGGGTTTGGCGACAATCGCCGACGTCCTTCAGGCGCGCACGGCGCTGTCACAGGAGCAGCTGAATCTCGAGACGATTCAGGGAAATCTGCAGGCGGCGCGAGGGGGCCTCGCCGCCGCGCTTGGCCTGCCGGCCAATCTTCCCTTCGAGCTCGAGCCGCTTGCCGGTGCAGCGCCGGTGCGCGCGATGACCGAAAGCGTGGACAGCATCATCAATGACGCGCTTCGAAACCGGCCCGACCTTGCAGCGGCACGGGCGCAGGCTGCCGCCGCCTATTCGCAAGTCCGTGTTACCCGAGCGGCCGAGCTGCCTTCCCTAAATCTCAGCGGAAACGGCGCTCGGACTTATACGAGTCCCTCCACTTTCGCGGGCCCGTCGTACACGGTGAGTCTCGGGCTTTCGATTCCGATCTTCAACGGCTTCTCGCATCAGTACGATGTCGCCGCCGCCCGAGCGCAAGCAGACGCTACATCCGCGCTCGCCGATCTAACCCGTCAGAACGTTGTGACACAGGTTTTCGTCTCTTATTACGCGCTGCAAACTGCGCAGCAGCGTGTGACGACTGCCGATGACCTGCTCGCCAGCGCCGAGCAATCGGCTCAGGTCGCCGCTGGCCGGTATCGCGAGGGCGTCGGAAGCATCATCGATCTGCTGACGGCGCAGAGTGCGCTGGCGAGCGCGAGAGCGCAGCAGGTGCAGGCTCGCTGGCAATGGTACACGTCCCTCGCGCAACTCGCCCGAGACGCCGGGGTACTTGGAGTACGCGGCGAGACCCCATTCCCCTTTTCCGCCGACTCCACCGTATCGCGTTCAGCTCCTACGCCGCCCACCAAATGAGGGCGCGTAACCTTGCCGTGTGCTCCGTAGCCGCCTCTATGGCGGCGATCGTCGCGTGCTCGAAAAAGGATCCGCAGCGGCAACCCAGCGTGCCGGTGAGTATCACCACCGTTAAGCGCGCGACCGTACCATACGTAGTCACCGCCAACGGGATCGCTGAACCGATGCAGACGGTCGCCATCGAGGCGCAGGTCAACGGAATTCTCAACCGCGTCAACTTCTCCGAAGGCCAGGCGGTTCAGGCAGGGCTGGTGTTGTTTCAAATCGATCCGCGCCCTTACGTGGCGGTGCTCGATCAGGCGCGTGGTCAGCTTGCGCGTGACGAAGCGACTGCTGCCAACGCGCGCCGCGACGCGACCCGTTACGCGGCACTCGTGAAGGAAGGCTACGTCACCAGCTCGCAGGCGGATCAGGCCGAGGCTGCCGCGACGTCGGCGGCGGCGACGGTAGCAGCGGACCGCGCCTCGGTGCAGAAGGCGGCGCTCGACGTCGCGAACTGTACGATCCGCGCGCCGATCTCGGGGAGAACCGGAAGCCTGCTGGTACGAATGGGAAATCTGGTGAAGGCCAATAGCGTCCCGCCGCTCGTGGTCATCAATCAGATCCAACCGATTCTCGTGCGATTCTCCGTCCCCCAGAGCCAGTTTCCAGACATTCAGCGCTATTACAGGACGGGCAGCGAGCTGCTGGTTCGCGCGACTCCGTCGGAGGGAACCGGTGCCCCGCTCAATGGCGCGCTCGCATTCGTCGATAATAACGTGGACTCGACTACCGGAACCGTTCTACTCAAAGCGAGATTCAGTAATCCTGAGGGGACGATCTGGCCTGGTCAGTATATGAGTGTCGCGCTGCAGCTCTACGTCGATCCGAATGCGCTCACCTTGCCGGCGCCGGCAGTGCTGACGGGCCAACAAGGGACCTACGTGTATACGGTCGACACGACGATGACCGCCAAGCAGCGCCCGGTTCAGGTTTCCCGCACCGTCGATACTCTGGCAATCATTGCCAGCGGTTTGCGAGAAGGAGAGCGCGTCGTGGTTGATGGTCAGTCGCGCCTGGTGCCGGGGTCCAAAGTGGCAATCAAGGGAATTCCGCGATGACAGCCCTCTTTATTCGTCGACCCGTCATGACGGCGCTGGTCATGATTGGGATCCTCTTCTTCGGCGCCGTTTCATACACGCGTCTCGCCGTCAGCGACCTTCCTACCGTTGATTTCCCGACAATCCAGGTGAACGCGACCATCGCCGGCATCGATAACATGACGTCGTCGAGCGGACTCGGATCGACTTCGATCACCATCCAGTTCTCACTGGACCGCAGCATCGACGCGGCGGCTCAGGACGTTCAGGCCGCCATCTCTCAGACGGCCCGCAGTCTTCCGCTCGGAATTCTTCCGCCTTCCTATCGCAAGGTGAATCCCGCCGATCAGCCGATCCTGTATTTGACGCTGACGTCGAAGACGATGCCCCTCTCGCAGCTGGACGAATACGGCGAAACGTTCATGGCACAGCGCATCTCGATGGTGCCAGGGATCGCGCAGGTACAAGTGTACGGAGGCCAGAAATACGCGGTGCGTGTGCAGCTGGATCCCACTTCGCTCGCCAACCGCGGGATTGGTATCGATGAAGTCGCGTCGGCAATTGGCTCGCAGAACGTCAGCATGCCCACGGGAACGCTCTGGGGCCTCAACAAGGCCTCGACTATCAAAGCCAACGGACAGCTCCAGAACGCCCAGCAGTTCAGGCAGATGGTCGTCGCCTACAGAAACGGCGCCCCTGTTCACCTCGACGAGCTCGGCCAGGTGCTCGACGACGTCGAGAACAACAAGGTAGCGAGCTGGTACAACGGCGACCGCTCCGTCATTCTGGCGATTCAACGGCAACCGGGAACGAACACAGTTGCGGTGGCGAACGGCGTGAAAACGCTGCTGGCGTCTCTGCGCGAGCAGATCCCACCCAGCGTGGATATCCACACGCTCTACGACCGGTCCGTGTCAATCGAGCAGTCCGTCGGCGATGTGAAGTTCACGCTGATGCTGACGCTCTTCCTCGTCGTGATGGTGATCTTCGTTTTCCTGCGCAACGTTTCCGCAACCATCATCCCGAGCCTGGCATTGCCGATGTCACTCGTCGGCACGTTCGCGGTGATGTACCTGTTTGGTTTCTCGCTCGACAACCTCTCGCTGATGGCGCTGACGCTCGCGGTCGGCTTTGTCGTCGACGACGCCATCGTGATGCTCGAGAACATCGTCCGGCACATGGAGATGGGGAAGGATCCGATGAAGGCGTCGTTCGAGGGATCGGACGAAGTGGCGTTCACGATCCTGGCGATGACGGTCTCCCTGACCGCGGTGTTCATTCCGCTTCTCTTCATGGGCGGAATACTCGGCAGGTTATTCCACGAATTCGCGGTGACGATTGGAACGGCGATTCTCGTTTCGGGCTTGGTTTCATTGACGCTCACGCCGATGCTCGCCAGCAGGTTTCTAAAGCCGCCCTCCCACACCCACGGCCGCCTGTTCAACGCATCCGAGCGGATCTACACGCGCGTCCTGAGCCGGTACGAATCGAGTCTCGAATGGGTGATGGTTCACAGATTCTTTGCACTGATGTTCTCGTTGGCGGTGCTTGTCGGGACGATAGTGCTGTTCAAGCTGGTGCCGACCGGATTCATCCCGACTCAGGATACTGGTCAGATCATAGCCACGACCGAGGCGGCTCAGGGAACCTCGTTCAAGGACATGGTGAGCCACCAGCAGCAGATCGCTGCGATCGTGGCACGCGACCCGAACATCGCCGGGTTCATGTCGTCGGTGGGAGGAGGGGGGGGCGGGAGCGGAAATCAGGGTCGAATATTCCTCGGGTTGAAGCCGCGCGGCGAAAGGTTGAGCGCCGATGAGATCGTGAACGAGCTTCGGCCGAAGCTCTCGAGCGTCCCGGGCATGAACGTCTTCATGCAGGTGCCACCGGCAATCCAGATCGGCGGGCGGTCTTCCAAGAGCCAGTACCAGTTTACCCTGCAGGGAACCGACATCGGCGTGTTGGACACAGCGGCAAAAAGGCTGGAAGCGCGAATGCGGGACATTCGGCAAATCCAGGATGTTACGAGTGACCTCCAGATCGCGAATCCCGAGGTACGGGTGGCGATCGACCGCGATCGCGCAGCCTCCCTCGGCGTGTCTGCGCAGCAAATCGAGAGCGCGCTTTATGACGCATACGGATCGCGACAGGTGTCGACGATCTACACGCCGAACAATCAGTACATGGTGATAATGGAACTGCTCCCACAGTTCCAACAGGACGTCAATGCGCTGCGGATGTTGTACGTGCGCTCGGAGAAGGGAGACCTGGTTCCGCTCAGCGCGGTGGCAAACATCACCCAGGGCGTAGGTCCACTTTCGATCACCCACGCGGGGCAGCTGCCCGCGGTGACGATTTCGTTCAACACGGCACCGGGCGTCGCGCTCGGCCAGGCGACTGCTGCCGTAGAAGCAGCGGCGGCGACGACAGTCCCCTCGACGGTGACGATGAGCTTTTCGGGAACCGCCCAGGCATTCCAGGCGAGCCAGCAGGGACTACTCGCGCTGCTCATTCTCGCGATCTTCGTCATCTACATGGTGCTCGGGATTTTGTACGAGAGCTTCATCCATCCGGCGACAATTCTCACCGGACTTCCCTTCGCGGCTTTCGGGGCGCTAGTAGCTCTATTCATTTTCAGAATGCCGCTCGACGTGTACGGGTTCGTCGGATTGATATTGCTCGTCGGCATCGTGAAGAAGAACGCTATCATGATGATCGATTTCGCCTTGGCGGCGGAGCGCACAGAGCACATCCCGCCAGCCAAGGCGATCGTTCAGGCGGCGAGTGTTCGCTTCCGCCCGATCATGATGACGACGTTCGCGGCACTTATGGCGACGCTTCCAATCGCGTTGGGAAGGGGCGCCGGTGCGGAAGCGCGACGTCCGCTCGGCGTCGCGGTGGTGGGGGGATTGGCGTTCTCTCAGCTCGTGACGCTTTACGTCACTCCCGTGTTCTACACGTACTTCGATGAGCTACCGGAGAGGGTGCGCGGATTTACCAGAAACACGATCGCGAGGATTCGGCGCCGCGGCGAACCTTCGCTGGCGCCCAGCGAGCGCTAGTTTGGTGTTGGCGGAAGGTCGTTCACGCTGCGGAAAATGTCGCTCGTCACACAGCGTCTTAAGCCGGGGGCCGTAGCATCATCGCAAGGTCGTCGGCCGTGTCCTTCGCCTGGAAGTAGTTGTCTTTGCTGCCGACGAAATGAATCGCTCGGTAGGTCTGAAAATCCTGAACGTAAGCGACGTTCTGAGCGTTAATCCATACGACGCGATTGTTTGTGTCTGTGACTCCAACCCACCTCATTTGGCCTCCTGAGCGTCCGCAAAGAAAAATACCCGGGACGAGAATCGAACTCGTAAGGCCATAGGCCGCGGGATTTTGAGTCCCGTGCGTCTACCAGTTCCGCCACCCGGGCGTAACGCACAATCTAGCTGGAATTTAGTGACTCAGTCGTGGTCCGACGAGAAGAACTACGGCCTCTTCTTCAAGCCCAGTCGCCCGCGCTGCAAGCCCATTGCGCCCCTCTGTGCACCATTCTGTCCAGCCAGCTCCTGCGCTCGCCTCCGGAACTGCTGCTGCAACGCGATGTATCGCGCACGCTGTACTGGGGTCATGAACCGCGCGAGGTCCTTCTGCTCGGCCTCGACAATGGAGATGCGCTGCTTCTGCATCTGGAGGGCTCTGTCGAGAAGGTCACTGACGTGCTGCTGGTTCGGCTCTCCTGCCGACGTCATCTCAAGGCGAAGCTGTCGCCGTGTTTCGCGCTCCTGCGCCGCAAGCTGATTGAGCTGGGGAGCAAAGCGAGCATTGGATTGCCCCAATTGCGCCATCTGCGCGTCGGTCAATCCGATCCGCTGCTGCGCAAGCCTGGCAACGCGTTCGCGAAACTGCTGCTCGAGCGCCGGGCGCTTTGCCTGTGTGTTGCCACCACGCACCGGTTGACCGAAAGCCGCAGCTGCGCCGAGACTGAGCGCCAGCGTCGTTAATCGAACAGTTCGCTTCATCGATCTAATCATGCTCAAAGACTGTCACCGCTGTCCACGGAGATCACCGGATCCGGCTCGGTCGACGGCAGTGCGTCGAAGCGATCCATCTCGTTCATCAGCTGAACGAGACTGCGATCGCTCAACCCGTCGACGTCAGCTGCGAGAGCGAGGGCGTGAGCATGAGCAAGCGCCGGAGCACCTCGATTAGCTCGCTGCTGTGAGTCCACACGCGCCCATTTCGGTGGCACAGCAGCGTTGGAATTATCAACTACCAGCGCCTCGAGAGTGTCTGTCCGGACGAAACGCTCTACCCTGGCGTTATGTCGAGTCGCAAGGATGGACCCGCCAACAACGATGATGAGGGCAGCCGCCGCGGCAACCAACCACTGCACCGGACGATGCCAAGCTGGCGCTTCGATGCCCGGGATAATTGCCTTGTAGGGCGGAATCTGACGCACGACTCGATCGATATCGATTGAAGGCGCAAAGACGGCCGCGCTTTTCACGGTGCGAAGGATCTCCAGCTCCTCACGGCAGCTCTCACAGCTCGCAAGATGCGTTTCAACGCGCTCTCTCGCGTCATCGGCGAGCGTGCGATGCAGGAGGTCCGGAAGCATTTCCTGGATCTCGGTATCAGTGCACTTATTCATTGGTCAGAAACTCCTTTACCGTCCTGAGGGCATTGTGGTAGTGAACCCGCGCTGCCCCTTCCGTGCTGCCTACCACTTCCGCGATCTCCTTGTATGACAAACCCTGCTGGACCCTTAACGTGAATACTTCTCGCTGCGTTGGCGAAAGTGCCTCGAGCGATTTTCTCACTCGCTCCTGCGCCTCCTCAGCGATCAGTCCATCGAGCGCTCCGTACTCACTCACCTGATCCGATTCATGCACCGGAACTGTTTCCCGGCTCCTTCGTTCTGCCCTTCTCCGATCCAGCATCAGCCTTCGCTCGATGGTGAAGAGCCACGTTCTCAACGTGCTCTCTCCGCGAAACGAATCGAGCGATGCAAACGCTCGCACGAAGGTATCCTGCACCAGCTCCTCTATTCCCTCCCACTCACCCGCGCTTGCGGCGAACCGCGCCAGCGCCTGCGAATGCCGACCCACCAAACGCGTTGCGGCGCGGGTGTCTCCGGCCTTCCAGCGGTTGATTAGCTCCATATCTGTCTCTTCGGGCCTTCCCTCGGGGCTTGGAGTCATGGAGCCTCATCCGGTAGACGCTCATCAGCTCCCGCCGTTAAGACCGATTGACCCCGCTGACTGGTGGTCATAGCTTCGCGCTCATCGTGCCCAAAACTACATACCCGAGGGGCTTCTGATTCGGCCGCACCGGCGAGGGGTCCCGGAAAAGATCTCTCACCGCGGTGCGCACCAGACCCTGCCGGAGAACTCTATCCCCGCTTTTCTCCGGGCGATCGAGCTCGGAGCGGACGCCATCGAGCTGGACGTACACGCGACGAGAGATGGCGTCGTCGTCGTCCACCATGACGAGGTTGTCAATGCGCCCGGAGCGCCGGTCGCGGTAATAGCCGATCTATGCGCATCAGAGATCAGAAAATTTCCGCTTGCTCATGGTGTCGAAATTCCAACGCTCGACGCAGTGCTCAATGCCATCGATGATCGAGCCAAACTGTACGTCGAGATAAAGGCGCCGAGCATTGAGCCTCTCGTCGTCCGGTGCGTCCGGGAGTCAGGGACGAACTGCGCGATACACTCTTTCGACCATCGCATCGTCAAAACAGTCAAGAGCATTTTTCCGGCGATTCCAACTGGAGTGCTCGAAGTCGCACGTCGTGTCGATCCAGTCGCATCGCTCGTCGCGGCTGGCGCACAGGATCTCTGGCAGGAGGTGACGTTCATCGATGAAGACCTCGTCGCACGCGTCCATTCCATCGATGCGCGGGTGATCGCCTGGACATCCGACAGCGCCGACCAATGGAAAACCCTGAACCAGATCGGCGTCGACGGAATCTGCACTGATCGCATCGCAGAACTCGCCACGTTCGGCTGGTAAGTGCGCTAGTTTATTGCGACCCAAGCCCTTCTTCGGAGGAAGTTCCTTCACATGCGAGTCTTTTTCTGTTTTCTGCTGTTAGGAGCGGCCGGATGCGCGTCGGGTCCATCGCAGAGGAGTACTTCACCTACACCAGCGCGCGATTCAGCGCAGGCTGACTTTGGTCGCGGCCTCACATCCACTCCCAACGCCGATCCGTTTCCAAGCACGTACGTTCCTTTCCCGTCACGGACAACTGTCATTCGCAACGTCAATATTCTCACTGCAGCGGGCCCGCTGATTCGGAAGGGCGCAATTCTGATGCAGAACGGGAAGATTGCTGCGGTCGGCGCGAGCGTTAATGCGCCGGCAGATGCACTCGTGATTGATGGTGCCGGAAAATACGTCACTCCAGGCATCATTGACGACCATTCGCATCTGGGTGTCTATGCAGCACCCGGCGGTAACGCACTGAGCGATGGCAACGAGGCGACAAGCCCGACGACTCCTCAGGTGTGGGCCGAGCATTCCGTTTGGCCGCAGGACCCGCAGTTCCCACGCAACCTCGCCGGCGGCGTGACGACACTGCAGGTGCTTCCAGGTTCCGCGAATCTCATCGGGGGTCGGAGCGTTGTTCTGAAGGTCGTACCCGGTCGCACTGTTCAGGCAATGAAGTTTCCCGGAGCCAAGTACGGGCTCAAGATGGCCTGCGGCGAGAATCCAAAGAGGGTGTACGGTCAGCGCGGAGGACCTTCAACGAGGATGGGCAACGTCGCGGGCTATCGTGCTGCCTGGATCAGGGCTCAGGACTACAGGCGCAAATGGGACAAATGGAACGCCGATCACAAGGGCGATCCGCCGACGCGCGACCTCGGACTCGAAACGCTCGCTGAGGTGCTACGCGGAAACATGCTCGTGCACAACCACTGCTATCGCGCCGACGAGATGGCGCAAATGATCGACATCGCGCACGAGTTCGGATACAAGATACGATCCTTCCACCACGGAGTGGAGGCGTACAAGATCGCCGATCTCCTCGCGAAAGAAGGGATTTCCGGTTCACTGTGGGCTGACTGGGGCAGCTTCAAAATGGAGGCTGTCGACGCGGTGAAGGCGAATCTCGCCCTGGTCGACCATGCGGGGGCGCGCGCGATTGTGCACTCTGACGATCCTTCCGGCTCGCAGCGGCTGAACCAGGAAGCGGCAAAGGCGATGGAAGCGGGCGCCGAGATTGGAATGCCGGTGAGCGAAGAACAGGTAATCAAGTGGCTCACCATCAACCCGGCGTGGGCACTCGGTCTCGACGACAGGATTGGATCGCTCGAAGTCGGAAAAAACGCTGACGTGGTGTTATGGACTGGCGATCCGTTCAGTGTTTACTCGAAACCGGAAAAGGTTTGGGTAGACGGAGCTCTCCTCTATGATCGGCTCGACCCGTCCGAACAATGGCGTACTGATTTCGAGCTCGGCTTTGTACCGCTCAACCGGAATTAATCGATGATCCCTTACAGAATTTTTTCTCGGCTCGTCGTCGCGATGATAGTGACGGCGACGATCGGAACAACTACGGCAGCGCAAACGATCGCAATCACCGGCGG
>WNFY01004740.1_pt1 | contig 12434 bp, 7 predicted proteins | sample 5400091 | NCBI WGS metagenome assembly WNFY01 (sample SAMN13153364, study PRJNA577476) | soil metagenome | isolation source: 60 cm soil or saprolite under grassland replicate 1 | place: USA:California | collected 2016-06-15 | reverse complement strand
CTGTGCGATCGGCTTCGCGCACAAATGAGCATGAGCCGGGCGTGTGGCCTGGAGTATGAACGACCCGCAAGGATCCGGATTCGAACTCCAGCTCGGCGTCATCTTTCAATTCACTGCAGTGATCATCCTCAAGCGAATCTGCGTACTGGCGCACATCATCATAAAGCTTGCGCATGATTTCCACCTCGGCCGGCGGAACTCCGGCGCGCATCAGAAGGCGCAAACTTTCTTGGTGTTCCAGACGTCCGACGCGATGTCCGGTTTCCCAGTCGTGCACCAGTACCTCGGCATCTTTGGCTTCGTCGCGCAGCGCACGCGCTAAGCCGCAATGGTCCTCATGCGCATGCGTGAGCACGATGCGGCGAAGGTCTGAGATTGCCAGGCCCGCATCCCGCAATGCTGCTCGCAGAGTGTCAAGGGCCTCTTTCGTTTTCGGTCCTGTGTCGATCAGCGTTACCGGATCTTCGGCGATTAAATAGACGTTGACCGGGCCGATGTAAAAAGGCGTGGGAAGTGAGATGGGGACGATCTTCATTGAATCATTTAACCATTGACTCATTGATCCAATGAATCAATGAGTTAATGAATCAATAGACATAGCGATTCGCCTCGATCATCGCATTCGCTATGCGTTGGCGCGCGGCCACAGTATTTATCGGCGTCAGCTTCGTGAAGCGGCGCAATGCTGCCAAAAGCGTGCGCAGCTCGTCACCCTCGGCCATGGCCGCGAGCGTATTCTTCGCCGTCGTTTCAATCCGCTCAACCGCGTCATTGCAGAATGCACGAGTGATGTCTACATAGCGCGATGCAGCGTCTTCGTTTTGTGAGGCAGCAATTTTCTGCGTGCGCAAGATTGCCGACTCCATGGCATAGGCGTCCATGATGATATCCGCGACGCCCATCAGAATTTCCTGCTGTTCGGCCAGCCCCATCATGTACTTTTGCGCGGCAGTGCCGAGTGTCATCAGCGCAACCTTCTTGGCGTTCTGAGCCAGCTTTTGCTCGGTCGCCAGCAAGCTTTCATCGAGATCGAACGAGGCCATTGAAGGCGAAAGAATCTCGTCCATAAGAGACTGCGCAGCGGGAAGCAAAGCCAGCCTGCCGCTGAGCGCTGCTTTCATCAAACGACCGGGTATCAACATGCGATTGATTTCATTCGTGCCTTCGAATATGCGATTGATGCGCGTGTCGCGATAGGCTCGCTCGGCCGGATAGTCGGCCGAATAACCATAGCCACCGTAAATCTGCACCATCTCATCGGTGATGAAGTCGCAGTATTCGGAAAGCGCGACCTTTATAATCGAACATTCGGCCGCGTACTCTTCGATCGTCTTCAGACGGGCATTCATGTCGTTTGAATCTTCGATCGCGGCCAGGCCGGATTCAATCAATCCGAGTGTGCGATAGATCATCGACTCGCCCACCCAGGTGCGAATGGCCATCTCTCCGAGCTTGGATTTGATTGCCCCGAACGACGAAATCGATTTGCCAAACTGCTGTCGTTCGTTGGCGTAGCGCACCGATTCGGTGAGGGCGAGCTTCATTCCACCCAGGCACATTGCGCCCAGCTTGAAGCGTCCGATGTTGAGAATATTGAAAGCGACCTTATGACCTTTGCCGACTTCGCCCAGCAAGTTTTCGACCGGCGTTTTCGCCTCAGCCAGAATCAGCGGCGTAGTGCTTGAACCTTTGATTCCCATCTTGTGTTCTTCGGCGCCGTTCTTGCAGCCAACCTGCCGTTCGACGATGAACGCGGTGAACTTATCACCGTCGACTTTTGCGAACACGATAAAGATGTCAGCGAAACCACCGTTGGTAATGAACATCTTCTCGCCATTCAAAGTATAGTGCATACCGTCGGCGCTCAGTTTTGCTGTGGCCTTGGCTGCCATTGCATCAGAGCCTGAACCCGCTTCCGTTAAGGCGTACGCGGTAATCAAATCACCTGCGGCGATCTTCGGTAGATACTTTTTCTTCGCGGCCTCGGTGCCGAAGTAAACGATTGGGAGCAGCCCTATGCCGCTTTGCGCACCCAGCGTAGTGGCAAACGAAGCTGAGCGTCCGATGTTCTCTGCGATTAACGCGCCGCTAGTCTGATCCAGCCCCAGTCCCTCGTATTCTTCGGGAATGTTGGCGCCGACCAGGCCGAGTTCTGCGGCTTTCTTCACCAGTTCGCGGGCCAGCTTCCAATCTTTGTTTTCGAGCTCGTCGATTCGTGGCAAAACCTCGGCATCCATAAACTGGCGCGTTGTGTCGGCAATCATGCGATGTTCTTCATTGAAATCTTCCGGCGTGAAAATCTCAGCGGGCGTGCGTTCTTCAATCAGAAAACTTCCGCCGCTGACTATCTGTTTCGCTTCAACTACGGCTGCCATAACTAATGCCTTTCTGTAGGGGCAGGTCTTGTACCTGCCCGTGGTTCGTAAGTGACAAGCGGGCAGGGACGAGCCCTGCCCCTACACAATCACAGTCTTTCAAATATTCCCGCGGCGCCCATGCCGCCACCGACGCACATCGTCACCATGCCATAGCGACCGGCGCGTCGCTCCAATTCCCGCAGAATCGACGCCGTCAGCTTTGCGCCGGTGCATCCAAGCGGATGACCGAGAGCAATAGCGCCGCCATTAACGTTCACTTTGTTGATGTCGAGTCCGAGGGTTTTGATTACCGCGAGCGACTGGGCCGCAAAGGCCTCGTTAAGTTCGATTACCTCGATTTGATCGAGCGTCAGCCCGGCGAGCTTTAACGCTTTCGGAATCGCAAAGACCGGCCCAATACCCATTTCTTCGGGGGGACAACCGGCCGTTGCGTACGCGATGAATCGAGCCAACGGCTTCGCGCCCAGTGCTTTTGCGCGCTCTTCGGACATCACCACGGCCGCCGCCGCGCCGTCAGACATCTGCGAAGAATTGCCCGCGGTGATTGTTCCTTTGACATGAAAAGCGGGTTTCAATTTTGCCAGTGCTTCAGCGGAAGTATCACGTCGCGGACCTTCATCTTTGTCGAACACAACATCCCGATGCTGCTTCTTTCCTTTTGCGTCCAATTCTTCGGCGCTAACCGTCAGCGGTACAGTCTCGTCTTTGAACTTGTCAGCATCCAGCGCCGCGGCCGCACGTTGATGCGAGCGCAAAGCGAACTCGTCCTGTTCTTCGCGGGATACCTCGTATTTGCGCGCGACGTTCTCAGTCGCCAGACCCATGTTGATGTAGAAGTCTGGATAGTGCTCGATCAAGTAAGGGTTCGGACGAATAATATGGCCGCCCATTGGTATCATCGACATTGATTCGAGCCCGCCAGCAACTGCTACCTGGGCGCTTCCGGTGCGAATCCGATCGGCTGCGATCGCGATTGACTGCAATCCCGAGGAGCAGAAACGATTGATGGTCATCGCACTCGTCTCGACGGGCAAGCCGGCACGAATTGCTGCGGCACGTGCCACATTCATACCTTGTTCGGCTTCGGGCATCGCGCAACCCATGATTACATCCTCAATCTCGGCAGCTTCTAAACCAGGCACACGCGCCATGGCTTCTTTGATCACGGCTGCGCCCATTTCATCGGGCCGCGTGTCTCGCAAAGTACCTTTTGGAGCCTTGCCGACGGCGGTTCGAACGGCGGAAACGATTAGTGCGTCTTTCATAACAACCTCTCAAACTCGAACTCGTTTAGAGGCGGGCGTTGCCCGCCGTCTTAACAGATGCCAGTTCTGCCTCGCTCCAATATCCACCCAAATCGATTTCAATTGGCACTCCGCCACGTTCGTGCGGCGAGTAAGCGTTGTAGCTTGACCACGTCCATTCAGCCGGATGACCACAAAGACCCGCCCTTATTGGATTGAGATGAACATAACTAAGTTTCTGCAAGATGAATCTTGGACTCCACAAATCTATCGCGGAGAACCCCTTCTGCCACAGGGCATGAGTGTGCGAGCGTGATTGGGGAATATCTAACGCGAGTTTCTTGAGCGAAGCTTCGTAGCTGTCTTGACGCAACCAGTCTAGAATCCGCCGGGCCGACAAACTCTTCAGTCTACGCACCACTTCGCTGATGCTTTTTCTAAGAGGGTTCAGAATCACATGCACATGATCTGGCATGACGACGTAGCCAATGAGTTTGAAAGCGCAGTGGCTCCTTGTCTCAGCCAGACTATCGACGAGCAACTGACAAGCATATTCACTGCGAAAGACCGGAACTCGTTTGAACGTTACGGCGGTTACGTAGTGGAAGGTATTCGGCTGATCTGACTTGAATAGCTTCATGTGTTGAGTCGGCGGGCAACGCCCGCCTCTAAACATGTTAGAACTGAACTTAGGGACGACGGCTTTCTTCCCGGTCAACTTTCGTCCTATTTTTCCCGCTCGTATGACCATACCGCCGAGAAAAAGGTTGTCGATTGTCTTCGTACATCATTCTCTTAGCCTTCAGTTTCTTAACGGCTTCCCGGTCTTCAGCATGTGCGCAATACGTTCCTGCGTTTTGCGCGTCCCGATCAGCGACAAGAAAGCCTCGCGTTCCAGGTCGAGCAGATACTGCTCAGAAACTCGGGTAGCGTGATTCAAATCGCCGCCCGTCAGTATGTGCGCCAGCTTCTCGCCGATCAAAGCATCATGATCTGAAATGTAGCTGCCTCGCTTCATCATGTGAACGCCCAGCTTCAACGTTGCCAACGCCGGCAGACCCAAAGCGAGAATGTCCATGCGCTGTTGCGGCTGGACGTAACCGCTAGCCGCCAACGCCAGTACTTCCTTCTTGGCGTCAGCAATCAGTCGATCACTATTCATCGAAACACGATCATTTTCGCCGAGGAAACCAAAATCACGAGCCTCTTCAGCCGAGGTGGCGACCTTTGCCAGGGCAATCGTTTCAAACGCGCGCTTAACGAAGGGGAAAGGATCAGCGTCTTTCAAATCGTCGGGAATTGAATCCAGCGCGCGTACCAACATTTCTTTCGTGCCGCAACCCGCCGGAATTATCCCTACGCCGACCTCAACCAGTCCGATGTAGGTTTCCGCGGCCGCGCGCACGCGATCAGCATGCAAAACCATTTCACAGCCGCCGCCGAAGACCATCTGAAAAGGCGCGACCACCACAGGCTTTGGCGAATAGCGCAGACTCATCACCGATTGCTGAAAGAAACGACCGATCATATCGAGTTCTTCCCAGTTTTCTTCCTGCGCTTCCATCAGCATCAACATCAAGTTCGCGCCGACGGAAAAGTTCTGGCCCTGATTACCGACCACCAGGCCGACGAAATTCTTCTCGACTTCATTGAGCGCAATTTTCAACATCTCGAGCGTGTCGCCGCCAATCGAGTTCAGCTTTGAATGAAACTCCAGACATGCGACGCCGTCACCTATGTCGATTAGCGATGCGCCTGAATTCTTTTTAATGACGCCCGTGCGATCTTTGATTGATTTGAGAATAATTGTGCCCGGCGGATCTGAAAGCGGCCGGTACTGTTCGGAAGCGAAGTCGTAATAGAACTGCTGGCCATCCTTCTTTTTGTAGAATGACTTTGCGCCGCCGGCAAGCATGGCTTCAATATTCGGCGGAATCTTCCGGCCTTCTTCTCTCAATCGCGCAATTGATTTTTCGAGGCCAACCGCGTCCCACGCTTCGAATGGTCCCAGCTCCCAGTTGAAACCCCAGCGCATCGCGCGATCGATTTCGACGACTGTGTCAGCGATCTCTGGAATCCGTTCAGCCGCGTAACAAAGCGTCTGAGAGAATGTTTTCCAGAGGAATGAGCCGACGCGATCTTTCGACCAGACCAATGTCTTGATGCGTTCGGCGGTCTCGTCGATGTTCTTTGCCATGTCCAGCGAAGGCAGCTTCACTTTTTGTGCTGGGCGATAATCGAGCGTTGTCGGATCGAGGGTCAGGATTTCCGGAGCCCTCCCTGACGGTCGGGCTACTGTCCCGTCGCCTTCACTTTTCTGCTTTTTGTAAAAGCCGGCCTTGGTCTTGTTACCGAGTAGGCCACGTTCGATCATCTTCGTGACGAACTCAGGCATCACAAACATCTCGCGCTCGGGATCGTCGGGGAGATTTTCATGCAGGTTTTTCACGACGTGGGCAAAGACATCGAGACCAACGAGATCGAAGGTGCGAAACGTCGCCGACTTGGGGCGGCCGAGCGCCGGTCCGGTAACCTTGTCCACCTCTTCAATCGAATAGCCGTCTTCGAGCATCGCGCGAATCGTGACCAGCGCGCCGAAGGTGCCAATCCGGTTGGCGATGAAGTTCGGTCGATCCCTGGCGACAACGACACCTTTCCCCAGACGCTCATCAAGAAATCCATACATCGAACACGAGACTTCCGGTTTGGTCCATTCGGTTCGGATCAGCTCAACCAGGTGAAGATAGCGCGGCGGATTGAAAAAGTGCATGCCCAAAAAGTGAGCACGAAAATCTTCCGAGCGTCCTTCGGCGAGCTGATGAATGGGAATACCGCTGGTGTTCGAGGCGACAACAGAACCCGCCCCGCGATGCTGCTCGACGCGTTCGTACAGGCTCCGTTTGATTTCAAGATTCTCAACGACCGCTTCGATGATCAGGTCGCATCCTTTAAGCTTTGGCAGGTCATCATCGAAGTTTCCGACCCTAACCAGAGAAGCAAGGTCGGCAGTGAAGAAGGCCGCGGGCTTGGCTTTCTTGGCGGCCTCAAGGCCTGCGCGGGCGATTCGGTTTCGATTCTGTTGGGCTTCACTAGCCCTCCCTGACGGTCGGGCTTCTGACACACCTGACGGGGCTTCTGACACACCTGACGGGGCTTCTGACACACCTGACAGTCGGGACTCCGACACGCCGTCTGACGGTCGGACTCCTGTCCCCTCTTCCGCCGGCACAATGTCTAGCAAGAGTGTTGGAATGCGGGCGTTCGCAAGATGGGCGGCGATTTGAGCGCCCATAGTTCCAGCGCCGAGAACCGCGGCCTTTTTTACAGTAAACATCGCTCGTAAATAATACTGAATGAGCATTCATTCAGCAAGGGTGAATTTGGAGTGCGACGGCAAAGCGGAGCGCGACGCTGCTTTAGATGTGATCTCTAAACGGGTAAAAGAGAATCCAAAGTGCCGCCGTTAGCGGCGGACTCCAAAAAATTAGTTTCCAGGTTGCCCCGTGAAGAGATTCTTGTCTATCTGGTTGGGATTGCCGAGCACCACGAAGCGAATGTTGCGCATATATTTTTGCGCTACGCGTTGCACGTCGGCCGGTGTGACGGCGCGGAATCTTTCCAGAAATGCCAGTGAGCTGCGCCAGCCGCCACCAATCAATTCATATTGTGCCAGCTCGGCTGCTTGCGCGGCATTGGTTTCCTGACTCATGTAATAAGTGGTCAGGAACTGCGCGATTACGGATTTGATGTCGTCCTGATCGATCGGCTCGCGTTGAAGACGCGCGATTTCGTTGAGCATCACGCGCACGGCTTGATTGGCATCCACTGCGGTTACGTAGATGCCGCCTATGTTCGCACTTTGATTTCGCAGGAAGGCGTCCGGAGCATACGAGAGATTGCGCTTGACGCGGACTTCTTCGAACACGCGATCACGCAGCAAAGAAGCGGCCACGCGCATCGGATAAATATCCGGCGAAGTGATTGGCGGCGCCGTAAACAATCCCTGAACGTAATTGGTCGGCAAATCGCGACTGGTTATATCGACTGTGGAAGCGGGAAATGAAAGTTGTGGTGGCGCTTGCGGCTTGTAATTACCACGCAGCAGTTTGCCAAACGAGGCAGCGATGCGCACCTTTAGTTGAGCGGCATCGAGATCGCCAACGACCACGAGCAACAGCCGCGAGGTCTGCATGATCTTTTGATGATAAGCACGCAAATCTTCTGCCGTGAGGCGGCTGACATTTTCAGCGGTCCCTTCGGGTCGGTTCAAGTACGGATGACCAACATAGGCCACGCGGTCCTGCAACCGCTGCAGATAGCTGTCAGGTTCATCAGCATCGTCGCGCAAAGCAGCCACAATTTGGGCCTGCACCCTGGCGACATCCTCTCTTGTAAATGATGGATGAAGCGCAGCGTCAACGAAGATTTCCCAGGACCGATCGAAATTCGTGCGAGTGGACGCCATCGACAGCGCCGAGTAGTCATAATTCACACTTTCACCAATTAATGTTCCCATGCGCGACATTTCCTTGCGCATTCGTTCGCGCGGGAAGTTTGCGCTGGCTTCGCTGGCGACGTTGAGCATGAATGCCTCGATGCCGGCATTCTCCGCGGTAAGATTCTCGGCACCGCCACGAATGAAGAGTCCGGCGGCAACTGTCTGACTGCCTTCACGTCGCTTGACCAGAACCTTGAGTCCGTTAACCTCGAACTCTGAAACCAGTGAAGCCTGCCGTGCGATCACAGTCTGAAAATCCTGGACCGTGGTAGCAGCTTGCGGCCGAGTCGATTGCGCACTCGTGATCGGCGCGATCAGGGCAGTTAGTATTAAGCAGAAAACAGTAGGCAGTAGGCAGTAGGCAGTAGGCAGTAAATTCCGCCACCGGCGTTGCGTTACATTGTGTGTTCTTCTTCGCATCATTTATTTTTGAACTCAAAACCTGAAACCTGAAACCTGAAACTTGAAACTTGAAACCGCAGGTTACTAGGGCCCAATCAAATCCTCGGGCGTTAGCTTCACCTTCTGTTGCGCCTCTTCTGAGATCATTGCCAGGCCCACGTGAGGCTTGCCATGAATGTAAGTCGTGAGATAACGACTGATATCGGCGCGTGAAGTCCTTCGCAGATTTCCCAGGTAGCCACGGAAATAATCGATGCCCGTTGAAGACCACCAGAAACCGAGCGTTTTGGCGTATTCGTCAAACTTCTCGCGCGAGTAAAGATCGTCTGCTTCCAGAAGCGCCTTTGCACTCTCAAGTTCTTCGTCGGTGTAGTAATCCTTGTCGTCAAAGTGTGCGACCTCGTTGTAGATCGCGCGCAGCGCGGCCTTGGCTTTGTCAGGCGTCGTCTGGGCGAAAATATTTATCGGCCCCACATTTCTTTGCGTGTAATACCCCAGCGCGACCGCGGTCACCAGGCCCGAATCAATCAGCGCACGTTGGAAACGCGAATTTGATTGCCGCAGAATGAACGAGAAAACATCAGCAGCGTAGGTTGCAGCATTGTCCTTGCCAATCGACGGACCTTGCCATCCGATTTCGATAACTACGTTTTGAACGGGCTGCTTGATGATCGTGCCTTCGCTTTTTGGCAGGGGGGAATGCTCAACCAAGGGAAACTCGACAAACGGATCCTTTTCTCGGCGCGCCCAATCGCCAAAAAAATCCTGCGCCATTTTGTAGATGTCTTCGGTCTGCACGTCCCCGGTGATGACCAGCGCAGAATTGTTCGGCACGTAGTAGCGCGACTGTATCAGACGCATCATCGCGGTCGTCGCGGTCGAAACTGTCTGACGGTTACCGAGCGGCTCTTTACGACTGGGGTACTTATAAAAGAGCCTGTCGTTCATTTCCTTGTTCAGGTAATAAGCTGGCTCTGATTCGTTGCGATCCATTTCACCGATCACGACCTGCCGCTCGCGCTCGAATTCTCTGTCGTCAAACAGAGGGTAGCGTGTAGCATCGCGCATGAAATTCATGGCCGCGCGCAAGTTTGGGCTGGTAGTCGTGAAGTAGTATTCCACAACTTCTTCCTGGGTCGTGCCGTTGTAGGCGATACCCAGTTGCCCGATTGTCTGCAAGTATTGCTCCTGATTAGCAATGGCGCGGTTAGCTTTAAAGAACATATGCTCGTATAAATGCGACAGTCCGTTTAGCTCCGGCGGTTCGGTAAACGAGCCATTTCGCACTGCCAGCTCAATCGTCACAATCGGCACGGAATGATCTTCCATCACGATTACTTCCAAGCCGTTGGCAAGAATCCTGCTGGGAATCTCGGCCGCGGGTTTGGCAGAGACGGCGGCTTTGACTGCGGCCGCATTTTGCCAAACCTGAACCGGGCCGGATTTTGGTTGCGCTGCAAGTGACGCAATGAATGAAAGGGTAAGCGCGAGTGTCAGAAGAATTCGTTTCACGTTAGCTCCAATGTGCCTTATGAATTAAATAACCAATCTACCACAAAAAGTGAAGAGCCTCAGAGCGCCGGTCGACATGCGCGGCCCAAGGCTTCGGTTCGCGCTACCGACGAGTTTGATTCAATCGAAGCGGTTCGATGTCAGGCGAGGAAAAATGGATGTCACTTAACGCCGACTGTTAAGTAGGTTTACTGCTTTGGCGCGGGACCAGGTGCGTAAGGCAGATCATAATCTCCGGTTCGCTCGCACGGCGTGAACGAAATTTCTTTTTTCAAAGCCTCTGCTTCGCGGAAGATTCTGGCACGAAGAACGGAATCCTCTCTGCTTGGTTTGGTTTTTGTCGGATCGTTGTCATCCGGAAGCCGGGCAATAATCCAATAACGGCCGGGAGCAATGTTTCCAACGGCAAAGCTCCCACCATCCTCGGCGCGTGCCTCGAAGACCCTAAGCACATTCTCAACATTGTCGCGTTCTGCGGGGACCAGATAAATGCACAGGTCCGGCGGCAGACGTTGGCCTTCCGCCGCTGAGACACGGCCGCGAAGACTGGCCGCGCCTTCGGTAATCGTCACGATTACACCCGAAACGGACTGACTCGCTTTCAGAATAATGCCGTCGCCGGCGATGCTCGCATCCGAAGCCCTGGCAGCGGATCCAACTGCCATCGATCGAAGATACCAACCCGCGCTGGGTAGCTGGACGTTGAGCCGATAGGAGCCTGTATGGAGATTACGCAGGATGAAATCTCCCTTTGCGTCGGGCACGGCGTCGGCATTTTGATTCACGTAAGCGAGGGGAATCTCATCGCCTGGCGCAGGCCTGGCGGGCTTGGCAGCCGCTGCTTTCGCTTCCTGATTCCATCGCCGGGCGCTGATGACGGTTTCCTGCGACGCCGTTGCGCGACGCTTGATGCAGTCTGCCGGCGGATTGCTTTCAAGCACGATGCGGCCGGCAATTGAAGGTAGTGGCGCCAGGTTTAAATTCACTCCGGTGATATCAGCGCCCTGCACCTTGATTCGGCGGGGCTCGGACATCCTGCCATCTCCTGACTGAGAATATTGTTGAGCGAGCACTTCATATTCACCATCGGCGAGGCCGTAGAACGCGAAGCTGTAATTGTTAAATAACGTCGCAGGTGTATTCATCAGCATGGCCCGCGTTCTTACATCAGTAAGGCTGATCGTACTGTTGTACGAGATTGTTGCTTGTGTTTGGGTAATGCCGGCAACAGAGCCACTGATTGCATGTCCAGGCTCGCCGCGATATTGGATATCAACTGTGATCTCTTCGCCGCTGCGAACTGAAACTTCCATCGCAGTGTCGCGCGTGGATGACGGCGCGTAAGTCGGCACATCGTTATCGTAAAGGGTTGTGCCAAGTCCTCCGTAAAATCTTGCTGACCCGCCGGCTGAAACTACGTACGTACCCGGTTGGAGTCCGTAAATTCGGTAGAAACCGCGATCGTCGGTCATGCGATCGCGAAACTGAATCAGGCCTTCAATCGGTTTACCGTTTTCGTCTCGAATTCGAAAAGCGTGAACACTGGCGGCGACGACTGGCGTGTCTGTGTTGTTTGTTACAGTACCGGTGATGACGCCTCCCTTTGTCAACGTTAAGTTTACAGAATCTCCGGTGTGATAGAAGCGCCGGGGCCCAAGCGGCGAAACGGGAGCATCGGAATTAAACCCCGGCGCATTCGCCCAAACAAAGTACGCGCCAACTTCCAGCCCGTCCATTTTAAAGCTCCCGTCGCTGTTGACAATTGCACTACGAGGGGGCGCCGAGATACCGATTGTGGATACGTACACCACAGCATTCGTCAGTGGATCGCCTGAGGAACTTACGACGCGACCTGAAATAATTCCCGATGGTGCTGAAGGCTTTGCGGCTTCGACGCCCGGCTGTTGTGCTCGCGATTCAGAAGCGAACAACACGACGCAGACACTAATAACCGTCGCAACGATCGGTATTTTCGCGTTGCTCGGAATCACGGACCACGCTCCTTCAGGTTTAGATCTACGGTGAATAGAACTTCAACCTCGGCGTCGTCCGTCACATTGACCAGTTGCTTTTGAGGCGGCATGGGACGTAAGGGCGATTGCATGGGCCCAGTGAAACTCATGTTCAGAGTGACTTCGTACGTGCCCGCCGCAAGGTTGCTGATGATGAAGCGTCCGCGAGCATCCACCATCGCACCGGGGCCTCCGGTATTTGACCCTTCACGCCGTATGCCGACAAAGATACGCCCATTGGCTGGAGGGTCACCGCCTTCGAATTTCACTGTGCCGCGAATTGAACCGGTTCCAAGAATTACAACCACGCGCAAGTCAGAGATCGACTGGCCGGGCTCTATCTCGAGGTTTCGGGTCACGTCAACGCCATCACGCTCAATCCGAGTAA
>WNFY01004737.1_pt1 | contig 12441 bp, 11 predicted proteins | sample 5400091 | NCBI WGS metagenome assembly WNFY01 (sample SAMN13153364, study PRJNA577476) | soil metagenome | isolation source: 60 cm soil or saprolite under grassland replicate 1 | place: USA:California | collected 2016-06-15 | reverse complement strand
TGTGTTGCTGTCACCCCCCCGTAACAGCGCAGACTACGGACCACCATGCGATTCGGAATCTTCTACGAGCACCAGCTCCCGCGGCCTTGGGGGCCAGACGACGAGCACCGCCTTCTGAAGGACGCGCTGGAGCAGGTGGAGCTGGCCGACCAGCTTGGCATCGACTACCTCTGGCTTGTCGAGCACCACTTCCTCGAGGAGTACAGCCACTCTTCGGCGCCGGAGGTGTTCCTGGCGGCGGCCAGCCAACGGACCAGCCGGGTCCGGCTGGGCCACGGGATCGTGCAGCTCCCGCCGGCTTACAACCACCCGGCGCGGGTCGCCGAGCGGATCGCCACCCTGGACCTGCTCTCCGACGGGCGGGTGGAGTTCGGCACCGGTGAGTCCTCGTCCGAGGCGGAGCTGGGCGGCTTCGGGATCGCCCGTGAGGACAAGCGGGCGCAGTGGGGGGAGGCGCTGGAGGTCGTCACCCGGATGCTGGTGGAGGAGCCGTTCGCTGGCCACCAGGGGAAGTTCGTCGAGGTGCCACCACGCAACGTGGTCCCCAAGCCGTTGCAGCGCCCCCACCCGCCGCTGTGGGTCGCCTGCTCCCGCCGCGAGACCATCCACCTGGCCGCTACCAAGGGCATCGGCGCGCTGTCGTTCTCGTTCATCGAGCCGCCCAGGGCCAAGGAGTGGGTCGACGACTACTACGCCACCATCGCCTCGGAAGCGTGCGTGCCGGCGGGGTTCGCGCTCAACCCGCAGGTCGCCTGCGTGCTCCCCTTGATGTGTCATGAGGATGAGGAGACCGCCATCGACCGGGGCCTGGACGGCGCGCACTTCTTCGGCTACGCCCTGGCGCACTACTACGTTTTCGGGACCCACCGGCCGGGCGTCACCAACATCTGGGAGGAGTTCCAGGCCAACCGCTCCTCGTTTGGCTTCGACCGCCAGATCGCGGCGCAGACCGGGGTGGAGCTGGGCGCGCAGCTACTCCAGGAAGGGCTCGGCAGTCTGCGGGGCGCGATCGGCACCCCGGCGCAGATCCGCGATCTGATCCGCGGCTACCAGGCGGCCGGGGTGGACCAGCTCGTCTTCGTGAGCCAGGCCGGCCGCACCCGGCACGAGCACATCTGCGAGTCGCTGGAGCTGTTCGCGCGCGAGGTCATGCCGGAGTTCGCCGAGCAGGCCGACGAGCAAGACCGCGACAAGGCCGAACGGCTGGCGGGCGCGGTCGAGGCGGCGCTGGCGCGGCGCGACCCGCCCCGCACCCCGCCCGCCGACTACACCATCTCGGGGGCGATGCAGTTCTGAGCGACCTCGAGACCCCGGGCGACGCCGCGGACCGCGACGGCGACCGGCTCGGCTCGCCGGGCACGGGCGTGGTGGTGACCGGCGCGGCCAGCGGCATCGGGCGGGCGACCTGCCTGGCGCTGGCGGCGGCCGGCAGGCCGGTGGCGGCCTGGGACGTCAACGGGGAGGAGGCGCGCCAGACGGCCGCTCGCTGCGCGGAGCTGCACGGGGTGCCCAGTCACGCGGTCGAGGTGGACGTGACCGACTGGGCGGCGATCGAGCGGGCCGTGAGCGGGACCGAGGCGGCGCTGCCGAGCGTGGGCGGGCTGGTGCACGCGGCCGGCGTGGGACTGCCCGGGGCCGTGGACGACCTGGACGAGCAGAGCTGGGGGAGCGTAGTCGACGTCAACCTGCGGGCCGGCGCGCTACTGGTGCGCGCGCTGCTGCCGGCGCTGCGCCGGGCGGCGCCCGGCTCGGCGGTGGTGGCGATCTCCTCGGTGGAGGCGCTGGTGGGCCACGGCGCGCTGCCCGCCTACTGCGCCTCCAAGGCCGGCCTGCTGGGGCTCGTGCGCTCGCTGGCGCACGCGCTCGGCGGGGAGGGCATCCGGGTGAACGCGGTCTGCCCCGGCGCGGTCGACACGCCCATGCTGGCGCCGTTGCTGGCGATACCGGAGGCCCGGCGGATGCTGGAGGAGCGCATCCCGATCGGCTGGATCGCGCGGCCGGAGGACGTCGCCAGGGTGGTGCGCTTCCTGCTCTCGGACGAGGCCGCCTACGTCCACGGCAGCTCGCTGGTGGTGGACGGCGGCCTGACCGCTACGGCCTGAGCCCGGATGCCTGCGCGCCCGGCGCCCGCGCGCCCTCCGCCGGCCCCAGCCCCGCCTCCCCTCAGCGCAGGAGCTGGTTGGCGATGAGGGCGATCGCGGAGACGGTCGAGACCGCCAGGACCGCCTGGCGGGTGCGCCCGCGGTCCAGCAGCTTGGCTGCCCGGGTCGAGCAGGCGAAGCCGGCGACCATGAACGGGACGAGCTGCGCCGACTCCAGCAGCACCTTGCCGTCGAGCTTGCCGAAGGCAGCCAGCACCAGCACCGACAGCACCGAGCCGACCAGGAAGTACAGCGCCAGGGTGCCGCGCAGGGTCTGGCCGTGCGCCCGCTGGTAGATGAGCGCGATCGGGGGGCCACCGATCGAGCTGGCGGTGCCGGTGAAGCCGGAGATGGCGCCGGCGGCCAGCAGCCCGAACCCGAACCCGACCGCCCCTGGAGGCAGGCGCCGACCGCGACGGTGGTCCCGGCGATCAGCAGCTCGATCGGGCTCACGAGGGTGGGGCGAAGGCGCTGATCCCAGTCAGCGCCTGGCCGAGGATCAGCGTGTGCACCTCGTTGGTGCCCTCGTAGGTGAGCACCGATTCGAGGTTGTTCATGTGCCGGATCACCGGGTACTCGAGCGTCACCCCGTTGGCGCCGAGGATGGTCCGCGCGGTCCGCGCGATCTCGATGGCCTCGCGCACGTTGCTCATCTTGCCGAGGCTGACCTGCTCGGGGCGCAGCGTGCCCTGGTCCTTCATGCGGCCCAGGTGCAGCGCCAGCAGCGTGCCCTTGGACAGCTCGGTCAGCATGTCGGCCAGCTTGGCCTGGGTGAGCTGGAAGCCGCCGATCGGGCGGTCGAACTGCACGCGCGTCTTGGCGTACTCCAGGGCGCTCTGGAAGCAGGCGCGGGCGGCGCCCATGGAGCCCCAGACGATGCCGTAGCGCGCCTCGTTCAGGCACGACAGCGGGCCCTTCATGCCCTTGACGCCCGGAAGCACCGCGGCGGCGGGCAGGCGGCAGCCGTCGAGGATCAGCTCGGAGGTGACCGAGGCGCGCAGGCTCAGCTTGCGCTCGATGTCGCGGGTGGCGAAGCCGCGGGTGCCGCGCGGCACCAGGAAGCCGCGCACGCCCTCGTCGGTGCGTGCCCACACCACCGCGATGTCGGCGATGCCGCCGTTGGTGATCCACATCTTGGTGCCGTCCAGGACCCAGTCCGAGCCGTCACGCCGGGCGCTGGTGCGCATGCCCGCGGGATTGGACCCGAAGTCGGGCTCGGTGAGGCCGAAGCAGCCGATCGCCTCGCCGGCGGCCATGCGCGGCAGCCATTCCTGTTTCTGCTCGTCGGAGCCGTAGCGGTGGATCGGGAACATCGCCAGCGACCCCTGCACCGAGACCATGCTGCGGACCCCGCTGTCGCCCGCCTCCAGCTCCAGGGTGGCCAGGCCGTAGCTGACCGCGTTGGTGCCGGCGCAGCCGTAGCCCTGCAGGTGCATGCCGAGCAGGCCCAGCGCGCCGAGCTCCTTGGCCAGCTCGCGGGGGAGCTCGCCACGCTCGAACCAGCCGGCGATCTCGGGCAGCACCTTGTCGCTGACGAAGCTGCGGACCGTGTCCCGGATCAGCCGCTCCTCCTCGCTGAGCAGGCGGTCGATCTCGAGGAAGTCCAGCGGGCTGGGTGTCTCGGTCATGGTCCTGCCTCCGGGTCCGTGGGCCTTGACGACCCAACAGTAGCGGGGATGACCGCGATTCCCATGATTTCGACCCTCGCCGCGGGGTCGAAGAGCGCGCTGACCTCCAGCAGGGCGGTGGCGACGTAGTGGCGGCCGAGGTGGCGGCGCCAGACCCGCCCGAGGTCTTCGAGCCTGGCGCGGTAGGTGGCCGCGTCGGTGACGAAGATCTGCATCCACACCAGGTGCTCGGGCCGCCCGCCGGCCGCGGCCAGCGCGGTGACCAGGTTGGCCAGCGCGCGGTCGAGCTGCTCGGGCACGTCCGGCGAGGCGACCTCGCCGTGCTGGTCGGCGCCGATCTGGCCGCCGAGGAACACCGTCCGGCCGGGCGCCGCGACCACCGCGTGCGCGAACCCGATGGGCGGCGCCAGGCCCTCCGCGTCGACGATCTCGTGCGGGCCCGTCACCGGCCCCTCCAGGTGGGGGAGCGGCCCTGCGTGAACGCCTGGTAGAACTCGGCGTGGTCCTCGGATCCCAGCAGCAGCGCCTGGGTCATCGCCTCCAGCTCGATCGCGCCCGAAAGGCCCATGTCCAGCTCGCGGCTGAGCAGCGCCTTGGTGGCCGCGTAGGCGAGCGTGGGGCCGCTGGCGAGCCGGCCGGCCAGCTCGGCTGCGGCCTCCGCCAGGCGCTGGTCGTCGACCACCTGGGTTGCCAGGCCGAGCGAGGCGGCCTGCTCGGCGTCGAGCCGGTCGCCGAGCAGCAGCAGCTCGGTGGCGCGGGCCAGCCCCACCAGCCGTGGCAGCAGGTAGGCGGCGCCCATGTCGGCGCCGGCCAGCCCGACCCTGGTGAACAGGAAGGCCAGCGAGGCCGAGCGGGCCAGGATCCGGAAGTCGGCCGCCAGGGCGATCACCGCGCCGGCGCCGGCGGCGACCCCGTTCACCGCCGCGATCACCGGCAGCGGCAGCTCGCGCAGGCGCTGCACGACCGCGCCGGTCATGCGGGTGAAGTCCAGCAGGTCGCGCGGCCCCATCCCCTGGAGCGCGCCGATGATGTCGTGCACGTCGCCGCCGGAGCAGAAGCCGCGGCCCTCGCCGGTGATCACCAGCACCCGCACGCCTTCGCGCCGGGGCAGCTCGGCGAGCAGCTCGCGGAGGTCGGCGTAGACCTCGAAGGTGAGCGCGTTGAGCCGCTCCGGCCGGTCGAAGGTGACCGTGGCCACGCCGCCCTCCTCCCGGTAGCGGAAGTGCTCCCAGGAGGCGGTGAGCGGCGCCGAACCTCGGAACGGGCTCACTGGCTGCCTCCTTCGCGCAGCAGCGCGCGGGCGATCACGGTGCGCTGGATCTCGGAGGTCCCCTCGTAGATGCGCGGGGCCCGGACCTCACGGTACAGATGCTCCAGCAGGTGGCCGCGCTGAAGCGCCCTGGCGCCGTGGATCTGCACGGCCGCGTCCACCACCCACTGGGCGGTCTCGGTGGCGTGCAGCTTGGCCATGGCCGCCAGCGCGCCGGAGCCCTCGGCGCCCTGGTCGTGGCGGCTGGCGGCCGCGTAGACCAGCAGCCTGGCCGCTTCGGTGCGGGTGGCCATCTCCGCCAGCGTGTGCGACACCGCTTGGAAGTCGGCCAGGGGCCGGCCGAAGGTCCGCCGCGCTGCCGCGTGGGCGACCGCGGCGTCCAGCGCGGCCTGGGCCATGCCGACCGCGAACGCGCCCACGCTCGGCCGGTAGCGGTCCAGCGTGCGCATGGCCAGGCCGAAGCCCTGGTCGACCTCGCCGAGCACCTGGGAGCGCGTGACCCGCACGCCGTCGAAGTCCAGCCGCCCGACCGCGTGGGAGGCCAGCAGCTCCAGGGGCTCGCCGCGCAGGCCCTCGGCGTCGCCGGGCACGGCGAAGGCGGTGATCCCCCGCGAGCGCGCTCCCGGGGTGGTGCGCGCGAACACGGTGTAGACGTCGGCGTCGGGCGCGTTGGAGATCCAGGCCTTCTCGCCGTGCAGGCGCCAGCCGTCGCCATCCGGCGAGGCGGCCAGCTCCAGCCCGGCGGCGTCGGAGCCGGCGGCCGCCTCGGAGAGCGCGAAGGCCGCCACCGCCTCGCCGGCGACGATCGCGGGGAGCCAGCGCCGCGCCACCGGCTCGCTGGCCGCGACCGCGATCGGGTGGCCGCCGAGCCCCTGGAGGGCCAGCGCGGTCTCGGCGTCGGTGCACTCCCGCGCCAGCGCCTCGCGCAGCAGGCACAGGTCCAGCGCCGAGCCCGCCTCGCCGCCCTGGCGGGGCGGGACCAGCACGGCGATCAGCCCGTGCTCGCCGAGCGCGCGGACCAGCTCGCGGTTGACGCGGCCGGGCCGGCCGGCGGCGGCGATCGGCGCCAGCACCTCCCGTGCCAGCGCGCGGACCTCGGCCTGCCGCTGGTGCTGCGGCTCGCTGAGGCTGAACGCCGCCATCGGCCCGCCACCTCTTCGGATCGTCGTCGCCCAGCCCGCCGGACCGGTCGCCGCGCGGGCGGGCGCGAGCCTATCAGGCGAGCGGGCGTCCCACCTGGCCCGCCTCGCGCGCCGGCTCGCCCGCCTGGCCGGCCTCCTGGGCCGCCTCGCGCGCCAGCGCCTCCTCGCGCCGGTGCACGCGGGGGCGCAGCAGGAACACGGCCAGCAGCGAGGCGACCAGCAGCCCGGTGCCCGAGACGAGGTAGGCGCTGTGGATCCCGGTCATGAAGGCGCCGCTGACCGCCTGGTGGACGGCACCGCTGGCGCCGCCGCTGCCGGCCCCGGAGGCGCCGGTGACGCCCTGGCTGGCCGCCGCCTCGATGCGCTCGCTGACCGCCGCCGGCAGGTGCAGCGGCGCCAGCGCGGAGGGCAGCTCGGCGCTGAAGCGCGCGGTCACGATCGCGCCGAGTACCGCGACCCCCAGCGCCCCGCCCACCTGGCGGTTGGTGTTGACGGTCGCCGACGCCACCCCGGCCTGCCCTGGCGGCATCCCGGCGACCGCCGCGGCGGTGATCGGCGAGATGGTCAGGCCCAGGCCGATCCCGAGCAGCAGCAGCGGCCCGAGCAGCTCCGGGTAGGGCGTGCCGGCCTCGCTCTGGGTGAACAGCAGCAGCGCTGCCGCGGCCAGGGTGGTCCCGGTGGTGACCGGCACCCAGTACCCGTAGCGCGAGGCCAGCCGCCCGGCGATCGGCGCCACCAGCACGATCATCAGCGTGCTCGGCGCGTACCGCAGACCCGCCTGCAGCGGGCTGTAGCCCTGCACCGTTTGGAAGTAGAGGGTGTTGAAGAACACGAAGCCCAGCAGCGCGAACCCGACCAGCAGGGCGATCGCGTTGGCGCTCGAGAAGCACGGGTCGCGGAAGAACCCCAGCGCCAGCATGGGACTGGAGCTGCGCCGCTCCACCAGCAGGAAGGCGGGCAGGCCGACGATCGCGATCGCCAGCAACGCCAGGATCGGCGGCGAGGTCCACCCGTGCGTGTTGCCCTCGATCAGCGCGAAGGTCAGCGAGCCCAGTGTCAGGATCGCCAGGACCTGCCCCACCAGGTCCAGCCGGCGCCCGGCGGGGTTGCGGGACTCCGCGATGACCCGGCCGGCCACCAGCAGGGCGATCGCGCCGACCGGCAGGTTGACGTAGAAGACGCTCCGCCAGCCGAGGCTGCTGGTCAGCAGGCCGCCGAGCAGCGGCCCGGCGACCAGCGCCATGGCCGACACGCCCGCCCACAGGCCGATCGCCTGCGCCTGCTCGCGGCGGTCGGGGAAGGTCGCGGTGATCAGGGCGAGCGTGCTGGGCAGCAGGGCGGAGCCGCCGATCGCCTGGAGCGCGCGCGAGGCGATCAGCATCTCCTCGCTGTTGGCCAGGCCGCACAGGGCAGAGGCCACCGTGAAGACCACCAGCCCGACCTGGAAGACCTTCTTGCGACCGAAGCGGTCGCCAAGCGCGCCGGCGGTCAGCAGCAGGCTGGCGAACACCAGGATGTAGGCGTCGACCACGAGCTGCAGGCTCATCACGCTGGCGCCGAGCTCCCGCTGGATGCTCGGCAGCGCCACGTTCACGATGGTGTTGTCCAGCATCACCATGAACAGCCCGAAGCAGCAGGCCCCCAGGGTGAGCAGCTTGACCCTGCGATTCTCAGCGAACAACCGCCACCCCCAGCACCCCACCGGCCCCTCTGGCCGGCGTCGCACCCCCTATGGTGCAGGTGTTCCGCGGATGGCGCCGTCGAGCCCCTCCAGCACCAGGCCAACGGCCGCGCCGACCACCCGCTCGGGCGCGTCGCCGTCGCGGATGCGGAGGATGGCGGCGTTGACCACGCCCTGCACCAGGCCGGCGAGCAGGGCGCGGTCCGTCTCGGCCAGGTCGCCCAGCGCCTCAGTGAGCGTGGAGGCCAGGCGCTGGTGCAGTTCGCGGATGCGCGCCCGCGCCGCAGCGCCGACCGGGACCTCCGCGCCCGGCGGGGCGACCAGCCGTGGCTCCTCCAGAGCCAGGTCGAGCTGGGCGCGCACGAACGCGGCGACCCGCTCGCGGGGACCGCTGGCGCCCTCCAACCGGCCGCGGACCAGCTCGGCCTGGCGGCCGATCTCCCGCTCGCACAGCGCCACCATCAGGTCGTCCTTGGAGCCGAAGTACTCGTACACGGTGGGGCGCGCCAGCCCGGTCCGGTCGGCGAGCGCACCGAAGGTGAGCCCCGGGTAGCCCTGCTCCTCCAGCAGCAGCCTGGCGGCGTCCAGGAGCGCGGCCCGCTGCCGCGCGCGGTGCTCCGCGACGGTGGGCGCGCTGATCTTCGGCATACGCCAAATGAAACCACACCGGGGGTGTCGGGTGGCCCTGCTAGACTCCCGCCGGGCTGCTCCGGCGCCGCCGGCAGTCCCGGCCGCCACCACGGGAAGATCGAGGGGGGAAGCAGGCTGCTCGTCGAGGACTACGCCGAGCGGGTCAAGGGCTGCGCCCAGTACCTCACCCGGCTGCTGGCCGACCAGGGGACGCGGGTCGACAACCCCGTCGACGAGCCGATCGGCCCCGAGGAGAGCGCCCCGCTGGAGCTTGCGGACGACCGCGGGATCGTGCGGTTCGGCGTCGACGCCGCCCCGGGCGTCACCGCCGCCGCCATCGACGGCGGCTCCGCCTGCCTGATCAACGGCCGCTCCTTCTGGGTGATCGCCTATCGCGCCGGCACCGTCTGGCACCGCGACCGCGTGACCATCCACGAGGACCCGGCCCCGCTGACCGTCGAGGCGCTCACCCAGACCGACGCCAAGGGCCGCTACGCGCAGGCGCTGGCGGCCGCCGGGGTGGTGCGCGAGCGTGAGCTGGCCGATCTGGGCGGGGTGGTCGACGTGCTGCGGGAGCTGGCCGAGTGGCGGCGCGCCCGCGATGCGATCGAGCGCGCCGCCCCAGGCGACGTGGTGCTGGTCGACGGCAGCCTGCACCCCGGCGCGTTCCTCCCGGCCGCGCTGGTGGTGCCCATCCACGAGCTGGCCCTGGAGCGCGGCATCGACCTGGTCGGCGTCACCAAGGCCTCCAAGCTGCGCTGGGGCCGCTACGCGCCGCTGGTGCTGCGGGTGCGCCGCCGGGCCGAGGCCGAGGTCGGCCCGGACGCCCGCTGGTACCTGCGCGTCACCCGCGACCCCGACGAGGAGCCGGCGCTGGCCGATCCGGAGGGGTCCGGGGAACCCCGGGGGGGTTCCCCGGTGGATCGGGAGACCGGCGAGGCGGCGCCGCCGTGGCGCTCCGAGGTGTACGTCGCGCGGCTGGCCTCGCGCGGCGCGTACGCGTTCCGGGTCGACGCCGTGCGCGGCCACCGCGAGCCCGACGAGCTGTTCGCCGTGCTGGCCGGCCTGTCCGACGACCCGGCCTTTCTCGGCTACCCTTACCCGCTGGCCCGCGTCCACCAGGTCGTGAGCCTGCCCGGCCACCTGCTCGCCGACCTGCGCCGCGACCTGCGCGCGGCGTTCCTGCGCGAGGGCCTGCCGGAGGACGACGTCGACCTGGTGATGCGCGACTTCCACCTGACCCTGAACGCCTGAGCACAACCCGAGGGAACAGCAGCGATGCCCGACTACGACTACAAAGGACGCATCTTCGGCCGCTCGGTCACCGACGTGCGCTTCCGCGCGTTCTACGGGGAGGACCTGTTCCTCGGCGAGCTGCTGGTCGGAGCCGACGCCGAGCGCGGCCGGCGCTACCTGTTCCGGGTCACCGACGTGGCCTACGGGTCGGAGTCGTCCGACGACGGCTGGGCCGAGCGGGTCGCCGGCGGCCTGATGGAGATGGACCGCGCCGACGAGCCGACCGGCATGCGCGACGTCGAGCGGCGCCTCTACAAGGTCGCCAAAGTCGCCTCGCTCGGCTACGTCGACGCCGCCGGCCGCTTCCACAAGCCCAAGAGCCTGCCGGCGCAGTTCGGCGAGGTGAGCGCACCGACCGAGGAGGACCTGGAGTTCCTGCGGGTGCGCATGGGCGACGTCGAGGTCGGCCGGCTGCGCTCCGGCGAGGACACCATCGACCTGCCGGTCGGCATCCGTGGCGAGACCTTACCGAGCCACGTCGGCGTCTTCGCCACCACCGGCATGGGCAAGTCCAACCTCATGAAGGTGCTCGCGGGGCAGCTCCTGGCCGCCAGTGGCCGCTACGCGATGCTGGTGTTCGACCCGCACGGCGAATACCTCGAGGGTGGCGGCCCGCCCAACCGCGGCCTGGCCCACCACCCCTGGGCCGAGCAGCGGCTGCGGGTCTACTCGCCCAGCCCCCGGGCCGGCCAGGCGAGCCTGCTGCGGCTGTCGCTGGCCGAGCTGACACCCGACGACCTGCGCACCGCCTGGAAGTTCACCGGCCCCCAGTCCGAGGCGCTGGAGAGCGCGGCCGCGCTGCTCGGCGACAAGGGCACCTGGATCAGGCGCTTGGCCGAAGAGGAGCCGGAGGACCTCAAGGACGCCGAGCTGGGCCGCCACGCGCTGGCGACCATCCAGGTGCTGACCCGCCGCGCCAAGCGGATCGTGCGGCTGCCGCTGATGACCGAGGACCCCAGCCAGTCGCTCACCGGCAAGGTGCTGGACGACCTGGCCGGCGGCAAGGTCGTGCTGGTCGACACCTCCGGGCTGGAGGCGGTCGAGGAGATGCTGGTCGCGTCGCTGCTGACCCGCAGCCTGCTGGAGGAGCGCGCCGCTGCCTACCGCGCCGACCGCGACCGCTTCGCGCAGCTCCCGCGCACCCTGGTCGCGCTGGAGGAGGCGCAGCGCGTGCTCACCCGGCTGGAGGACGCCGAGTTCAACGTCTTCCCCCGGCTGGCGCGCGAGGGGCGCAAGTTCAACGTCGGCTTCTGCGCGGTCACCCAGCAGCCCAAGCTGATCGACGCCGAGCTGCTGAGCCAGTTCAACACCTATTTCGTGCTCGGCCTGGCCGACGAGCGCGACCGGCACATCCTCAGGCAGTCCTCCAAGCAGGACCTGTCGGATCTCGGCGCCGAGATCCAGACGCTGATGCCCGGCGAGGCGCTGGTGACCAACCCGGAGGCGCCGTTCGCGCTGCCGGCCAAGGTGCACCTCTATGAGGACTGGCTGAAGGGCGTGCCCTCCCCGGAGCGACCCACGCCGCGCCCGCCGCGCGCGCTCGACGGCTTCTACGACTGATGTCCCGAATCGTCGCTATTGCCGACGCCCATCTGGGGCGTGCGCACTACCACGCGGTCAACGAGCAGGGGCTGAACCAGCGCGAGGCCGACTTCGCCGCCAGCTGGCACCGAGCGGTGGAGGCGACGCTCGAGCTGAACCCCGACGCCGTGCTGGTGCTCGGCGACCTGTTCGACATCCCGCGGCCGAGCTACCGGGCCTTCCGCGAGGGCGCCAAGGGGCTGCGGCGGCTGGCCGCCTCCGGCGTGCCGACCTGCGCGATCTCGGGCAACCACGACACCACCCGGCTGCGCGAGTCCGGCACGCCCTACGCGGTGCTGGCCGACACCTTCCCGGAGCTGACCTTCGTCTACCGGGGCGCCTGGGAGCCGATCGACCTGCTGCCCGGCCTGCGCGTGCACGCCGTGCCGCACTGCGCCGGCGAGGGCGAGCTGAAGGAGCAGATCGCGCTGGCCGCTGGCGCCCGCTCGCCCGAGCACCTGAACCTGCTGGTCACCCACGCGGCGATCACGGTGCTGTCGCGCCGCTACACCTACGGCGACGTCAACGAGCTGGAGATCGACCTGGCCGCGCTGGACGCCGGCTTCGACCGCATCCTGCTCGGCCACTTCCACAACTTCGCAAAGGTCGCGCCCAACGCCTGGTACCCGGGCGCCACCGACACCTTCAGCTTCGGCGACCTGCCCTCCAGCGACGAGCCGGAGGTCAAGGGCGTCTTGTCGCTGGAGACCACCTCGGGCAGGGTCCGCCACCACCCGGTGCCCGGCGCCCGGCCGCTGCGCACCTACCGGGTGGACGCCTTCGACCTGGACCTCGGCGAGGTCTACGACGCCGTCGCCGGGCTGGCCGGTCCGGGCGAGACCGAGGGCGCGGTGGTGCGGTTGTGGGTCAACCAGGCCCGGCCGGAGCTGCGCCGCCTGCTCGACCGCCGCGAGGTGGCCGAGGCGTTCCCCGGCGCGCTGGTCGTGAACGTGCAGGTGGAGGCGGCCGACGAGGAGGGCGCCGCCCAGCTCGCCGCGCAGCCGGTGGCCAGCCTCGCCGACGAGTGGGACCGCTACCTGGCCAGCGTGCCGATCGAGGGCTACGACCGCGA
>WNFY01006072.1_pt1 | contig 12443 bp, 8 predicted proteins | sample 5400091 | NCBI WGS metagenome assembly WNFY01 (sample SAMN13153364, study PRJNA577476) | soil metagenome | isolation source: 60 cm soil or saprolite under grassland replicate 1 | place: USA:California | collected 2016-06-15 | reverse complement strand
TGACTACGGACAGCGCCGATGAGAGACAGCCTCTTATTGATGCATCGTTGCACGTACTGTAGCCGCTCATCGTGATGACGCACATTCCGATCAACGCGCACAACACCTGCCACAGCGTCGGTCGTCGGATCAGGTAGAACACGACGGCGAGGCAAACGCCGAACCACAAGAGTGGGGTGGTCTGGAAGTAGGAGGCAACAGCGAAGACGATGATGCCGGCCAGGCTGCCAGCGATGTCCGTCGTATAAGCCGCCACCCGGTTGGGGATCGCCTCGAACCGCCGGCCCATCGCCTGTCCGAGCCCGACGAACATCAGACCGATCAGCACGAAGAACAGGCCCGCGATCACCTCGATGGGGATGACGAACTGCGAGGGATCAGCCGGACGGTACTCGGTGCCGAAATAGATTTGCTGCGGCGAGCGCTGGCCGCCAACGTCGATCATTAGCCCGAAGCGGTTGTAGGTCCACAGGATGCCCATCGCCAGGATCACAGCTATCGCCCACAGCGGAACGACGGTGCGGATCAGCTCTGTCTGTCGCGCCGTCGCCAATAGCCCCACCGACATGCCTAGGAAGCACGCCAACAGCACGATGTTGGTGAAAAACGTCAAAAAAATAACCGAGCTGGCAAACCACCGAATGCAGGCCAGCTCGAAAAAAAGGATGGCGAAGCTGATCAGAAACAGCTCGGTGTACTGCCGCGGACGAGTTGCGCCCGCATGCGACGCATTCTCCAGTGGCAAATAAAGTTTTATGCAAAGCTTTCCGTCGAACGTTAACTAGTTCTCACGGAAAAAGCGCGGGAATGCTTCGACGGAGCTCAGCATGAACGGGAAAACTTCTTTTGTTTTGGCTTTCCTTCCGTTCGTCCTGAGCATTGTCGAAGGGCGAACGGAGTTTTTCAGGAGAACTAACTAAACGTTCGAGTTAATTGGCGCTGCACCGCTGATCGTGCGGAGCGTTGGAGTAGAAGATTCGGTATCGGTGCGCGAAACGCTTGCCGCTTCTTTACGGACGGGACCGAGCGAAAACAGGTTTTGGCAAACTCTTTAAAAATTCGTCCGAGCATTGGCTTTGCAGCTTGCTCAGACGTACACGATCAGATGTAATTGGAGACAATATCCGCAAGCTCCTGCGTTCGCTGATAATAGGTATGGTCGGCCAACGTGCGCTTCTGACCCGCCTGCGCAATCGCGTTCCGCTCCCCCTCGTGTCTGAGGTAATATTGGATAAGCTCAACGCACTCCTCAGGGCTTCGGTAAGCAACCACTTCCTTGCCCGGTGTGAATATCTCGTGTAGGTCCTCCTTCCAATCAGTCACCAAAAGTGTCCCCACACCTGTAGCCTCATAGAGACGAGAATTGTTCGCGTATGGGCCAGCCATTCCAATATGATGATTCAAAGTCATCTTCGACGTGTGAAAAATCTGGTACATCTCAACACCCCATGCGGTCCCTACGTGTCGAGACCGAATCGGAGAGTTGTCGGGCAATCGGTCGATTCCGTTCGCCCAAACTTTTGTCTCAACCTGCGAGCAAAGGTACTCCAACCACGCGATTCTGGTTTGATGCGCGGGATGCAAGCTCCCCACAAAAGACACATCGATATCTGACTGCCCGCGGCTTAATTTGGACAACACGGCTGGCTCAAAGCCCAATCGGTTCAGTTCGCTGGGCACATCGATGCTCCGAAAATATGTGACCAGATTAGGCAACGATGAGATAACCAAATCGTAAATACTCCAGTTTCCGCTTTGCGGTAGGGGAGCTGCAATTTGGCCCACCAACAGTCGCACATGAGGCTTAATCTCCTCAAGAAAATCGTTTCTGAGAGTGTCCATCGCCTGATTGAGCAGGACATCCGGTTTATAGTATCTAATCTGCGCAGCTAAGATGTCATACACCCAATGTTGCTCCTTGTTTTTAGAAATCCAGGGCACGATACCTCTTCTCAGGCGAAACTCCCATCGGCAGTCCCCATTCACATGAAACCCGTGCTCCCGTGCCCAGGCCTTCTGCATATATTCGTTGTTGAGGTAGATGTCTTTCGCCTCGTGACCTAGTTTCTCCAGATTGACAGAGTAGTGGTATGGCCCACCAAACAGGCTCTCAATACGCATGCGCATTTGTTCCGCATACGATTTGTCTTCCAGCCCCTGGTGCCGAGTGTAGTGCGAGTGCAGGAACTGAGGATAATCCGCGTTCAGGATCAAGAATTTCATAAGCGATCGTGTATGGGCGATATCTCAGCATTGGGGAGACAAACAGCCCACTTGTGTTTGACCAGGAAACCCTCTTCGTGTGTCCTTAATTGGCCGGTGCCGAAGTAGTCGCCTGCGCCAACTTGCAGACAGCCTGCCTCTTGTATCCAATCGGCGATCACACCTCCGATTGTCGAGAATAGTGTGAAGACGTATCGCCCCGGGGCCAAGGGCAATTCCGGTATGTGACAAACGACCTGTCCGTTTGGAGGGAGAACATCGAACGGGTGACCGCTGCCTTCGCTTGAGCAGTTAAACATGAATTGGCCCAAACTTGTATAAAACGTGATGTGAACATCAAGGCGCGAGATTGGTCTGTCGAAAGGTGACTGGTACGACAAAAGAATGTTGATGTCCTGCCCTGATAGGGCAACGTCAATGGGGCGGCCCTTCAAATCAAGAGTTGAGACCTCCGAAAACTGTATCTCCCCAGTTCCTTGACGATCTTTACGCTCCCCCAAGGCGGCTGGAGTGCCCAATGAAACGTCAGAAAGATACTGTTCCACAACCGTTCGTGGCGATCCCTCGGCTACAACTTGACCGGTACTCAACAGGTACCCTTTGGAGCATAAGCCTTGAATTGCAGCCATATTATGACTTACAAACAGCACTGTCCTTCCTTCGTTTGCGACATCTCCCATTTTCGCCAGGCATTTCTTCTGGAAGGCAGCATCGCCAACAGACAGCACTTCGTCTATGATTAGGATTTCCGGCTCCAGATGGGCAGCGACAGCGAACGCCAGCCGCACGTACATTCCGCTGGAATAATGCTTAACGGGGGTATCGATGAACTTTTCTATCCCGGAGAAGTCTACGATCTCATCGAACTTACGCTCGATCTCTACCCTCTTCATGCCCAAAATAGATCCATTTAAATATATGTTCTCCCGTCCAGTCAGTTCCGCGTGAAATCCGGTACCCACCTCTAAAAGAGATGCTACTCGCCCATGGATCTTTGCTTCGCCTTGCGTCGGCTCAGTGATGCGGGAGAGAATCTTCAGTAGGGTGCTTTTGCCGGCGCCATTGCGGCCAATGATGCCGACAACCTCGCTTCGTTTGATCTCAAGAGACACATCTCTTAGCGCCCAAAAGATATCGTCACGCTCAGAAGCAGCGCCATTTCGCGAAAACATCGACCTCAGGCCGCCCATAAGCTGGTCACGCAGGGTGTCATGACGCTTCCTCACTCCAATCTTGTACTGCTTGGAGAGATTCTCTACTTGAATTGCGATGTCATTCATTGGGCTGCGGATTTCGAGTTTAAATTGAGATCAACATCGACTAAGGTGCACTGGGCTTCGCCACCCGCCTTATACATTGACTGCAGTACCGGATTGTCGTTACGGGGTTCCTTAGACTGCGGGGTATTAACTTGTTTGATGGATAAACCGCTTCACCAAATTCCCCCGTTGTGGATCGAAGGGATTGGCGCGGAAATCCCAAATCCATTGCTGTATCTCGTAATGAGTGATCTTTCCGCGGCGACGAGCGTTGTAGGCAGAAGCCTCGGCACTCAGGAACTTTTTGCAAGAATCTATCTCACTAGGTTCACCGAAGCACTGGTCGAGGAACGGTGAGTAGCGGCCGTCGAGTGCCAGCGCTCCGATGCCGTCTTCGAGACGCGCCGGGGACGTTGTGCCAGATTCATAACGGGCAAGCACCTTATAATATTCAACCTTCCCCGTAGTGTTTAACCCCGAGTAAAGATGCCATGAGGTAAACGGATAAAACTCGATGCGATAGAACCAACAGAGCAGTGCTACCACCGTTATTCCGGACACCAATAAAGCATAACCGGGGTCTCGCTTAGCGCGATTGCTTGCAGTTACAACAATTGGCTCACTTCGTTCCGAAGGCTGTGCTGGGCAATGGGAATCGCACCACAAAAGCTTCAGACGATTACGGGCGATCAAGCGATAGACGAGCGCGCCTAACGAGGAGATTCCCGGTAAAAATAACCACGGTACCAGAGGCCAGAACACTGGCAGCACTAATGCTATTCGCCGGTAGCCGTAAAACCCCCGGCAAGCCTTTCCTTGCGATATGACATACATCTCCTCTTCCACATCCTCTACCGCTAGTTTGAGCATGTGACTGCGATTGTACTCATTTAGGTCTAAGCGCCGGAAGTCGAGAAACTCGAGCCGGCTGAAGAGGTCAAGGTGATTTAGCAAACGAACCGTGCGACGGCAGAACGGGCACAGCCCATCATACAGGACTTGCAAAGGGCCGCGACTCGCGAGAAGCCGGCGGGCGATCGCTTTGCGAACTCGAGTGAAATCAAAAAACACGGGCTGCAATAGAATAAGGTCGAGGAACAGGATTCTTTGCAAGAGAAAGATACCGACGTGCATCATGATTGCGGCGACAGGTAATATTCGCCGAGCGACGCGCGAGAATAGCACCAATACAAAAGATAGTTCGGTGACAAGGGCGACGATACCCAAAACGGCGAACAGGATGTCAGGAGCCGATTCGAGGTGCAAGGATAAGGCCCAGTCGAACTCCCTAGGTTTTAGAGTATCTCCATACAGCATACTCCTCATGTTGGTGGGGTCCCACCAGAAAAGCCCCCCATCCTCGAGCTTGCTCAGACCATTGGCGAGGTACGGGAATGCAATCATTACCCAACAAGCATACCGTGACCAGCCGTATACCGCAGAGGTACGGTCGGCCGACGGCACCGCTTTACCCTGGTAAATCTTCAACAAGTGATCAACTGACCACCCATCGCCGCAAGGAGTGAAACATAGCACTAACATCACGTACAACAGCACTAGGTTTTGGTGCCAAAAGAAACTGTGATCTATGAGAATCCCGAGAAGTAAAAAGTGACAAAATGCAGCCAAAGGGATCACGATGCGCGTTCGCCACCCGACCAGCCCCAGAACCAACAGCAGCTCGGTCAAGAGTTGGAAGGCCCCGAGGCTCTTCTCGCTCGTAACGAATCTGTCGAAACCGATGGGCAACCGATAAAAATATTCGAGCATTCCCTGCGGGTTGCGAGCCTCCACTGGGAGCAAGGCGATGCTGGGCAAATCCTCCAAAACTGTCATCAGGAGAAGTACTGCACAGGTCCACATTCTGATCGCGCCGAGTGATCCGGGCGTCGCTTCCCCCACGAACCTCCTAAAAAATGCCCGACTACTTACTAACAGGGCCACGGGCCAGAATATGAGAAGGCCAATGAGGCAGCGGCTCGCAATCGTGTCCCACTTTTCTAGATAATAGCCGAGAGGATTCACGTGCTGACCCTGAATCAGGCCGTTGAAGACCGGCAGACTGTCTCCGCGGTAAGCGCTTTCAATGAGCGGCGGCACGATTAGCTTACCAAAGGTAATCCACAGCACCACAGAAACGCACATAAGAAGCAGCAGTAAGCGGACTCGGCCGACACTCATAAGCATAGGCTCACTCATCAAAATTCGTGTAAAAAATTTTGCTCAACGCGCGAAAAGTCGAAGGACCGGAAAATGACGTCGACTTTGGCCATTCAATCCGGCTAGCAGGTTAAAGCTGTAGAGCAGGAGGAGAAAAAAAGGCAAGCCGAGTAGACGTCAGGTGGACGGCATCCCAAAACACACTTGCGCTGAGTGAACAACCATGAAGGGCGCGGTCAGCAATAAAGCTAAGCAGACTGACAGCACTCAAGTCCTGTTATGATCCGCGCCCGGCGTATCACCTGCATTCCAGCAGTTCGATGATTCCCCACCCGAATATCTTGTAAAAAGACACATGCCTGCCGCTGAACAGCACCGCTGGTTTTCGATCACTCAGCGGCATGCAGCGCAAACCGGCATTTTGGATACAGTCTAGCGTCTTTGCGAGATCGGGCGTTTCATAGCAGGTGTGATAAATGACCTCGTCGTATTTCGAGATGATGGGATCGATGGGGGACTTCCCTTGATTCCCCGGCAGTATGACTTCGAGACTCGGACGCTCTGGGGCGGTGCAAAGGCGAACATAGACATTCTGTAGCGGATCGTAGATGCGATCGCCGATGCTGTAGCCGAGAGATTCCAGCATCACCAGAGTCTCCTGATCCTGCCTGACCGCAAGGGCAATATGGTTGAATCTGAGATCGCTGAGGATGTCTTTCATCACATTTCTTACCAGCAAAAAGCGAGCGAAGCTGTTGTATCGGAAACTGGGGTAAACGTGTTACTGGACTGCAGACGCAGCACGGCATCGATATGCTCTGGCGTTTTGGGCGCTTTTGATAAATGCACAATCCAGTCATTGGTTTTGGAGTCGTGGCTGAAGTTGAACCGTTGATACAGGTCCTTCACCATCGCATTCTTGCCAGTTGGGATATACTTTCCACGCATTTCATCGCAATCGAGCGTCTTGGCAGCTTCGGCGAGCTTGGCGATGAACGTATCTTCGGCTCCGCGGCCCAACACCCGACAGCTCATTAGCAGCGTGTCAATGACGCAGGTCTTGTCCTCTTTTTTCAGAATGGAAACCCCGACAAGACCGTAATCGCCGTATTTGTCCTTGATATCCATACCTAACACCAGCGCCTCTTTCGCAATAGAGAGAGCCTCTACTTCGTCCTGAGTGCGGCGGACGGTCGTGAGGTTGAACTGGTTCGTCTTGTTGATGAGCTGGGTTACGCGAGCTAGATGCTGCTTTTGCGCGGCAAACACGTCAATCTTCAAGTTCAGTGACTTCCGGAAGTCTTCCTCGGACATCGTTTCCTGCGTCTCCTGGCGGATGTTATCGGCGGCCATCATTTCCGTGCGTCGGCGATCTTCGTCCGTCACTTCGGCAAAGTCGAAAAACTCTGTTTCGGCTAGTAAGCCGGGCAGGTACGCCAGTTCTTCAGGCACGGTTACGCAGGAAACATCCGGCAAGCGTTCGGTCACTTCGCCGATTTCTTTCGGATTGTCGTCTACGAATACCAACGAGTCGAGGCCAATGTTCAGTCTTTTGGCCGCGCGTTTTATGCTTTCGACTTTTGAGTCCCAGTGAATTTCGAAAACGGCAATGTCTTCTCGTGACAAGACCATCGCGTCGTGCTTATCGAAAACCTCGTAAGCGTCGTCAGGGTTATTTTTCGACGCGACAGCGAGGAGCACACCCTTGCTTTTGAGGTAAAGCAGGTGGCGCTGGAAGTCCCGATAGGCTTTGCCGGGAAAGTCGTCGCCAAGCTGAATGCCCTCAAGCCCGTCCTCTCCGATGATTCCGCCCCATAGGGTGTTATCGAGGTCGAGCACGACACATTTCTTGGGGCTGATCGTTTCCGCTGCAATCATGCGTCCCAGCATCCCGCCTATATCCTGCCAGAAAGGCTCGGTATACGGCTGGCGGTAAAGCTGCCATTTTCGCACGTCATGAGCCTGTTTTATTCCGGCGTTCAGCACAAGTCCGTGAAGGTCGAACAGCCGCACGCGTTCGAGTTGCGCAATTTCGTGGGTCCAGAACTGCGAGACGGCATTGAAGGCCATCATGCCGGAAGACGCCTGCCCCAGTTCCAGCACTTCGAAGCCCGGCATCGTTGGATACGGGGGTGTGGATACTATTAGGGTGCCTTTGAAACGTTTACGCAGATGAGCCACCGCATCGGCCAGGCCTTTTACCTCTCGCCGCAAATCACCCACAGCGGCGGGGCTGTCGAGACACTGGGCTAGCATGTCGGGGAATAGGTCCTCCACGCGCCAGAGCAGAGCGATCGCGTTAAAATCGCCACTTCCCAGCACCGCCTGATGATCATAACAAATCTGCCGCAACTGGTTGAACGGGGCCACGGTGATGTGCGGCTTGAATTTTTTGCTCAAAAGGTGCGCGCCCAGGTAGGGCTCCAACGGTTCGATTGTCATGCTGCCCGCGATCGCGGTGCGCATATCGAACTTCAGATCCGGCTGCTGTTTTATTGCCGCGAGATATTGCCGCCAAATGGATTTCGGATCGTAGGTCGTCATATCATCACCTTCTTGGTTTGCAGAGTTTTGCGCGCAAGGCCGATGGTGGACATTTTCATGATTTCCTTCGTAGATAGCTGGACCCTAAACTTCTCCTCAATAGCGACCACAAGGTTCATCGCGGCCAGGCTGTCCCACTGCGTCAAATTGTCGGGAGAAGAATCTTCGCTCAGCTCGGCAGCATCGACCCGCAAGACTTCCGAAAACAGTTGAATTAATGAATCGCTCATGTTCCCTCCTCCATTTCCGTGCTCATGTGACTTGGCAACACGGCACGGTTTCTATCATTTCAACATCCCTTTAGTTAGCAATCCGTCTCCTCCTACTCCGTCTCCTCCTACTCTGAAAGTCGTCCAACGAGAAAATGTTTCGCCGGCTGAGAGAATCGTTCTAAGTCCGCTCACCATCGCCCGATACGTCAAAACACGGTGTAAATGAACGGCGTTACACTGACGACGGCTCTCTGCGTGTAAATCGCTACCGCGACAAAAACCGCTAAAATTGAACCGGCTGGCGCAAACCACCACCAGAACCTCGAGGAAAGAAATTCAAACAAGGCACCGATGATTAGGCTGAAATTAGTTAAATTTACCCGCGAGAAATCACCCATGGGTTGTGTACGTTCGTTTATTGCCTTAGCGTACCGCGCGCCCCAGGAAAGTAACAACGAATGGCCAGCCGTGAAAACAAAATAGCCGATCGCAATAGCGCACGTGAGAATATAGAAGGAGCGCGGCATGGCGAAATACCGGTAAGCGCCAGGAGAAATCACAGATCTAAACATCGCCAAAGCTTCGGACAAATCGTTTGCGCGAAACAGAACGTACCCTAATGAAACCAGCAGAAACGTGGTTCCCCACGCTCCAAACAATCCCACATAAGATGGCAAATGGATTGGAAAACGGGGCTTCATTCGCTGGCACAAACGGTGCCCAACCAACAACAAACCGTGGTAGAGACCAAAGATAATAAAAGTCCATTTCGCTCCGTGCCACAAGCCGAATAGAACCATAGAAATCACAAGAGCAACGTACGGCCACCAATGATTGCGGCGGCTCGCGGCCAGCGGTCTGAATACGTAATCCCGAATCCAGAAGGAAAGCGACATATGCCAGCGCGTCCAGAAAACAGAAGGCGTTGTCGATAAAAAAGGACGATCGAAGTTTTCCGGCAGTCGTATGCCAAAAATGCGCGCGGTTCCGATGACCATATTCGAGTAGCCCGCGAAATCAAAAAATAGCAGGAATCCAAATCCAATCCCCAATAGCCAAACATCTATGCCACCCCAACCACCTTTTACTTGATCAAATCCAGCGGCTATGCCTTCACCGGGTGCCCAACCGGACGCGAGGATTTGGGCCAGCACAAACTTCATCATGAGGCCCTGGATTAAACGAAGACTGCCCACCGATACGTTTTCCGCGATTATGGGAGAAAGCTCGCGGAATTGTGGCAACATCTTGGGCAGACGGCAAACGGGACCCGACACAACCGTTGGCCAGAATGCCATATAAAGACAAAACTCCAGCAAAGAAGGATCCAACTCCTCCTCGAGATAGATGTCGAATAGATAAGAAAGTCCTTGAAATGTCCAAAACGACATTCCTACCGGCATGATGATCTGCCGTGCGAGGTCATACTCCCATGAACCCGCGGGACCCAACTCCAGGAGAGGTGGCAAGTACTTAAAAAAGGCGAGAGGTAGCAGGTTGAGTGCAATGCCGATCCACAGGAATCCAGGCGTCAATCGCCGCCGCAGTACAGATCCCCAGGCGTAATTCATCAACGAACTGATGATTAAAACTGAGAGAAAGGCGATGCCCCAATTGGCATAAAACAGGTAACTGGCCACTAAAAGAAGTATCTGCCGTCCTTTGACTGAGCGTAAATGCCAAGCCACCAGCCATAGGAGCAGAACCACGAGTATAGAAGCTAAAGTCTGAATCATAGACGCCCTGACGACACGCTCATCGCGGAAGGCAACAGAAAAGTTCTTGATGACGTTTCTAAGAGGATCGCCGCGTGATTACATCTAACATCTTCTGGGCGATCAATTGGTTTCCTACCGGCGTCACGTGAAATTCGTCGATCCAAAGTAGTGAATCGTATTCATCGAAGATATGAGCCATGGTGTAGAAGTTTTGATACTTGGACGATTCCAGTTCTGCCGTTTTGTAAACAGCGGTGCAGAGTTTGTTAAAGGCGGTTTCCATTTCCAGGCTATGTTTCATTTCCTGCTCTTCTGTTGTCAATCGTTTGTCGCCCATTGAGACTATAGGCTGCAAAAAAAAGGAATACTTGAAGCCATACTTTTGCGCAAGAGCACTCACGATGTTGTAACTGCCAAAATAATTCTGCACGAGCAAATCGCTCAAGGTTCCTGCATCGATCCCCATGCTCTCATAAGTGATCGCTTCCGTTGTTTCTTCCTGTCGTGGCTTGGCGATTACGAGTTTGCTCAGCAAGTTTTCGATCAACGAATATGAATACGAACTCCTTAGCTTATCGACAAATGTAGATGGATTCTGCCGCCTCTCGAATTTGGCGGCAATTTGATCAAAGTTCTGATGGACGTCGGCTCGACCTGATTGATAGGCGGCATAGATATCACCGGGGCCGTCATAAAACACAACCAAATCTGGCACATTGCCGGATCGCAGTTGCATTAGGAGAATGATAAGGCCTTGCGTCGAAACGTAAGCTGTCTCGCCGAAATTCACCACGCACACTGGCCCATGTCTCAGCTTTTGGAGACCGGTCTGTAAATAGGCCGGTATCGTACCCCAGTTTGGAGAACCGGTTCCCCACATCGTGGACCCACCAAAGGCAAACACTTTAAAAGAGTTGGCACTGCAATCCGCACCGGGTGTCAATCTGATACCGCGCTCGTCGATCTGAATCGTTTGGCCGTCGAAGAGTGCTCTCCGCCAGCCGACATAAGAGTAGTAGCGTTGCCAGCGGGCCAGTCGGAATTCATGCCAATACCTCGGCGCCCAAGATTGCGAGGCATAGTAGGAAACTGTTTCCCGCGGGCCGCCTTCTCCTACTAGCGGTTCAGGTCGAGCCGGCAGTAATTGACGAATATTGACGTAACTGCTCGCTGCCAACTCGAAGCAAGCAAATAAAAGCAGAGTATTCAGAACAAGAATAGCCACTGCATTGTACGAATTAGCAATCCGGTGGCCGAATGCTCGCAAGCTCTGGATATCTAGGAGTGCGCGAGGAGCGAAAGAAGGTAGCCACGTAGAAGCCCGTCGAAGCGTAGAAGCCCGTCGAAGCTCATGCGGTTGTGGCATGACTGATCGGGACTCTTCAACGTTCTCAGTTGCTTTTACTTGGTCCATAGAGGACAACTCTCCGTATGAGATGACGTTCTTACCGAAAAGGCAGTGAAATGAACAATTCGAAACTTCTGTTAAAGGCTCGTCAGAACTGCAGTGATACCAGCGCCTAGAAATCTCCCGCGAACAAAAACCCCATCAACTTTTGTCAAATTATATCAGCGAACGTACGTTCCGTACGCTTAAAGAAAACAATCCCGCCCAACAGCAGTGCTGCTATGATGGCTGCGCTTAGCGCCATAACAGCAAAGGCCGGGCTCTCCTTGCCCAGGAGGGCCCAGCGAAATCCCTCGATCACGCCCGCCATAGGATTAAGACTGTAAAGCAGGCGCCACTTCTCCGGAATCAAGCTGATTGAATACGCGACTGGGGAGGCATACATCCAAAATTGGAGTAAGAACGGGATTGTATGACCGACGTCCCGGTACCTGACGTTAAGAGGTGAGAGCCAAAGCCCCACTGCAAGCGCGGTCATCAGGGCGAGCAGCAAAAAAAGAGGTAAGAACAACAGACCCCAACTCGGTGCGATACCAAACCACGCCATCATAATCAGCAGTACCAGAAACGATACGAAGAAATCTACCAGAGGCGCTGCCACCGAGGCGAGGGGGATAATTAACCGCGGAAAATAGACTTTCCGGATCAAGCTGCTGTCGCCCACGAGGCTGAGGCCGCTCCGGCTAATCGCTTGGGAAAAATAGTTCCAAGGCAGCAAGGCTGTAAAGGCAAATATCGGGTAGGGCAACCCATCAGAAGGCAGCTTTGCGAAATTGCCGAATATTACTGTAAAGATCATCATCGTCATGACAGGCTGGAGTATTGCCCAGGCCACGCCGATAAACGTTTGTTTATATCGGACTTTAACATCACGCCAGACGAGGAAGTACAGCAGCTCCCAATACTCCGCCAGCTCGCG
>WNFY01004734.1_pt1 | contig 12444 bp, 13 predicted proteins | sample 5400091 | NCBI WGS metagenome assembly WNFY01 (sample SAMN13153364, study PRJNA577476) | soil metagenome | isolation source: 60 cm soil or saprolite under grassland replicate 1 | place: USA:California | collected 2016-06-15 | reverse complement strand
TGCGGAAAATTCTGTCGAGCTGTAAAGGATTCTCGCCAACGATTCGGCTCTTCAGAAACAGCGCATAGGTCGCGCTGGCGCCGTCGCGAACTTCGCCAAGGCCATACACCCCTTGATTGGTATCAATACGAATGATCGGACAAGGACTTGGGCCGGGCTTAACAATCGTTGCCACGCGCATGTCTGTGATCTTCAGCGCCGACGGACTTGAATTGGTATTCACCGTCTTCGGATAGGCCTCGAGCCGTTCGTCCACCAGCAGGCCCCCTCCCAGCGCCAGAGCTGAGGCTTTCACCATGTCGCGACGATTGAATCCGTTATGTTTGCTCATTCCTTTGGTCCTTTCCGTTAGGATCAAACCTTCCTACCGATTTCTCAGCGCTCTCAGCGGCTTGTCTCTGCGAACTCTGCAGTTAAAAGCTTTGAAACCGAAGAGCACCAAAGCATTTTGGTCGAACATCAGACGGCTAACAAACTACAGTCGCCCAAACTTCTTTACTGCTTCCTCAATTGATTTGAGCTTTTCAATATACGCGTACATCGAGTGCTCTTTGAAGTCCATTTCCTGGGCAGTTGCGAGGATTTCTGCAGCTTTCGTCCGCGGAACCATAACCACGCCATCGGAATCCGCAACGACAATGTCTCCAGCGCTGACTGGGACGCCGTCACAAACCACAGGAATATTTGCACCGGCAAAGCGGTAATGACCTATCGACGTGGAAGGGACGGTTCCGAGAGCAAAAACGGGGAACCCGATTTTTTGCAGATACGCGGTGTCGCGAACGCCGCCGTCAATCACTGCGCCGGAAAAATTGCGGGACTGCATAGCGGTCCCCATTAGCCCGCCCATGCCAGCGATATCAGCTCCGTCCTCGACCACCATCACGTACACCGAATTCGGGCCCCCACCATCAATCGCTGCAAGCATGCCACTCAGCGCGTCAGGATCATGGTTCTCTTCCTTCTTGAGTTTTACTGTGAGCGCGAATCCGGCAAATTTTGAAGTAAAAATTGGACGCATGTGATGCGAAAGATAAATTCGCTGCCCGGCAAGCTTTTCCATTGCGTCCGACACCGACGCGACTTCGACATGGCGATAGCCATCGAGCAGTTCCGCATCCGATGAAGCACCTGCCGGACGAGAGAAAGCGCGAGGAATAAGGAACAAGGCGGACGCGAATAGTGCGACCATCAGCGGCGCGATACTCCATTTTGTTCCGAATAAAGCCTTAGTCATTGTGTGCTCCTGAAACTGAAATCCCCACGCGGCCTGCGGAGGTTCGTTGAAGACGTGCGAAACCTCTGTCGGAATCCACTATCAACCATAGCAACGACCCTACGGCGCAAAGTCCGGCTGCCGCATAAAACGAGGTTGCCCAATTAAAATGCTTCGCGATCAGCGGAGTCAGCGATGCTGTCACAGCGCCTCCGATCTGGCCCCCCATGTTCATAACACCTGAAACTGAACCGGCTGAATTGCCAGCCATCTCCGAGGTAACTGACCAGAACGCGCTTTGCGAAAGATACAGCGCGCCTGCGCCACCGGCAAGCACCACGCTGGCCAAGCGCACATCCTGAGCGGAAGTTCCCATCGCAACGAAGACAGTGCAGAGCGCCATTGCGGCTGATGCGACGTAGCAACGTCCGGCGCGATTGCCCAACTGCTTCGACAGCACATCGCTGATCCACCCACCGAGAGGCGAGCAAATTGCCATGGCTAGAAACGGCAGCATCGCGTAATAGGAACTCGACTTCAGATTCAAGCCGCGTACGGCGCTCAGGTAAATAAAGAACCAGGAGAAGAAAATGTAGGCTACGTATCCATAGCAAAAGTAGCTCAAGGTGACCGCGAGAACATCCTTGCTGGTGACGATGTATTTCCACGGGACAAGTTTTGCTTCGGCCTGCGGCGGCAATCCCAAACGTATGTACGTGGCCTCCTCGGAAGTGACCTGGGGATGTTGCTGCGGCGTGTCACGGGCGATCACAAACCAGGCAATGCCGGCGGCTAATCCGATGAGCGCGCTAATCCAGAACGACCAGCGCCAACCGTGATGCAGAAGAATGTAGGTGATCAGTGGCGGGGTCACGCCTGCGCCGGCGCCAACTCCGGCAAAGATCAGTCCGTTAGCAAGGCCGCGTTCGCGGGAAGGGATCCAGCTTGCGACCAGACGATTGCTCGCGGGATAAACGACGGCCTCGCCAACTCCCAGCAAAAATCGCACTGTGATGAGCGTAACGAGTGCTCCCCGAAAATTCGCCGGAATGGACGCAGTGAGTGCCGTGAAGACCGCCCACCACAGGGTCCCCATCAGCAGAATACGGCGCGGACCAAACCGGTCTGCCAAGCGGCCTCCAGGAGCTTGAAAGAATGCATAGCCCAATATGAACGCGCTTAATACAGATCCAAGCCGGACGTGGTCAATTTGAAACTCGCGCTCGATGGCGGTGCCAGCGATCGAAAGATTCACACGATCGAGATAGGCCACGGCGCTGATCACGAACATCCATGCGATCAACAACCAGCGCACTTGATTGCGAAAAAGATTCATCTTAGCGGCAAGTCAAGGATTGTAAGCGCGCCGCTTTAAATTTGCAGACGAAGGATTTGCAGATTGACAAATATCTGGCGATTTGAGAATTTCGGGAGCGCGATTCATCAGGAGGCCGCCATTGAAGTTGACTCGCAGACTCTTTCTCTCGCATGTTGCCGGACTGTACTGCGTATGTGCCGTGCTGACGATCGCGCAACCCGCTCCGGCACAACTCGTCAGTTTTTCCAAGCAGGAATTAATCGATTACACGGCGCAAAATCCCTTTGATCGCCTGTCCGATGGCAGGCCGAAGGTCCCGGACGCGCTCATCGAGCGTGCACGCGACCTTTCGTCTGAGGAAGTGTGGGCCGTCCTGCAGGCGAAAGAATTCAACAATCAATACGCGGACGGATTTCAGGTCCTCCATCCCGGCAAGATGATGGTGGGGCGCGCATTTACGGTCCAATTCATGCCCCTGCGGGAAGATATTGATAATGTCGCGCAGGCCAAAGCTAAACAAAACTTCGGCAAGCGCCTATTCAACCAAACCGCAATCGACATGCTTCAGCCCGGAGACGTGCTGGTTGTGGATCTGTTCGGGAAAAAAGTCGGCGGCACAATCGTTGGCGACAACCTCTTCTTCTATGTGAACCAAGCCACGCGCGGCGGCGGATTAGTAGTAGATGGCAGCGTGCGCGACCTGGATGGAATCTCTGAAATTGACATGCCTGCTTATTTTCGTTCGGTTGATCCCACTCCGATCGGCAACGTCATGCTAGCTGGAATCAACGTTCCTATTCGTATCGGCAATGTGACCGTCATGCCCGGCGATCTGGTGGTCGGAGATCGCGAGGGTATATATTTTGTTCCGCCGCAATTCGTGCAGGAAGTCCTGGACAAGGCGGACGAAACTCACATTCACGACGAGTGGACCAAGAAGAAATTCGCCGAAGGCAAATACAAGTCCACGGAAATTTACGGCTCGCCGAGCGATCCGAAGTTGAAGCAGGAATATGAGGAATATCTGAAGAAGCGGCTCGACGAGATTCACAAGCAGCGCAGCGCCAAATAGGAGGGCATGATGAAAAGCATCCGCGAAATCACGCGAAGAGGATTTATCACCCGCGTAGGTCAGGGAGTACTCGCAGCCAACGCCGCCGAGGGCCTATTGAAAAACGCGTCGGCGCAGCTCCGCGTGCCAGACCCTCCGGGCAAGAAGTTGGGATGGGCGATTGTCGGCTTAGGAAGTCTCTCCATCAATCAGATCCTGCCGGCATTCGCCAAATGCGAGAAGTCAAAGGTTGTGGCCTTGGTCAGCGGTCATCCTGATAAAGCCAACAAGCTGGCGCTGCGTTACGGCGTCAGCCCAAAAAGCATTTACAACTACCAGAATTACGATTCGATCAAAGACAATCCCGACGTGGACATCATCTATATTGTGCTGCCCAACGGCATGCACGCCGAATTCACGGTGCGCGGCCATCAGGCAGGCAAGCACGTGCTGAGCGAGAAGCCGATGGCGAATACGCCCGCTGAATGCCAGCAGATGATTGACGCAGCCCGCAAAGCAGACCGCAAACTCATGATCGCTTACCGCTGCCGCTATGAACCTTACAACCGCGAGGCAATCCGCATCGCGCAGTCCGGTGAACTCGGCCCCACCCAGATGATCCTTGCCGATGCCGGCTTCAAGATGGGCGACCCGACTGTGTGGCGGCTGAACAAACAACTGGCCGGCGGCGGTTCCCTCATGGATATCGGCATCTACGCCCTGAATGCGACGCGTTATCTTTCCGGCGAAGAACCTGCCGAAGTCAATGCCATGATATACAGCACGCCGGGCGACCCGCGCTTTAAGGAAGTGGAGGAGCACATCAATTTCCAGTTGCGATTCCCGAGCGGGATCCTGGCAAATTGCTCGTCCAGCTACGGATACTTTCATCAGAGCCATTTCCGCGTGATGGGCACTGAAGCACGGCTCTGCATGGATCCCGCGACCTGGTATAGCGGCCTGCGCATGTGGATTGAGCGCGGCAATGTTATCGAACAAAAAGACCTGCCAGAAGTGGACCACTTCACCGCAGAAATGGACCACATGTCCGATTGCGTGATGCAGAACAAACAGCCGCTCACCCCCGGCGAAGAAGGCCTGCGCGATTTGACCATCATGGCCGCGATCTATGATGCCGCCCGGAGCGGAAAGACCGTGAAGGTGTAGATGGCTTGCACCAACGACTCCTCTTGGTGCTGTTCAGCCCCGTAGGGGCGAACGAACTTAGCCCAGCGCTTCAGCGCTGGGAATCATGGGGAAGGTGATCCGAGTCCCGTAGGGACGACCGAGGTCACGAGCACATTTCAGCAGCCTCAGCGAGTGGAATGTTTGTACCAGGACATGGCTTGCGCCGCCGAAACTGGCTAAACAACGATCAAGCGCGACCGCCGGGAGCGGCAGCTAACTAGCACTCGAAACGTGCGATTACCACCTGCGATACCTGCCTCCAACCGAAGCTCAATCGACAAAAACCCCTCTATCCACCATGAGAAGATAGAAGCATCTCAGGTTTGACCAATAACTAACAACGGCTTTCATGATCCAGCTCAACTCTGCCGGAAAGCGCTACGGCAACAAACTTCTTTTTGAAGGCACCGATCTCCTGATCACGACGCGAGATCGCGTTGGTCTGGTCGGCGCTAACGGCACTGGCAAATCCACGCTCCTGAAAGTTCTCGCCGGAGAAGAAACTCTCGACTACGGCAATGTGAGCGTCGCCAAGGGAATCAGCGCCGGATATCTCCCGCAAGATGGGCTCACGCTCTCCGGTCGCACGGTCTTTGCCGAATGCATGTCTGTGTTTTCCCGCCTGCGGAATATGGAGCAGGAGATCGAACAGCTCACGGGCCGCATGGCTGAGGTTGACCATACTTCGGCCGAGTACGAACAAATAGCCGACCGCTATCACCAGATTGAGCATGAGTTCCGCGTCCACGATGGCTACGCAATCGAAGCCCAGGTTGGAACGGTGCTCGCCGGCTTGGGATTTCGTCCTGAAGACTGGCACCGGCAAACTGAAGAATTCTCCGGTGGATGGCAGATGCGCATCGCATTGTCCAAGCTCCTGCTGCAGAAACCCAATCTTCTGTTGCTCGACGAGCCGACCAATCATCTAGATCTCGAGTCGCGCAACTGGCTGGAGGAATATTTATCGAATTATCCTTTTGCATTCGTTCTGATTTCGCATGATCGCTATTTTCTCGATGTGACCGTCAATCGCATTGTTGAAATCTGGAACAAGAAAATCTGGACCTACAGTGGGAACTACGAAAAATATTTATCGCAGAAGACACAGCGCCAGGAGCAACTGGAAGCCAACTACCGCAATCAGCGCGAGCGCATTGAGCAATTAGAAGTCTTTATTAACCGTTTTCGATATCAAGCAACAAAAGCCAAGCAGGTGCAGAGCCGGATCAAGGAGTTGGAGAAGATTGAGCGCATCGAGCTTCCTGAAGAAGAGAAGACGATCCATTTCTCCTTTCCGCAGCCAAAGCCGAGCGGCCGGATAGTGGCGGAATTCGCTGGCGTGGCGAAGGCGTACCACAAGCCATGTGGCTCGGACATTCCTGTCCGAGTTGCTCCGGGTTTGTCGGACAAGAATGTCCGACCCACACAAACCGAAGCCACACATGAAGTTTTTCGCGACGTGAGCTTCATGATCGAGAAGGGTGACCGCATTGGTCTTGTTGGCGTGAACGGCGCTGGGAAATCCACACTGATTAAGCTGCTCGCAGGCGCGGAACCGCTGACGGCGGGTGGGTACAAGCTTGGGAATAATGTCCATTTCGATTATTTCGCACAGGACCAATACAAAGAACTCGATCAGGATGCGCGCATGATTGATGACATTGGTCGCGTTTCGCCTTCATCGCGTGAAACCGATCTGCGCAACCTGCTCGGTTGTTTCCTGTTCTCCGGCGATGAAGTTTTCAAGCGCATCGGGGTGCTCTCCGGAGGCGAACGCAACCGCTATGCCCTACTCCGAATGCTGCTGCATCCGGCAAATTTTCTGCTGCTCGACGAGCCCACGAATCATCTTGATATGCGGGCAAAAGACGTTCTGCTCGACGCTCTCAGCAAATACACAGGCACCGTCGTTTTCGTCTCCCACGACCGCTACTTCATAGACAAGCTCGCAACCCGCGTCTTCGAAATTGGCGGTGGACAGGTTGAAGTCTATCCGGGAAATTACGAGGACTTCCTATGGCGCAAAAAGGGCGGCGCAGAGAAACTGCAGGAACAAGTCTCAATCTCAGCTCGCCACTCTGAATCCGGCAATGCCCACGTAGGGGCGGGTGCCCCCGCCCGCCCGGTGGCCGATCAGGCCGCATCCTCGAATTGCGACAAGCCAACCAAACGCCTGAACCCAATCAAGCGCAAACAAATGCAAGATCGCGCTCAGGAACTAGAGGAACAAATCTCCAGCCTCGAATCCGCGATCGCCCAATGCGAAGCTGCCCTGCAGACCTTCGTCAGCGCAGAAGAGACCGCCCGCGTCAGCCGAGAACTCGAGCAGAATCGCGGTAAGTTGCGGGAGCGCATCGCCGAGTGGGAGCACATCGGTCAGGAGTTGGGGGCTTGAGCGAGCTTGCATCAAAGCCTGGTGATGATAAGCCTTTGGGACATGGAATTTGTGATGAGATTCGAAGCGATCGTTAGGTTGACCTTCGGCACTTGTGTCCTGTTCCTGGTCGTTGCCGCCTGTTCATGCCGGCGTGACACGGTCGACAGCATTCCAAGGTTCCCAGAGCGACAGTTTACTAATAGTTGGTCAATGGATCAGTCTGCGCTTGAACGCTTTAAGGGTCACGTCAATCAAATATTGGTTGGCGACGATATTACGCGATTGATCAATGTAGTCGGTCTCCCTGACAAGGACGAAACATCAGAAAAGAACGAACGCGTCCGGACGTTCGTATATTATGTCACGCGACAACGAGCTGATACTGGAATTGAGGGGGACAAGGTAGTAATTGTAGGTCTCAATCGTAATGCCAAGGTTACCAGGATCTATTCAAATGTTGAGGGCATTCCTTCTAAGAATTGGTTCCCGGAATCGGGGGCCACGCGTCTGACTATCGGGGCAGCGAGTCTGACTAAGGAGCGCTCGTCGCCGAAAGAGAATTTGTCTCGCCCACCCGTACACAGTCCTCCGTAACCTACTGCACTTTGGTAACTCCGTGCCATAGTTACTGTTACCGCACCAATTTCGCCGCAACGCGCGGACACTAACAAAGGAAGGCTTCCGATGCTGCACTCCAACGACAACGCTCCCAAACAGCAATACACACCTTCAACCCTGAACCCAGCCGCGCCGGTTAAGACTGTCACGTCGCCAATCGAGCAGGCCACCATCGGACGCACGCTGGTGATCAAAGGCGAAGTCAGCGGCAGCGAGTCGCTTTACATTGATGGCAAGATCGAAGGCACGCTGACGTTCAAAGATCATCGCGTGACCGTGGGCCGCAACGGCGTAGTTCAAGCCAACATTGCCGCGCGCGAAGTTGTGATCATGGGCAAGGTCACTGGCAACGTCGAGTGCAGCGACCGCGTGGACATCCGCAGCGAAGGCACCCTCACCGGCGACGTGGTCAGCCAGCGCATCAGCGTGGAAGATGGCGCAATGCTTCGTGGCAGCGTGCAGTTGACGCCCTCTGAGCAGAAACATGAGAAGTCGCAGGACACGCCGAAGTCGTTCGCGGCAGCAGCGGGAAAAAGCAACTAGTTCTGAGGAGATGGTTTGTGGGGAGGCGGGCGTCTCGCCCGCCAACCACGGCGCGGGCCTATGGCTCCATTGCTCTAAATTAGGCCACCTAAAGCACCCGCTCACTTTTTTTCTTCTGGCTTCAACTCCAGCGAAGCCGAATTCATGCAATAGCGCATTCCAGTCGGTCGCGGACCATCAGGAAATACGTGGCCTAGGTGCGCCTCGCAATTGGAGCAGCGTACCTCGGTCCGCCGCATGCCGTATGTGCTATCGGTGTGCTCCTCTACAGCGCCTTCTTCCACCGGCTTGTAGAAACTCGGCCAGCCGGTGCCGGAATCGAACTTCGTCTCCGAGCTGAAGAGCGGCTGCCCGCAACCGGCACAGACGTACGTCCCGGGATCCTTCGTCTTATTGTACTTGCCGGTAAACGCCGGCTCAGTGCCCGCCTTGCGCATTACCTGGAACTGTTCAGGTGTGAGTTCGTTCTGCCATTCGGATTCAGATTTTTTGATTTTTTCCATGGTTCAGCTCTTAAGTTATTAGCTTCTAGCTCTTAGCAACTTCGAAAGATTCTAACTGCAAAGTTCACAAGGAATCGCGAAGCTCGCAGAGAAGAATTGCCCTCCGGTCGTTTCAGTACGGATTAGATTCCTTCGCGAGCATCAAGTTACAACCGTCGAACCGGAAAGAAGTTTTCTCTGCTAACTCGGCGCACTCTGCGGTTAAATGCATTCACTCAGCCAATGGCTAAAGAGTAAAAGCCTGTTGTTTTTTCGCCTTATATTCGCCTACAATAGCGGACATGGCAATCACCAAGCGTCAGCGGCAAGTGTACGACTTCATCGCAGACTTCGTGCAGAAAAACCAATATTCGCCCTCGTTCGAAGAAATCGGCGACGGCCTGGGGCTAAGCTCGCTCGCCACGGTGCACAAGCATATCTCCAACCTCGAGAAGAAAGGCCTGCTCAGCCGCGATTACAACCGCAGCCGCTCAATTGACCTGCTTCCGCCCAAGGGCCGTCTGAAGCAAGCGATGTCGGTGAACACCGGCATGGTGTTGCCACTAGTGGGCAGAATCGCCGCTGGCCAGCCGATTGAAGCCATCGAGCGCCCTGAGACCATTTCGCTCGCCGACTTCACCCGTTCGAAAGATGTATTCGTGCTTGAAGTGCGCGGGGAATCCATGCAAGACGAGCACATCCTCGACGGCGACTATGTTCTGATCGAAAAAACCAAGCTCGCCCACAAAGGGGACATCGTCGTCGCTCTTGTCGAAGGCACTGACGCCACCCTCAAGCGCTTCTACCGCGAAGGTGACAAAATCCGCCTACAGCCCTCAAATGCAAAGATGAAACCGATTATCGTTCCTGCTGCAGCCGTGGAGATTCAAGGCAGGGTGATCGGAGTGCTCAGGAAGTACTGATCGCGGTTAGATAATCCAAGCAGTACTCACTTTTCCTTGTCTCCGGCGTCGAACTAAGAATGCAAGCCATCCGCCGATTTTTCGCGATTGCAATCCTTTTGAAGTGCCTGGTTATTCAGTCCACGGCTGCCGGTCAAGAAAGCCGTGATTGGCCGCTAGCAACCGCACAGCAGAGTGGACTGGACACCACTGTCCTGCAGAAAATGGAAGCCAGTATCCGTTCCGGCGAATTCAAGAAGATCGGGAGCGTCTTGATTGCTCGCCATGGAAAGCTGGTTTATGAGGCTTACTTCGACGGCGACGCCAGCACCTTGCGCGACACTCGCTCCGCGACGAAAAGTATTACCGATGTGCTGGTCGGCATCGCTATTCAGGAGAGGAAACTAGACGGCGTCGAGGCGCGAATTTTCGAACTGTTGCCACAACGTGCTAGCCGCGTGCAGAACCCAGACCCTCGCAAACAGAAAATAACGATTGAAGACTTTCTCACCATGAGCTCACCACTCGAATGCGATGACTGGAATGACGCGTCACGTGGAAACGAAGAGCGAATGTACCTAGTCGAAGAGTGGGCGCAATTCATTCTCGATCTCCCCATTCGCGGCCGCATGCATGTGGGCGAACAAGTGCCCGAACCGCCGTATGGTCGTTATTTCAGTTATTGCACCGGCGGTGTATTCACCTTCAGTGAAGTGCTCACCAAAGCAACCGACATGCGCACCGACCATTATGCTCAGGCTAAGTTGTTCGAACCTTTGGGCATCACGCACGCTGATTGGGTGTACTCGCCGCTTAACATCCCGCAGACTGGAGGCGGCCTTCGGCTGAGTAGTCGCGATATTCTCAAAGTTGCGCAGTTATATCTTGACGGCGGTTACTGGGACCAGACTCGCATAGTTGATGAATCTTGGGTGAAACGGTCAACGCAGATCCACGCCCGTATTGATGAAGAGACTGAATACGGCTATCTATGGTGGCTGAAGAGTTTCAAGTCGGGCGCCAAAACCTACCCAGCGTTTTTCATGTCAGGAAACGGTGGAAACAAGATTTTAGGAATCCCGTCCCTCGACGCCGCGATCGCGATCACCAGCACAAATTACGCCACCAAAGGCATGCACGAGCAGACGGAGAAGATACTGACCAATTACATCATTCCTGCACTGCAGTGATCTGTTGCTCGTGGAGGATCCTTGACGCAACCCCCAAACGCTGCGGATGTCGATATCCAAAGCCTGATGATCGTGGCGCTGAGGAAGGACTAAAGTAACAGTTTCAAATCTTGATTTGCTCCCACTGAAAACTGCGAAATTCCGCTAGTCTGCGGAAGTCTGTTTCGTTCGCCGTAACGACTCGAATACCGAGACGACCGGCGCTCATTGCGATCAGCGCGTCGTTCGTGAGCCTACTTTTGCCAATTTGTTCGTAGCCATACTTCGCTGCCAAGCGTGCAAGCACCCGTCCAGTCTGTGCCCAATCGTTCAGACTAGGTACAAGAATTCGCCTGGCCCGATCGAAATCATGTTCTAGGCGCTCCACCACATGGCGATCGCGATCATTCACTCCGGCGTAAAGCTCTTCGAGAACGACTGCACTTAGCCAAAGTATGGTATTGGCACCCGCTTTCCTAGACGCCAGGACTGCTTCGTTTCCTTGGCGCAGAGCAGAAACGTAAATTGAAGCGTCGAACAGGGCGGGAGGCATTAGTCGGCCAGTTTGCCGTACACGTCCTTTATCTCGATGCCGCTCTTGAAGAAGCGTTCGTGGGCGGCCGTGGTGAGACGGTTCTTTTCATGTTCAGCAATGGCTAAGTCCAACGCTCGTTCAATCGCTTCGGTCTCGGTTTTTGCGTCCAAAGCTTTTTGAGCACGCTTGATCTTCATCGAGTCCAGTTGAAAATGTTTGTGCACTCGGGTTTTTGAAGTCTGCATGATTTTCCCTTCCCAGCGATGTACATAATATCACACTATATGTACATAGCCTCGCTCGGTCGGACGCAAAAACGCCCGGGTCTGAACCCGGGCGTTCGACTGAAATCTGATTGCTACCTTAACCGATGTGCTTGTCCAGCGCCTTCTGGATCTGCTCTTTGGCAACGTAGCCGACGATCTGCTCTTTCACCTGGCCGCCCTTGAACACCAGCAATGTCGGGATGCCGCGCACTCCGTAGCGCATCGGGGTAGCGCTGTTGCGGTCAACATCCATTTTCGTGACTTTAAGCTTGCCCGCGTATTCGGTCGCCAGCTCATCCACGATCGGGGCGATGGCGCGGCAGGGTCCGCACCAAGCCGCCCAGAAGTCCACCAGCACCGGCTGCTCTGACTTCAGCACGTCCTGATCGAAGTTCGAATCGGTTACCTCAACAATTCCGTTTCCTGCCATTGTTCCTCCAACGCCAAATTCTATGGATTGCGGTGCCTTTATCCTAGCACCACTATTTGATGCGATTCGGGTCTGGAAGTCGCAGGAAGGCAGCTTGCTAGTGATCAGTGGTTAGTTGCTAGGGGTCAGCAGGTCGTGCAGACGTCCGGCATGAACGCCCGATCCGAACTAATTACTAGCCACTAGTCACTAGCCACCGGCAACTGCTTCCAATAAAAAAGCGCCCTGACTGAACAGGACGCCTCGGCAGCCCTCCCCCAGAACTGCCAAACCACGACTGGATACTATCGGCCCCTGCCCGGAGTGTAAATGTCACTTCAGTAACCGCTGATCTACTCGAACGGGCTAC
>WNFY01008545.1_pt1 | contig 12445 bp, 11 predicted proteins | sample 5400091 | NCBI WGS metagenome assembly WNFY01 (sample SAMN13153364, study PRJNA577476) | soil metagenome | isolation source: 60 cm soil or saprolite under grassland replicate 1 | place: USA:California | collected 2016-06-15 | reverse complement strand
GCGGGAGGTTACACTTTTGACGATATTCATTTGTATAAAGTAATTGATGACATTCAAATGCTGAGTATTGATACTCCTATCGTGAGCAGCTGTGGATTAAATTCGACAACACCAATAAAAATTTCCGTTCGTAACAGTGTGAATACAGTCATTTCAAACATTCCGGTAAAATTCAGAGTTGATGGGGGTACTATTATTTCTGAGACGATTCCATCAATTGCTGGTAACACAACGATTCAATATACATTTGTTACAACGGCTAATCTTGCTGCAATTGGAACACATACAGTTCAGGCCTGGATCGATTATCCTACCGATTCATTCCGCGAAAATGACACGGCTCTGATTACTGCTGTCAATTCTCCTGTTATTTCAACATTTCCATACCTTGAAAATTTTGAGAATGGCAGTGGTTTTTGGTATGCAGGAGGTTTAAAAAAATCATGGGAATACGGCACTCCTGCCTCTGCTAAAATTAAGTCCGCCGCAAGTGGCAGTAAGGCATGGAAAACGAGATTAGTCGGAAATTACAATGATCTCGAATTTTCTTATCTGTATTCACCCTGCTTTGATATTAGTAACATGACAAATCCAACATTAAGTTTTAGCGTGGCCATGGATATAGAAAATTGCGGGACGAGTTTATGTGATCGTGCATGGGTTGAATACTCTGATGATGGAATTACCTGGAATAAATTGGGCGTTTATGGTAGCGGGACCAACTGGTACAATAAAAATTATGCAGGTGAACATCTGTGGAGTATAGAAAATTATACGAGGTGGCATGTAGCTACTACAACTTTGCCAATAGGATTAACAAACTTGAGGCTTCGTTTTGTAATGAGTGCCGATCCCGGCGTAAACAAAGATGGAATAGCCGTAGACGACATTCACATTTACGACAATACCATGGGCATTTATGACGGAGCTACAATGACGTCACCTGTTAATCAGTCCATCCAGGGGGGCAATTCATGGGTGAACTTTACTTCGGGCGGCAAGCTCGTAGCGTCCATTCGACCTAATAGTCAGAACCTCGGTAGCACTGATGTACAGGCATATATTAACAGCGGGGCTGTGCGAACAGATTCAAATCAATATTATCATGATAGGAATATAACAATTAAGCCAGCGAATAATAATTTACCTGACTCAGCGACTGTTCGTTTTTATTTTCTTGATTCAGAATCAGAGCAGTTAATAAATGCCACTGGCTGCACAAGTTGCTCAAAGCCTGCCAGCGCCTATGAACTTGGAGTGGCAAAATATAATGATGTTGATGACGGATTTGAAAATGGGACTATTACAGATAATGCTCAGGGTTCGTGGGCGTTTATTCCATATTACCAGGCTATTAAAGTACCTTTTGATAAAGGCTATTATGCAGAATGCAAAGTGAAGAATTTTTCAGAATTCTGGCTAAAGAAAGAAGCGTTTAACAGGGCTGCCTCACCACCCCTTCAATTAGGTGTTTTCAAAGTATCTAAGCAAACAAATAATGATGTATTAGTGGAATGGACAACTCTTAATGAAGGAAATGTAAGTCGGTTTGAGATAGAGCTAGCAAAGGGGAATACAAATTATCAACAAAATAATTTTATTAAAATTGGAGAAGTGGCAGCAGGGCAAAATGTTACTCAACCACAGGCATATAACTTTATAGATGATGAAATAGGAAAAATGGGGGTTAGATATTATCGTCTTAAAATTATTTACCGCGATGGAAGCTTTGATTATTCAATAATTAAATCAGTAATCTTCAGCGAAGAATATCACACACAGATTTATCCGAATCCATCTAATGGGATTTTCAATTTTGTGTTTCAGCAAAATGAAGGAGAAATGTTGAACATAAAAATATATAACCTGAATGGTCAGATCGTCCATCAGTCACAGAGTATTGCCACGGGATTTGTCCAAAAAATTATTATTGACTTAAAACAAAGCAAATTTGCTACCGGCATGTACCTTGTCAGGGTAGAGGGAATAAGTACCAGGACTTTTAGAATTATAAAGCAATAAATACTTAACTCAGCCCTCAAACAACAAAAGGTGCCTCGTGACACCTATGATCAAGCAACTGAGGCCTTTAATTACCAACCTTGTTTAGCAATGCCGGCCTTAATAGCTGCCATAGCTTTTTCCTCGTTTACCAATGTGGTAAGTTTATTACCTTTTCCATCATGCCCCTGTACCATATAAGCCCCTTTGGCTGTTTTAGTGATAACTCCATCAAGGATAGGGACGCCTTTTTCTTTGGTTTTTACATTGTAAGCTGTAAGTTGAACATCTGCCATGATAAAAGATTTTGCGGTTAGTAATAGCGTGAAATTACTGATTTTAGCGATTTTAAGCGGGAGAAACTTTTAATTGGTAAAGCCAAGGGGTATAAACCTCTCGCCTCAAGTGATTTAGAGAGCAATTTTTTTAATAATAAACTCCAGGCCCGACGGGTTAAGTTATGATTGCTTTACACGTCGAGCTTTGCATATTTTGCATGGCTTTCAATAAAATCTCTTCTTGGTGCCACTTCATCACCCATCAACATGCTGAAAATACGGTCAGCCTCGGCCGCGCTTTCAATAGTTACTAGTTTTAATGTTCTGGTCTCAGGATTCATTGTCGTATCCCAAAGCTGGTCAGCGTTCATTTCACCCAAGCCTTTGTATCGTTGAACACCTACTGAGTCATCCTTGCCTCCTCCAATTTTTTCGACCAAGGCTTTTCTTTGCTCCTCGGTCCAGGCATAAGCCTGCTCCTTTCCTTTTTTTACCAGATAGAGAGGAGGTTGGGCGATGTACACATAGCCTTGTTCCACCAGTTCTGTCATATACCGATAAATAAAAGTGAGTATTAAGGTAGCAATATGACTTCCATCCACATCAGCATCGGTCATAATGATGAGTTTGTGATAGCGGAGCTTATTCAGATTTAGAGCCTTTGGATCTTCCGGGGTGCCTACCGTTACTCCTAAGGCTGTGTACATATTTCTGATCTCTTCGTTCTCATAAATTTTATGCTCCATTGCTTTTTCTACGTTCAAAATTTTTCCCCGCAATGGCAGAATGGCCTGGTAACTTCTATCCCTGCCCTGTTTTGCTGTACCACCGGCGCTGTCACCTTCAACTAAAAATAATTCACAACGCTTAGGATCACGATCAGAACAATCAGCGAGTTTGCCCGGCAAGCCACCACCACTCAATACGGATTTGCGCTGTACAAGCTCTCTTGCCTTTCTTGCGGCGGCCCTCGCCTGAGCAGCAAGAATTACTTTATTAATGATATTTTTTGCTTCTCTCGGATTTTCTTCCAGGTGGGCTTCCAACACTTTTGAAACTGTTGAATCAACGATACCCATCACTTCACTGTTGCCAAGTTTTGTCTTTGTTTGTCCTTCAAATTGTGGTTCGGGTACTTTTACTGAAATAATTGCGCTAAGGCCTTCGCGGAAATCATCACCTTCTATCTCGACCTTTGCTTTTTCAAACATACCTTCTCTATCACCATAGCTTTTAAAAACCCTTGTCAAGGCAATATTATTTACATAAGAATAAATATGCTCGCTGTAGCTGTCATTATACATGAGGGCTACTTCGACGGTTACATTCGTGAACTCATCCCTGCCCTCCACAAAAATAACTTTCGGAATTAAAGGATTGCGACCGGCGTTAGCGTCCAACATTTCAACAAACTCGACAATGCCTCCCTCGCTATAAAAAGTTTTTGAATAAGCTATATTCTCATCTTCTTTCTCTCTCAAATCATTTAAAATAATACGAACACCTTTATTTAAAAATGAAAGTTCCCGCATCCGGCTTTCCAGGATGTCTTTCTTGAATGTTGTAGCGGTGAAAATTGTATCGTCAGGCCAAAAGTGAATAGTTGTGCCGGTTTTATCGCTTTCGCCTATAGCCCGCACAGCATATTGAGGCACCCCAATTTTGTATTCCTGTTCAAATATTTGTCCTTCACGATATACAAGTACATGTAGTTTTTTACTCAATGCATTTACACAACTTACACCCACGCCATGCAAACCACCAGAAACTTTATATGAGCCTTTATCGAATTTACCTCCCGCATGAAGCATAGTCATTACCACTTCCAATGCAGATCGTTTTTCTTTTTGCATTATACCCGTTGGAATACCGCGGCCATCATCCTGTACAGAAATGGAATTATCTTCATGGATAGTAACAATAATATTTTTGCAATAACCTGCTAACGCTTCGTCAATAGCATTATCAACGACTTCATAAACCAGGTGATGTAATCCTTTTTCACTGATATCGCCAATGTACATTGCCGGACGCTTCCTAACCGCTTCTAAACCTTCTAAAACCTGGATGCTTTCTGCACCATAACCATTGCTGGCTTGCAGTCTCTCTTCGTTTATTTCTACATTCATAAAGGGGGGAAATCTGTTCGTTTTTAATCAAAAAATTAAGACCTGCAAATGTACGAATTATAAAGGGCTTAAGTGGGTTTTTTAGCAAGAATTATCAATGTTTTTTTGCTCATTTATTGCTCAATTTTTACGATTGATTTAAGAATAAAAAATGGTTGAAACGATAACGTTTCAACCATTCATTTTAATCAATTATTAGAACAGTCAGGGTTCATTTTTTCACTATCTGTGCTACCATCACGGCTTCAGTGCATATCTTGCCTCCTGAATAAACTGTCCCTTTCATTTCCACAATACCACGACGGATGGGCGATAGTAGTTCCATCTTCAACAGTAGCGTGTCGCCAGGTCTTACCATGTTTTTGAATTTGCAATTGTCAATCTTTAAAAAGTAGGTGTCATATTGCCCTTCGCCGGTAAGATTAATTGCAAAAATACCACCGGTTTGTGCCAAAGCCTCGATCTGTAGCACACCGGGCATTACAGGATTACCCGGAAAATGTCCTTGAAAAAACCATTCATTGAAGGTTACATTTTTAACTCCCACAATATGCTTATCGCTTATTTCAATAATCTTATCGACTAGTAGAAAAGGATAACGGTGCGGCAACTTAGTTTCTATGTATTGCAGATCATAGATGGGTGGTTTGCTTCCATCGTAACATGGAATGCTAATTACGTTCCTGTTTTTTTTGATGTAATGTTTGATCTTTTTTGCAAACTCGACATTGCTGCTGTGACCCGGCCTGTTGGCGATAATCTGTGCTCTCACCGGGTATCCTATCAAAGCAAGATCACCAACTACATCCAATAATTTGTGACGGGCAGGCTCATTTGGAAAGCGCAATTCAATGTTGTTTAAATAACCTTCACTCTTTACTTCTATTTTTTCCTTTCCAAAAATCTTTGATAATCTCGCCATTTCTTTGTTGTCAACAGGTTTGTCAACCACTACAATGGCATTATTTATATCGCCGCCTTTTATCAGGTTATTATCCAGCAACATTTCCAGTTCATGCAAAAAACAAAATGTACGACAGGGTGCAATTTCATTTTTAAAATCCTGCAAATGTTTTAATCCCGCATGTTGAGTACCCAATACAGGAGAATTAAAATCGATCAATGTGGTAACGGAATATTCATTTGCAGGCATAGCAATCAACTCCACGTTTTTCCTCTCGTCTTTGTACACAATATTCTGATCAAGAGCATACCAAAACTTCTCAGCATCCTGCTCTTCAACTCCTGCTTTTTCAATGATCTCGACAAAGGGGCCTGAGCTGCCGTCTATAATAGGTACTTCAGGTCCATTCAAAGCGATCAGTACATTATCAATTCCCATACCCACCAACGCAGCCAGCACATGTTCGACGGTATTTATTTTAACTCCGTTTATCTCCAGTGTAGTACCCCGACTGGTATCGGTAACTAGGTCACAATCTGCTTTTATTATCGGTTCGCCGGGTAAGTCGGTGCGTTGGAACTGAATTCCGAAGTTGGGACCAGCAGGCTTTAATATCATATCCACCAGCACGCCTGTATGGATGCCAGTGCCAGAAATACTTACTTCTGATTGGAGAGTATGTTGTTTGTCAGGATTGAAACCTGCGGCCATATTCTCACTAATATAAGTGTTCTTTTTTATTTCTGTTATCATGCGGGCAAAGATAGGGAGAAGTGATTAGTCAACAGTCAATTGTCCATAACGCAATAGTGCCGGATACATGTAAATAAGAACCTAAATTTTCATTTCCTTTTTATTTTTCTGTATTGATTCTTTACCCTGTTCAACTTCTACTTGTTTTAATGCTACGGCATATTCCCTCGGATGTATTTCGCACCATAATTTACGGCATAGGCTTTTGTAAATTCTGCACCGAAATATAAAATGATGGAAGAAAGGCCACATAAAAAGATAATTACAATGAGTAGAGGACCAGGTGAAAAGACTGTTGACTAAGGGAGGGATGTGCTGAGCGTAGTTATTTTATCATCTCCAAAACCTTCACAGCCTGGAACTAAACTTTCCATATTCCTTTGATTGACATCGTGTCATCCGTCCACTTTGTCGCATTGATTGTTACGATACAAAAAGACAAGCAAGCTCTCAATACAAAGAAATAAATACATTAGTGACTGTGCTGCGTTTCCATTGAAAGTGGCTGCTTGGATTGCACTTCTATTTGTTCAATCCAGACGGCATAATTGTTAGGATAGATTTGTGAACCGGTCTCAATAGCATATTCCCTGGTAAACGATGCGCCAAAATATAGTATCATGGAGGAATAATACACCCATAACAAAACAACGATCACTGAGCCGGCCGTTCCATAGGCGGAGGACATAGTGCTGTGGCCAAGATAATAGCTGATAAGAAATTTACCTACCATAAAAAAAACGGCTGTCGTAAATGCGCCCACCCGTACATGCTTCCATTTAATTCGGGCATCGGGCAATACTTTAAAGATGAGACCGAATATAAACGCTGTAATTAAAAAAGTAAGAATAAGATTGACGGAATAAACTACAATGACTGTGACATTAGGAAATTTTTGCAATAACCTGTTGATCAATAAATCCATCGCACCATTAATCACGAGTGATACCAATAAAATAAAACCGAGACTTACAATCATGGAAAAAGATAGAAGGCGGTTAATAATGAGCCGCAGCCAGCCTGTCCCTTTCCTTGGTTTCGCCTTTAATCTCCAGATAAGATTGACTGAATCCTGTATCTCACCAAACACGCTGGTAGCACCAATGATAAGAGCTGCAAATCCAACAATAGTAGCTAAATGACTTCCACCGGTTTGTACGGAATTTTTCATCGCCTCCTGAATACTTGCTGCTGCATCCTGCCCGATGAATTTTCCTATTTGCTTATATAGTGAACCTTCTACCACTTCGCGACGATAGAAAAGATTACTGAACCAGATGACAATAATAAGTAAACCAGGCAAGGAAAATATAGTAGAAAAGGCCAGCGATGCGCTCAGCTTCAAAACATTATTTGCAAAGAAATCTGCAAAAGATCTTTTGAGTATGTTCCATGTTCGTCTCGGTGCCATAAACGGGAAAAAGTTCATTTAAATAATTAATCATACATAGTGCCAAAAGACGAAAATTTTGATTTTTTTGCGGCCAGCTTTGGCCCTTATTGAAACTGTGTTACCGCACCCGCGAGCCTCTTCACCATTCCATAATTCCGATAAGAGGACTTATCTTAATTTTTCATTTTTCCGATGCCGTTCAGCGTCACGAATATTTTTCTTTTCAAAATTTTTTCGCAAAGCTTCAGTAAGATCAACACCGGTTTGATTCGCTATGCAGATCAACACCCACAATACGTCCGCTAATTCCTCATCCAGATTTTTCTCTTTATCGCTTTCTTTGAATGATTGATCACCATACCTGCGACTCATTAATCTTGCCACTTCTCCCACCTCTTCCGTTAGAATCGCCATATTCGTTAACTCACTGAAATATCGGACACCAATAGTTTTGATCCATTGATCTACATTTTGCTGTGCTTCATGTAAGGTCATAACAAAATTTTTTAGTTGCTCAATGCAATATAGCATGATTATTGGCGTTTGAAACATCCTGCCCTTTTTGAAAACTACCAATAATTAATTTTTTACTAACCCGATTTTGTATTCTATGATTTATCCAATCCTCCGTAAAATCGCGGCTATTGCAGCGTTTACATGCATTGTGAGTTTCACATTGGCTCAGGACCCCGGTCCAAAAAGCAAATCATCTGTAGCACAAAAAACAGAAAGCAAACCTTTCCGCATTCTGACGAATGGCCAGCGCATCACGATTCAAAGCAATAAGGACATTAATAAGATTATTGTATGGACAGCCAGCGGAAACCGTTTTGTTGAGCAAATCAATCTCGGAAGCCCCTCTTACAATTTTACCATCCCCTCAAAAGAGAAATATGTTTTTATGATGCTGGAACTCGAAGGCGCAAGAAGATATACTGAGAAGATTGGAGTGCAGTAATGATGTTGCCGATTACGGTGACTAATCATCGTTCCACTTTGCATTCAACCATTTCCTTAATAAAATTGTGTAAATATTTTCTCAGTGGCGGGGATGCCTGTACTTTTTTATTCTAGTTCTCTTTTTAGGAAACAATACATCGTGAGCTGTTTCATATCCATGTTCAGCCACCTGCTCGGCCTTAAGTTCGTCCATAGCGTTTATTCTGTGGCGTCGCCGGAGGTAAATGATAACTCCTGCGAGGGTAAGCAAGCTAATTCCGGCTATTATTTGTTTGCGGCTCATTTGTTTTTAATGAAATAAAACAAATAACATACCATCATATTATTTGCGGAATGCCATAAGATCGGAGGACGCACAACCAAGAGGCTAACATACTCGCTAACATATCCGCCATAGAGTTCCTCGGAAAACTTGATTATGGTAATTGAAAAATCAAGAATTAGTATGCAAGCTGCATTCGCAATGCAATTGTATTAAAAGCTTCTATATTCTTGATCCGTATTCGGACTTTCAGACCCCTGGCTACTGGCTCCAGACTCCCAATTTTTATATCCCCAACCACCGCATCTTCTTTGCCACTCCTGTTTAAATTTTTCCCTTTCCTCCGGGGTCATGTTATTCCATTTCTGGGCCATTCTTTGTTTCCAGTAATAGCGCCTTGGTCCCCAGCCTCCACGAAAACCTCCAAATAAAATTTTACTTAGTACCAATATCCCAAGTGCTTGTACAAAAGTGATTGTATGAACATTTGTTACCGTGGCAAGCACATTATTCCAAAGCAGCATTACTACTCCGCCGAAAACTAAAATTGCAACGGCTGCAATAAGAATGAAGAATAAAATTCTTCCTGGCCCAAATCTTCTTTTCATAAATAAATTTTTATTGTTCAATAATTTCTTTATATAACTGTTCTAATCGTTTTCTCAGGTGCAGTACTGCGTAACGTTTGCGACTAATGAGCGTATTTACTTTTTCGCCCGTACGTTTGGCAATTTCATTAAACGATACATCCTCCAACTCATTCCAGATAAATACTTGTCGTTGATCTTCCGGCAACTCATTGAGCGCTGCAAATAGTTGTTCCCAAAAAAGGTTTCTCAAATGTTCAGTTTCGGGAGTTGAGTCAGCTGCCAGCAAAATTTCTCTGACGCTGAAACCACCCTCTTCATCATTGCTAAACATTTCTTCTTCAAGAGATGCGGTTTGGTGTTTGCGGTATTTATCAATAATGCGATTACGTGCAACTCTGAAAAGCCAGGCGCTGGTTTGCTCAATGGGTTCATTTTCCAACACGTTGGTAAACTGGTACCATACATCCTGCAGAATGTCTTCCGCATCTTCATCAGTGTTTACTCTCCCGCGAATAAAATAGAACAATCGCTTGCCATAGTCCCGTACAGCCTGGATGATATTTTGTCGTCGCTGATCAGCCATTGAGATCGTCATCGTCTGCCCATTTGAGAAAGAAGACGCAGCAGCAAAGGAAATATTTTAAATGAAGATAAATTTCAGGTTCACAGCCGAAATTGTTCATTACCTGTTCCGGCACGTGACAGATTCTTGCATTCTCGGTAATTCTGCCTAGTTTATTAAGAAGGTTTGTCCCTTGTGGTTCGAACCAGGCTAACGCCTGCGGCAAAAAATATAAGGCCCAGGACTGCGTACCCTATAATTTCTCTAACATGATGAGCTCCGCTTCCGCCATTTATAAAATTAACGAGGGCAAATATTAATCCCGCGACGCCTAAAACGGCAAGCATTATTCCTAAAAATCTTTTTTCCATATGTTAAAGAATAACAAAGAATATGCCCGATAGAATCATTAATGCAAGTCCCCCGCAGGTTCGTGATCATCATAAAGATCACGCAGCCTTATTATCTCATCTTTCATTTGAAGAAATATTTTTTTAAAAGCAGGAGAGTGAACGATGTTATGTTGTTCCATGGGGTCAGCTCTCAAATCATATAATTCCCATTCGTTGACTGTGTAGAAATAAATCAGTTTATATCGTTCTCCTCTTACACCCAAATGAGGAATGACTGTATGATCACTACCATACTCATAATAATGATAATAGAGATAGGGACGATCCAGGGATTTCTTCTTTCCCGTTACAATAGGTATCAGGCTTAATCCCTGCATCCAAACCGGAATTTTAATACCGGCGGCATCTAAAATGGTTGGAGCAAAATCAATATTCTGCGACATTGCGTCAGTAACTGTTTTCGGTGTTATATGACCAGGCCATCTCATTAATAATGGTGTTTGCATACTTACGTCATACATAAAACGCTTATCGAACCAACCATTTTCTCCAAGATAAAACCCCTGGTCGCTGGTGTAGATCAACAAAGTGTTTTTTGCAAGATCATTGTCATCCAAATATTTTAAAACTCTTCCCACATTTTCATCAACAGAAGCCACACAAGCAAGATAATCCTGCATATACCATTGGTATTTCCATTTCAGCAACTCCTTTCCTTTTGGTCTTAGCTTGTGCAAAAGTTTGCCGCGTTCCGAATAAATCTCTTTAATCTTATCTCTGTCAGGTTCAGGAATTCGATTCATGATTGCGTGATAATAGGCAATCTCTGCGGAATCAGGTTTCAGCCAGGGAATGTCCATTAAATAGGTAGGATCAACTTTCAGATCACTGCAAAGTTTCATTACATCAAGAATGCTCATAGTTTGGATTCGCCAGGCACTGCCATGTCCGGCGGTGTCGGCATACAGGGTTGTTGGTTCAGGAATTTTTTTATTATGAAACTGCTCAAGATATTTAAGCGAGGGCAAAAAAGTTCGATGCGGAGCTTTATGATGAAGCAGTAATACAAATGGCTTGTTCTTGTCACGCTTGTTTAGCCAATTAATAGCTTCATCCGTGATTACGTCAGAAGCATAGCCATGATAAGTGTCTGTATCACCATTCATATTAATAAATCTCGGTTCGTAATAAAGGCCCTGTCCAGGCAAAATTTTCCAGTAATTGAAACCTGTGGGATAAGAATGCAAATGCCATTTGCCAATCATGGCCGTTTGATAACCGGCTTGCTGCAAAAGTTTTGGCATTGTGATTTTTGAAGAATCAAAACGGGTAAAATTATCTCTGACTCCATTTTTATGTGAGTGCTGGCCAGTTAACAAAGTGGCTCTTGCGGGTGAGCAAATTGAGTTCCCCACGAAACAACGATTGAACATGATCCCTTCTTTGGCAATACGATCAATATTCGGTGTTGAAATGAGTTTTTTATTATAAGCGCTGATAGCATCGGCATCATGATCGTCACTCATAATATATATGACGTTAGGATGTTGTTGCGGAAATGCATGAAGAGAAAATAAAAGACAGATAATAAGCAGTCGCATAATAAATATTAATGACAAACAAGTTACATAGATTTGAATAACAAAAACTAGCGTATGGAATTTGGCCGGGTTCCGGAAAATGAGCTGGATAAAATTGATTTCAGATTACCGCCCGATCCCACATTCAATAAGAAGATCTTAAGAGGCAAGACAATGGCAAGCCCAAAAGTATATGTTGGCTGTGCTAAATGGGGGCGTATTGAATGGGTGGGAAAAATATATCCGCTCAAAACAAAAGAAAAAGATTTCTTAAATCACTATGTTCAGCATTACAACAGTATAGAATTAAATGCAACGCACTACAAGGTGTATGGACCAATAGGCATTCAAAAATGGGCAGCTAAAGCAAATGGGAAAGATTTTATGTTCTGCCCTAAAATGTTCCAGGGTGTAACCCACCGCGGAAGCTTGAAAGGGAAAGATTTTATACTAAATGAATTTTTGCGTGGTATTGTGGCATTTGAAAAACATCTGGGTCCAGTCTTTGTGCAGGTAAGCGATACATTTTCTCCAAAACGAAAGAATGAATTGTTTGATTTTTTAAAATCCTTACCAACTGATTTGCAATTTTTCCTGGAAGTTCGCCATCCGGATTGGTTTGGGAAGAAAGAGATTCGGGAAGAATTGTTTTCAACTCTGCAAGAAATAAATGTCGGTGC
>WNFY01004731.1_pt1 | contig 12448 bp, 4 predicted proteins | sample 5400091 | NCBI WGS metagenome assembly WNFY01 (sample SAMN13153364, study PRJNA577476) | soil metagenome | isolation source: 60 cm soil or saprolite under grassland replicate 1 | place: USA:California | collected 2016-06-15 | reverse complement strand
CATAGCTTATTTCATCATTTACATATAACATAATAAGCATGGCACAAGCGAGTCCAAGACTTAAACCAGCAATATTGATAAAGGAATAAATTTTATTATGCAGCAGGTTTCTGAATGCAGATTTGAAATAATTTTTGAACATTGAAGAAAGTTTTAAGTTGTACGTTTTATGTTATAAGTTTCATTCACCACTGACAATTCACCATTCACGTTTTCATTCCGTTCTCAAACTCTTCACCGGGTTTGCTATCGCTGCTTTTATTGCCTGGAAGCTTATTGTGAGTAATGCAACTGCAATTACCAATAAACCTGCCAGCGCAAACATCCACCAACCAATATTGATGCGGTATGCAAAGTCCTGAAGCCATTTGTTTATGGCGTAATATCCAACCGGTACAGCAACAACAAACGCAATTGCAATAAGTATGATGAACTCTTTTGAAACAAGCATGATTATTCTTGATACCGCAGCTCCCAATACTTTTCTTATACCTATTTCTTTTGTTCGTTGTTCTATAGATAAAATAACAAGCCCTAATAAACCTATGCATGAAATGAAAATAAAAAGTGCAGATGCAATGCTGATGATCTGTTTCCATTTTGTTTCTGTTTCATAATTCTTTGCATTGATCTCGTCCATGAATTGGTATGTGTATGGAAAGTAAGGCACCAATTTTTTATAGGTATTTTGTAATAGTGCGAGTGTTTGCGGAATATTGGCAGGATTTATTTTCACCCATATTTGTCCGTAATCAAAACTTGAATCCATTGAAAACAACTCAGGCGTAATTTTTTCTTTTAATGATATGAAATGATAATCTTTTATTACACCAACAATAGTAACAGGTCTGTTGACATCACCATAGCTGATCGTTTTACCAACTGTATTATGAATGTTCCATCCTGCTTCTTTTACAAAACTTTCATTCACGATAACAGAATGCATGGTGTCGGAAGGGTAATCGGCAGAGAAATTCCTGCCTGCTATAATTGGAATTTTAAAAGTGGGCAAGAACTTATCATCAATTTTATTATTTTCAATCATTATGTTCTTTCCATTAGCTTTTGCTCCTGATATATTCCGTCCACCATTTCTTGCAGCAACACTTATAATATTGCTTTTATTTGCCAATTCGTTTTTAAATATTGCAGGAAGTTTTTCACTTGATCTGCTGATAGGTATATCAATTCGAACTAGGTTCTTACTGTCGTAGCCAAGATCGGTATGCAAAAGAAAATTCAACTGAGTGTTAACAGCAATAGCGCCGATAATTAAAAAAATGGCGAGAGCAAATTGCAATACAATTAAAGCTTTTGTAAGATAGTTTTTGCCCATGAGTTTTTGCCTGCTGTACAAAACTTTTACCGGCTGAAAAGCAGACAACACAAGTGATGGATAAAAGCCTGCAATAAATGACGTAACAAGCAGTAACAAAAAATAACCGGCATACAAATACCCATCAGATAAATAAGAAAGACTTAATTTTTTATTGGCTAATTCATTAAAGAAAGGAAGAATAAGTATCGTTAGAAAAATTGCAATTGTAAAAGCGATCAAAGAAACAAGAAATGATTCTATGAGAAATTGTTTTATCAATTGTTTGCGGGTACTGCCAACAACTTTTCTTATACCGATCTCTTTGCTGCGCTTTAATGATTGTGCTACGGCAAGGTTAATAAAATTGATACAGGCAATTATTAAAATAAAAACTGCAATGCATGTGAGTATATAGGAATAGGCAGGATTGCTTCCATCTGCCATTCCATTATCAGGACCGGCCTGCGTGCTGAGATGAATATCGGTTAAAGGTTGCAGACCCAACTTAATTTTCACGGCGACACCTTGTTCCTGCTTTGCTTTTGCAAGCTGGTCTTTTGTATTTTTATCAAACAAGGTTTGCATCTTGCCTTCGACCGTTTTAATGTTTGCTTCCGGAGAAAGTAATAAGAAAGTATTTAAGCTCCCGCCAAACCAGCCTTTATTGCTGTTATAAGTATCATAGTACTTATAAGGTATAAGCATATCAGCTTTTAATGTGGAATTCTGCGGAGAGTTTTCGGCAACGGCTGTGATGGTAAAATTTTCAAACGCAGTATCAAGTTTTATCTGCATCACTTTTCCGGTAACATCTGTAGTGCCAAAATATTTTTTTGCCATATCATTCGAAAGCACCACAGAGTGCAGATCTTTCAATGCGGTTCTTTTATTTCCTTCTTTTAACGGGAATGTAAATAGAGAGAAAAAATTATCATCAACAAACAAAGGTTTTTCTGTAAACACATCATTATTCTTCTTTACAGTTACCGCCACTCCGTTGATGCGAACATATTGCTGCACTTCAGGAATTTCTTTTGCGAAAGATTCACCCACAACGGCATTTGTAATGCCAATTGTTTGCGCCGGATCCTTTCCAAACTGCCATGTTTGAATAATACGGTATAGCTGTGCTTTATTTTCATGAAACTGGTCGTAGCTTATTTCGTCTTTGGTGTAAAGAAAAATAAGCATGCAAACTGTAAGGCCAATACTTAGTCCAAGAATTTTTATTACAGAAAAAATTTTATTACGCAATAAATTTATCCAGGCGATTTTGAAATAATTTTTAAACATTGTCTGAACCTGGATTTATATGATTAAATGATTTTGTTGATTTTTTTATTCACCATTCACGATTGACCATTCACGATAACTACTCAGTTCTCAAACTCTTCACCGGGTTTGCCATTGCTGCTTTTATTGTTCTTATACATAGTATTATTAAGGCAATTAAAAACATTAATAGTCCTCCCGCTAAAAATATCCACCAGCTTAATGAGGTGCAATATGCGAAATTTTGCAACCAGGTATTAGCCGCATACCAAGCAATAGGTATCGCTATTATAAATGCAACAGCAATCAGCTTTAAAAAATCCTTCGATAATAATGCAACAATTTGCGCAACTGTGGCACCAACTACTTTACGAATGCCGATTTCTTTTGTACGCATATTGGTGATGTAAATCACAAACCCAAGCAAGCCGAGGCAACTGATAAAAATTGTTAACCCGGTTGACCACATCAATAAAGTGGAAACATTTTTTTCAGCGTTGTAATAAGCCGCAATTACATCATCGAGAAAAGTATAATCAAAATCTTTATCAGGATAAACTTCTTTCCATGCCTGTTTTATTTCACCAATTGTTTTTTGCCATACTGTGCCATCAACATTTTGTGGTTGCAAAGCAATATTAAACGTGTATTCACTTGCAATACCACCCGTAATTAATAATGGTGTGATTGCTTCATGCAATGATTTTTGATTAAAGTCCTGCACTACACCTGCCACTCTTTTCTTGCCATACACATCAATATAACGCCCGATAATATCATGCGGATTTGTAAAGCCAAGCGCATGTAAATAAGTTTCATTTATCAGCAGGTCTCCCATAGTATCATTGTTTACAAGATTATTCCCTGCCAATAATTTTATTTGATATAGTTTGATATAATTGGGGTCGCCTATTTTAACCTGCACATCTGTTTGAATTTCCTTTTTATTGTCTTCATATTTCATAGCATCAATCCATGTACTGTTTGATGAAGGCGGGTCCATTGAAAGACTTACTGATGCAATACCGGGAATTGCTTTGAGCTTATTAACAAGGAAATTTTTTTTGGCGGAAGAAGTATCTGTATAGTTGCCGAAATATAAAACAGCATCTTTTTTTATGCCGATGTTTTTATTCAATGAATAATTGATTTGCTTGCTCACCAGCAGCGTAGCCATAACAAACACCTGCGCAATTACAAATTGTGATACGATTAAGCTTTTGCGTAACCACATCTTTGAAGAAACACCTGAATTACTGAATACATTATTTTTCAGAACCAGGACAGGCTTGTAAGAAGAAAGTAAAACAGCAGGATAAAAACCTGCCAGCATACTTACTATTAAAATTAGTATTGATAAAAATAAAAGAACAGTCGGTTGATTAAAAATATTGAATTGAACACCTTCGGGGATATATGCTGCAAAAGCTTTTAATAATAATGGAGTGACGGCAATAGATATTATCGAAGCAATACAGGTTAGCAAAAATGTTTCACCCATGAATTGGGCTATTAGTTGTTTTTTTGAGCTGCCCATTGTTTTGCGTATGCCGATTTCTTTGGCACGTTGTGAAGCCTGCGCTGTTGCAAGATTTATAAAATTGATACAAGCTAAAATCAAAAGGAATGCAGCTACAGCAAGCAGTCCATTCAATACACTTTGATCAGCAAGTGTTGGATTATTACTTTGATAATAACCTTTGAAATGTACATCACTTAAAGGACGCAAATCGAATGTTCTTATTTCGGGATCTTCATAATTGGGCTTATTATATTTAGCAAACAGCCTTACAATTTGCGATTTAATATTTTCCGGTGAAGTGCCTTGTGCAAGTTTTACAAAAAGCAATGAAGATTGTGCATGATCCCATCTGTCCCAAAAACGTGGTTGAAGCCTTGTTGTCTCAAGTGTTATTCTTGAAATAAATGTTTTATAATTAAAATCTGTGTTATTCGTAATATCCTTTACAACACCTGTAACTGTTGTACGCACAGAATCATCAAAGTATAATTCTTTTCCTATTGTTTGCGCAGCCGTAAGATCAGGAAAATACAATTTTGCATTCGATTCTGTTAATACAACCCGGTAAGGTTGCTGTAACGCTGTTGCGGTGTTGCCTGCAAGCCATGTATATCCTACAAGATTAAAATAATCGGCAGTTGTAAAAACAATATGTTTTTGATTGGTAAATATTTTTTTCTTATCGCTGTTTGCAACGGGCACACTAACCTTTGAATCTTCGCCAGGTCTTAAAGCAACCACCGTTTCAAGACCTGTCAATTCATCTTTAACTGCTTTGCCCAAAGGATCAGGTGTTGCTTCGCTTCCATGGTTATTCCCGGATACTTTGAGCGTATATTTTTCAACTACTTCATAAATGCGGTTACTATCTTTTTCAAATTTATCGAAGCGGTAATCATACTGAACGATAAGAAAAATTACCAGTGCAGCACTTATGCCAATTGATAACCCCGCAATATTGATCAGTGAAAAAATTTTATTGTGCCAGAAATTTCTGAAGGCGGTTTTAAAATAGTTTTTGAACATTTTATGAATTTTAAGTTGTATGTTTTAAGTTATAAGTATTCACGATTCACAATTCACAATTCACGTTTATCATTCCGTTCTCAAACTCTTTACAGGATTTGCAATTGCTGCTTTTATTGCCTGGAAGCTCACTGTGATAAACGCGATTGCCGCCGACATACATCCTGCAATAACAAAAACCCAGATTGAAATATTTACACGGTAAGAATAAGAAGCAAGCCAGTTGTGCATAACCATCCATGCAACCGGTGAGGCAATTAAAAACGAAACAAGCACGAGCTTTAAAAAGTCTTTTGACAACAATGCCACAATTCCCTGCACACTTGCACCAAGAACTTTGCGCACACCAATTTCTCTTATGCGTGTTTCAGCAACAAAAGTTGCCAATGCTAATAATCCAAGGCAGGAAATAAGAATTGTAAGCCCGGCAAACAAACCTGCAAGAGTACCTGTTTGTTTTTCATCTTTAAATTTTAAATCATATTCATGATCATAAAAGCGAACATTAAAAGGATACTGCGGATTATATTTCTTAAACACAGCTTCTGCTTTTTGAAGGTTCGCTGCTATTGTTGGATTTGGATTTAACCTGAAGTTGATTACATCTCCGCTAAATATGGGACCAACTATAATCATTTGTTGAACAGGTTCATAAGGTGTGCCCAAAATAAAGTCTTTTACTACACCAACAACGTGCACATGATCAGTACCTGCAGTTATAACGGTGCCAATAGGATTTTTTAAACGCATGATTTTAACTGCTGCTTCATTCAATAAACATGCGTTTGAATCTGATTTATAATTCTGAGCATCGATGCCACGCCCCATTATAATTTTTGTACCCATTGCTTTTGTAAAATCATGATCAGCGCTAAACATATTGAAGTCAATTTTTTTATCGTCTTCAGTACTGCCATTCCATGAAAAGCCCCAACTATCGCCCCAACTTTCCGTCATTGGTGCACTTGTTTGCGCAACTGCAGTGACAGCACCAGTAGCTAATAAATCATGTTTGATCAATTCATAATTTCTGTGTGCATCACCAAACTCAATTATAAAAGCGAGATTATTTCTTGAATAACCTGCATCTCTGTTTTGCGCATAGTTAATTTGATTTTCTACGATGATGGTACAGATAATTAAAGTGATGGCAAATGTGAATTGCAGTACCACCAATATTTTGCGGGGTGTTACCACTTTGTTTGCAGATTTGAACGTGCCTTTTAAAACTTTTATCGGCCTGAATGAAGAAAGATATAAAGCAGGATATATACCGGCAAGCAATCCTGTAAATAAAACAAATGCAATTGCAAACAACCAGAAATATGGATTATAAAAATCAATAAAAAGTTTTAAACCGAGCAATTGGTTATAAGCAGGCAAAACAAGCTGTACAATAATTACAGCAAAGATTCCTGCGATAAAAGCAAGGCTTATACTTTCACCGATAAACTGTACCACTAAAGATTTTCTTTGTGCTCCAACCACTTTGCGAATGCCCACTTCTTTACCGCGTTTTTCACTGCGTGCAGTTGAGAGGTTCATGAAGTTTATGCAGGCAATTATTAATATCAAAGCAGCAATAATGGCAAACATTTTAACGCGTTCAATTCTTCCGCCAACATAATATCCATTTTCTTCTTTATCATATAACCATGTATCTTTTAAGGCTTGTGTTAATACCTGTGTAGTTGATGCATCTCCGCCGCCTTTTGTGTGATTAATAGTTATTTTTTTAATTTTTTTATCGAAGGCAGCCTGTGATGAGCGGGGCTTTAATAAAATATAAGTGAGTACATTGTTATTGTTCCAGTTGCTGTCATCTATTCCTTTCTTTGTCGCATAAGTCCAGGGAAGTATATAATCAAAATTAAAACGTGAGTTTGATGGCAGATCTTTCAAAACACCCGTTACGGTAAAGTAATCAGAACTATCTACACGAACCGTTTGGCCAACCGCATCTTCTTTACCAAATAATTTTATAGCGAGCTGTTGTGTAAGCACAATACTGTTTGGATTATTTAATGATGTATTCGGATTACCTTCCAGCAAAGGCAAACTGAACATTTTTAAAAATCCGGGGTCAGCAAATTCTCCATGTATAGAGAAATGTTTTTCACCGGTACTTATTAAAAAATTTGCTGCATATTCATTTAAGCGGACAACATCTTCCACTTCAGGGTAATCGTTCTTAATAGCAAGTCCCAATGGTTTTGGCGTGTTGTTCCATGCCAGCATTTTACCGTTTACTTTATCGCGGTTATTGGCAAGATAAATGCGATCTGTTTTCTCATAAAACCTGTCATGGCTCATTTCATTTTGTATCCATAATAAAATAAGGATAGCGCTTGCCATTCCAATGGTTAAGCCAAGTATATTAATAAATGAATAAAATTTATTCTTCATCAACCCTCGCCACATGATTTTAAAATAGTTTGTAAGCATAGAAAATGATTTCTTATGTATGATTTATAGATGTTGATTTGCCATTTAAAAATTATCTAATTCGCTAATTGATTTACTCCGTTCTCAAACTCTTCACAGGATTTGCAATCGCTGCTTTTATTGCCTGGAAACTTATTGTTATTAATGCTATTAGAATTGCAAGAAGCCCTGCAGCTATAAATACCCACCAACTGATATTGATGCGGTAAGCAAAATCCTGCAGCCAGTTATGCATTACAAACCATGCAACCGGTGAAGCAATTACAAAAGCTATGATAATAAGTTTGATAAAATCTTTTGAGAGCAGCATTACAATGTTTGAAACGGAAGCACCGAGTACTTTGCGCACACCAATTTCTTTTGTGCGTTGTGTTGTTGCAAACAAAGAGAGACCAAGCAAACCAAGACAGGCAATGAATATGGCAAAGCCGGAAAAAATTGCAAACACTTTTCCAAATAACTGGTCGTTCGCATACTGCTCATTGAATTTCTCATCGAGGAAATAATAATCAAACAAATTGCCGGGAAAAAATTCATCATATTTTTTTCTGATGGCCGCAATAGTTGCGGGTAAATTTTGCGGATTCACTTTTATCGAGATAGGAGCAAAAGTGCTATAAGCTGGTCTTAGAAACGTTGGCTCAACCGCATAGCGCAACGACTTTTGATGATAATCTGCAATCACGCCTACAACATCCCATTTCTTATCACCCTGGAAAATTGTTTTACCAACTGCATCATTGGCAGATTTAAATCCAAGCAACTTAACTACACTTTCAGTTATAATAGTATTGTGCAGTTTATTCCAATCCGGATTATAATCTGTTGCTATAAAATTTCTTCCGGCTAATAATTTCATTTTATAGAGATCAATAAAATCGCTGCTGATGTTATTGTTGCGCACAGTGAAATGCGTTTCACCCGGTGCATCACTTCGGCGAACATTAAAAGATCTTCCCAATTCATCCCCAGGCAAACGTCCTGAATTAGCGGAGCCCAATACATTTGGAATTTGCTTTACTTCTGCTGTAAAACTGTTTTCCTTTTCAATAAATGTTGAATCCCACCCGGTAAGCTGCGGTCCTTTTACGATAAGCATTTGAGACATATTAAACCCAAGGTTTTGGTCATTCACAAATTTTATTTGTTGATAAACCACAAATGAACCAATGATGAGTGCGACGGTGATGGCGAACTGACCGATCACTAATGCTTTGCGCAAAATAATTCCCTTGCCTGATGTTGTGAATTTGCCTTTTAATACAAGAACAGGTTTGAATGAGGAAAGCACAAAGGCGGGATAAAAACCTGAAACAAAAATTCCTGTGAGAATTAATGCAATTAATGCAGAAGAGATGTTGTAACCATTTAATCCTTTTTGAAATAAATAAGGCAATGATAGTTGATGTTGTATTAAACTGTTGAAGCTGCTTTGAACAAGTGTTACAATTAACAAGGCAATAAGTAATGCAATGATGTTGAGGATAAAAGATTCTGTAAGAAATTGACGTATCAATTGCTGCTTTGTTGCACCGGCCACTTTTCTTACGCCCACCTCTTTTGCACGTTCCATTGATTTTGCCGTAGCGAGATTTATATAATTTACCCATGCAATAACGATGATGAGCACAGCAATGATGAGCAAGCCCCACACCACAGTTGCGCTTCCTGTTTTACCAATCTCGTATTCAAAATTTGAATATAGATGTGCTCTTGAAAGTGGCTGCAGATAAAACTTTTCATCACTGCCGGAAACTTTATTGCCCTGGAAATATTTTTTACTGAATGCAGTAAATTTTGCTTCCAAAGCTTTATAGTTGGTGCCATGTTTTAATTGAATGTAATGCCAGAAATCAGAATCAGTAAAATCGTAGTCAGCTTCTTTCCAGTTACCGTTACCGCCACTATAGAGCGAAACATAAGAGATGAGTAAATCAAATTGCAAATGAGAATTTTCCGGAACATCTTTGCAAATCGCTGTTACTTTATAAGGAAGAGAATCACGTTCAATTACGATCACTTTATTAATCACCGGCTGAAAATTATTATCCTTTATATCAAAAATTTTACGCGCAAGCTTTTCAGAAAGAATAACTGTATTTGGTTCTGTTAAAGGTGTTTTTGCATCGCCCGCCAATACCGGGCAAGAAAAAACGGAAAAAAAAGAATTTTCTACAGCCATTAACTGTTGTTCACCTATTTTTTTGTCACCATAAGTAAGAATTGCATTTCCAAAAGGTTCAACGCGTACATGATTCACCACTTCAGGAAAATCATCCTGCATGGCTTTGCCTATTGCAGAGTAAGTGATGGTACCATGTTGTATCAGCTTGCCGTTTTGATAACGGTCGTTATACACACGATAAATATCTGCGGCATTTTTATTGAACTGATCATAGCTTAGCTCAAAACTTACATACTGAAGTATTAATAAACATGCTGCCATACCAATAGACAGTCCGGCAATATTGATGAACGAAAAAAGTTTATTCTTCATCAAATTACGCCATGCGGTTTTGAAATAATTATGGAACATAAAACCCTCCAAACCTCCCTAAAGGGAGACTTTTAAATACGTTAATAATTTTATATTTTCTTTCATATTTCTTATGAGATCACTTTTATAATATTTGAATCGTTACCTATTCCCCTTTAGGGGGTTAGGGGCTCTACTCCGTTCTCAAACTCTTTACCGGGTTTGCAATAGCGGCTTTTATTGCCTGGAAACCTATTGTCAGCAATGCAACCGTAATAACAAGAACACCGGCAAGTGCAAACATCCACCAGCCAATATTGATGCGGTATGCAAAGTCCTGTAACCATTTGTTTACAAAATAATATCCAACGGGAACCGCAACAACAAATGCAATTGAAATAAGCACGATGAACTCTTTTGAAATAAGCATAACAATTTTTGATACTGCTGCACCCAATACTTTTCGTATGCCTATTTCCTTTGTACGTTGCTCAATAGATAAAATAACAAGCCCAAATAAACCGATACATGAAATGAAAATGAAAAGTGATGAAGCAATGCTGATGATCTGTTTCCACTTTGCTTCCGTTTCATAATTTTTTGCATTGATATCATCCATGAATTGATATAAATAAGGATAATAAGGCACTAATTTTTTGTAAGTGGTTTGTAACACTGAAAGTGTCTGGGGAACATCATCGGGCTTTATCTTTATCCATATTTCACCATAATCATTGAAAGAAGGATTCATAGTAAATACTTCAGGAGTAATTTTTTCTTTCAACGATGCAAAATGATAATCTTTGATTACGCCGATAATAGTAACAGCGGTCTTCGCTTCATCCATGAAACTGATTGTCTTGCCAACTACTTTATTCAATTTCCATCCCGCTTCTTTTACAAAGTTTTCGTTGACGATAACGGAATGCGTAGAATCTGATGGATAATCAGGAGAAAAATTTCTGCCTGCAATAACTGGAATTTTAAAGGTGGGTAAAAACTTGTCATCAATTTTATTGTTTTCGATCATAATATTTTTTCCATTCGCTTTTGCCCCTGAAATATTACGTCCGCCATTTCTTGCCGCAACACCAATGATGTTGCTCTTGTTTGCCAATTCATTTTTAAACAATGCCGGAAGCTGATTACTTTGTTTGATATTTGGAAGCTGAATCCGCACAAGGTTTTTGCTATCGTAACCCAAGTCTTTATGCAAAAGAAAATCCAATTGAGAGTTTATCGCAATCGTGCCGATAATCAGAAAAATAGCAAGAGCAAACTGTAATACAATCAATCCCTTTGTGAGATAATTTTTGCTCATTAATTTTTGTCTGCTATATAAAACTTTTACCGGCTGAAATGCGGACAGAACAAGCGACGGATAAAATCCTGAAATGAAAGATGTAACGAGCAACAGTAAAAAATAACCGGCATACAAATACCAATCTGATAAATAAGCAAGACTAAGTTTTTTATTTGCCAGTTGATTAAAGAAAGGAAGAAGAGTAACCGTTAAAAGAATTGCGATAGCGAAAGCAATCAAAGAAACAAGAAATGATTCAATAAGAAATTGCTTTATTAATTGTTTACGTGTGCTGCCCACCACTTTTCTTATTCCAATTTCTTTACTCCGTTTTAAAGATTGTGCTACCGCAAGATTGATAAAATTGATACATGCAATAATTAAAATGAAAATCGCAATACAAGTGAGTATGTAGGAATAGGCAGGATTGCTTCCATCAGTCATTCCATTATCAGGACCAGCCTTTTTACTAAGATGAATGTCAGTTAAAGGTTGAAGGCTTAGTGTCGCTTTAAACCTCATTCCTTGTTCTTTTTCCGCTTTTGCAATAAGGTCTTTTGTGTTTTTGTCGAACATAGCTTGCATCTTGCTTTCAACCGTTTTAATATCCGCCTGAGGCGAAAGCAATAAGAAAGTATTCAGACTACCACCAAACCACTCGCTGCCGCGGTTTTGCAAACTGTATTTAATAGGAAAAAACATATCAGCCTTTATCGTGGAGTTTTGCGGAAAGTTCTCCGCTATGGCGGTTACTGTGTAGTTTTCAAATTCATCGTATCTTTTTATCTGCATTGTTTCACCAATCGCATCCTCAGTGCCAAAATATTTTTTCGCCATGTCCTTTGAAAGCACCACCGAATGCAGGTCTTTTAATACTGTTCTTTTGTTGCCTTCAAGCAATGGAAATGTAAATACAGTAAAGAAATTATCGTCAACAAACAATGGATGTTCTGTAAGCACGTCATTGTTTTTCTTTACTGTTACAGCCTCTCCGTTAATACGCACAAACTGTTGTATTTCGGGTATTTCTTTTGCAAAAGCTTCGCCTATAACGCCATTGGTAATACCAATGGTTTGCGGCGGGTT
>WNFY01012618.1_pt1 | contig 12449 bp, 16 predicted proteins | sample 5400091 | NCBI WGS metagenome assembly WNFY01 (sample SAMN13153364, study PRJNA577476) | soil metagenome | isolation source: 60 cm soil or saprolite under grassland replicate 1 | place: USA:California | collected 2016-06-15 | reverse complement strand
ACTCGGTGTTGTTGTTCTCGTCAATCGCGGCAAGCAGCATGCCGTTGAGTTTGGGCGGCAAATTATTCACGCGCTGGCACAAGACCAGTCACAGCCTTCTAACGAGGGCGAAGCGAACCCGGACGACGAATAACACTCCCCTCGCAAGTGTGGCTGTCATGTTGAGCGAAGCGAAACATCTCTGGTTATTGTTGTAGTCATATTGGTCCATAAATGATCAGAGATTCTTCGCGTCGCTCAGAATGACATCTTAAATTGCCTCTAGTGTTGCTCTGCCAGGCCGGAGTCTTGACGAAGGCGGGCTAGTCCACCTTTACAACTACTTTTCCTCGAGCGTGGCCTTGTTCCAGATATTCGATAGCCTGTGGGAGCTCGCTTAACGTGTAAGTCCTGTCGATGACTGGTGTGACCTTCCCGGACTGCATAAGATCCGCCAGGGCAGTCAGGTCCTTTTGGTTCAGCTCCGCGAGCATCATCCCCATTTTCTGACTTACGAATTTTGATAAGAACATCGCCTTCACCGCATGAGTGAGTCCTGGCCCGAGCCACCGACCCTCATTTACACCTCCGCCTCCAATCAAGACATACTTCCCATCAGGATTTAAGACGCGCCTGCATTCCGACAACGAGTGGTTCGCAACGTTGTCCAGAATCACGTCGTAACGTTGGTCGCCCTTGGTAAAATCTTCCTTAGTGTAATCAATTACATGATCTGCGCCGAGCGATCGGACCATGTCCAGATTCCTCATACTGCATACACCAGTCACACCTGCGCCCATCGATTTGGCAATCTGCACCGCGAACGTGCCTACGCCTCCCGAGGCACCGTTAATCAAGACCTTCTGCCCGGGCTGAACCTTTCCTTTGTCGCGAACACCCTGTAATGCGGTGATTCCCGCGATAGGCACCGAAGCCGCTTGCTCAAATGTAACGTTGGCCGGTTTCACCGCTATAGCTCGAGCCTCGCGGACGCACACATATTCGGCGAAAGCGCCGGTTCGACCTCCGAATACCTCGTCGCCGGGCTTGAACTTCGTGACATTCTTCCCAACTGCTTCCACCGTGCCGGCAAAGTCAACGCCGAGTCGTGTGTCCTTTGGTTTGCGAAGGCCTACCCCCATCACTCGCATAAAGTAGGGCGTGCCTTCGATGAAGTGCCAGTCGAGTGGGTTGACGGAAGCCGCACGAACTCTTATCAGCAGTTGATCGTCCGCCGGCGTCGGCTTTTCGATCTCCTGAAATTTAAGATTCGGCACACCATAGTTACAATACACAACAGCCTTCATAGGATTGGTAGGAGCAGCCGAGTAGAGCTGGCAGTCATTGGTCGATGTCCAGTAGGCAATCTCAAACCAGACTAGCAGCGCAATCAGAATTACGGCTATGGCCCACTTTAGAATACGTTTTATTTTCATAAGTTTAGAGAAATGCGGGTAACTGAAGTGAAAGGGATTTGGTTGAGCCTCGGCTGATGCAGGTGGCTTGACTATCGTCTCCTGTTTTCAGGCTTTTTCCTGCGAGTTTGGCCTCCGGTCGTTGCGAATTGTCGATCTTAGTAATTGCCATTTCGTTCCTTCAATCTTTCAGGACCTTTTCATTGCACGGCGACGACGACTTTGCCTCGAGCATGTCCGGTTTCGAGATATCGAAGCGCGTCGGCGGTCTCACTGAATTTGAATGTGCGATCAATGACCGGCGTAACTTTTTCGGATTGCATGAGATCAGCCAGGATCGACATGTCCGCTTTGTTGAATTGTGCGATGTAGGCAATGAATTTTTGCCTGGTGAACCGTGACCGGAGATATCCATTGAGCTCACCAAGCAAACGCGACGCGAAACCTTCGTGCCATCCCGCTCCGCCGAGTCCGGCCATGACGCAGATGCCGTTCGGATTCAAGATGCGCCGGCGCTCGGAGAACGAATGATTCCCGACAAGATCGTAGATGAGATCGTAACGCTGTTCGCTCTTGGTGAAATCTTCCTTGGTATAATCGATCACGTGGTCGGCGCCGATCGATCGCACAAGGTCGACATTACGCGTGCTGCAAACACCAGTGACCTCGGTCCCGAATGATTTCGCAATTTGTACCGCGAACGTGCCAACGCCACCCGATGCGCCATTGATCAAAACTTTTTGACCAGCGCGAATGCGACCTTTGTCGCGAAGCCCTTGCAGCGCGGTGATCGCCGCCACCGGAACCGCGGCAGCCTGTTCGAAAGTAATGTTCGCCGGTTTCAGCACGACTGCGCGGTCCGCCAATACGCAAATGTACTCGGCAAACGCGCCGGTCTTTCCGCCGAAAACTTCGTCGCCTCCACTAAAGTTGGTTACATTTTTACCAACCGCTTCAACCACTCCGGCATAGTCAACGCCCAACCTCGTCTCTTTTGGTTTTCGCAATCCAAAGAGCGGACGGAGCAATAACGGACCCTTGATGGTGAGGTCGAGAGGATTTACGGAAACCGCGCGAACCCTGACCAAAACTTGATTGTCATTCAGAATCGGCTTTTCGACTTGTTCAAGCTTGAGAACCTCGGGGCCTCCATACTCGCAATGAGTAATAGCATTCATCGGATGACTCGGAGCACGCCTATGGTTGCAATCGTTACTCGACATCCAGTAGGCGATGAACGTCACCAATACCAAACCAGCGAAAATGACGGACGCACTCCACTTTAGAATACGCTTTATTTTCATCGGCCTAACGAGGCTTGCTCACTGTTAGATTTTGTTCCTGTTCGACAGTAATGACGACTTTCCCTCGCGCGTGGCCTTCACCGAGATAGCGAAGAGCGTCCGTGGAGTCGCTTAACTTGTAAGTTCGGTCGATGACCGGTGTGATCTTTCCGGCCTGGATGAGGTCGCACAGCATGATGAGATCCCGTTTGCTCATCTTGGTCATGTACTGAGCGAACTTTTGATCGGTAAATGATGACAATCCACGTGCTGTGAAAAGATTACCAGCGATGCGTCCGATGGCCTGACCTTCTTTTACCCCGGCTCCGCCCATGCCGGCCAAAACACAAATGCCTTTGGGAGTTAGCACGCGACGGCGTTCGGTGAAGGAATGGTTGCAAACATTATCGAAGATCACGTCATAACGCTGGTCGCTCCTGGTGAAATCTTCTTTGGTGTAATCGATCACGTGATCGGCGCCGATCGATCGGACAAGATCGACATTCCGTGTGCTGCAAACAGCCGTGACATCGGCGCCAAAAGTTTTGGCGATTTGCACGGCGAAAGTTCCTACGCCTCCGGTGGCGCCGTTGATCAAAACCTTCTGCCCGGGCTGAATCTTTCCCTCGCGCGGGCCTTGCAGCGCAGTAAGTCCGGCCAACGGGAGAGAGGCTGCCTGCTCAAACGAAACGTTCGGCGGCTTAATGACCAGTGACCGCTCGGAAGGACATGCATATTCCGCCAGAGAGCCTCGACAGGTGCCGAACACTTCGTCGCCCGGCTTGAATTGCGTCACGTTCTTACCGACTGCTTCCACATCGCCAGCGACATCACGGCCGAGCCGCGTGTCTCTGGGTTTGCGCAACCCGAAAATCAAGCGATTAAGCCATGCGTCGCGGATCATGTACGCATCCAGCGCGTTGAGCGAAGCCGCCCGAACTTTGATCAAGACTTGATCGTCATTCGGAGCAGGCTTTTCAACGTCTTCAAACTTAAGAACATCGGGTGAACCGTACTCACAGTAACGAATTGCCTTCATAGGATTGTTTAAAGCAGCGATCTTGCGATCGCAGGCGTTTGTAGAAGTCCAGTAGGCGATAAAACCCCACGCGACTAATGCGAGTAGAATGACGGCCGCACTCCATTTGAATATGCGTTTTAGCTTCAATATCTAAAGAAATACGGGTAACCGCAGTGAAACAGATTTCGTTGAATCTGCGTTGACGTAGTCCACTTCGCTATCGTCTCCTTTTTTCAGGCCTTTAAACAAGATCCAGAAGCTCACCAGCAGTTCGAAGATGCCCAGCGGCGAATCGAACCAGTAGTCGTTAACGACCTCGTTGAAGTGAGGGAAAATCAGGAAAACAAAGGCACAGAAAACGCACCACGCAGACGCGATTAGACCGAAAGCAGCCAGCGTTTTTGGGATATACCCCGACCTAAGCCATAAATAGGCGCAGACGGTCGCGGCCAATCCGAAAAATGGCAGACCTACATAATAATCGTCGAAATTCGCTGCGATGTTTACTCTTGCCAGTGCATGTAAGTGCTCGGCGCTTAAGCCTTGCAAGTAACCGGCGTTGCCTAAAAGTCGCAGCGCGCCAAGAAGATTTAATGTCGAAAGAAGCCACAACAACGCGAACACAAGTCGGAAGAGCGCTCCGATCAATGCGAGGAGGCGATCTACTGGCCTAAGGATCACATACAGCGCCGAAAGTAAGACGACAACGCTTACGCCGTAGGTAAGAAAACAAATGAGCGCTACCCGTAGTTGAGTCTGGTGCGCCACGATATTCCGAGCGGTCTGCGCCGCGTTGCCCGGGACGACTAGCGGGCCGAGCAACGCGTAGTTTCCGACCACGACGATCACCACAGCCAACAGGCCGCTGACACCTGCGATTCTTGCGGCTATGCGTTGTGAATCGTCGATTCTGCTCATGCGGTCTTCAATTCTGCTGTGACACCAGCAGGCGATGTTACCTTTGCGCCCTTAATTAGAAGCCAGAGCATGATTGCCAATTCGCCAAACAGAAATGGCTGCGCGTAACGAAAAGCCGCATCGTAGTAGGACGGTGGAGCAAATAATGCCATTGGACTCAGGACCAGCCAGGCGGCACAGTTAATCATTAGCCAGACGCCTATGATGCGTGGCAGGAATCCAGAGCGCAAAACGAGTAACCCAAAGGGAAACAGCCATAGCCCCCAGAAGATCTCATTGATAAAATTTCCCTGGGAGTGCAGACGGACGAAAAACATGCCGAGCGCGTTACGTTGCGCCGGCTCGAAGGCATTCAGAAAATCGGCGCCGCGGAAAAGGATAAAAGCGGCGATGTTGTTCAGGGTATTGAGAAAACCTACCGCCGCGGAAACCAGGACGAACCCGATCATCGCCACGGCCCATGGCTTACCTACGCCACTAAGTAAGCAATAGAGAGTAACTCCCAGGCAAATGAAAATAATGTGCGTCCAAAGATCACCAATGATCCAGAGCCGGAACAGGGATTCGTGATTTAGTACGTTGTTCGCGGTTGCGGTCGCATTGCCACGGACGATGAGCTTGCTGGGAGCGTATATGAGACTAAACGGCCCGGTCAGTACCATTGATAGATAGATTGCGCCTGCGATGCGTGCTGCTTTGTCAGTTGGATGCATGGCTTGTTCTCCACTTAGGATAGGTATGCGATGGGAATCGTGTTCCTACTCGTGCTCGAAATCTTTTGCCGCCGCGTGCTGCTCGATTCGTCATTCGACATTCGTGCTTCGTCATTCTCATCAGATAGGTCCTCGATAGCGGCGTTGCCACACTGCCAGGGCCACGAATGCGGCAGCGAATGCCAGCCCGATCCAGAGCCCCGGCGTGGCCAGGTATCGTCCTGGTGTTAGTTGAACCAGTGAATCGATTGCAACGCCGCGATGTGGCTGGAAGGCAAAAGCTGTGTCACCGGCGCCGAACAGGCGATCTTTCAACATGGAAGCAAAATGCGTAGTGTCGAACGCAAACTTCTCAAGAACACCTATCGCGAGGAGCGGTAACACGGCCCAGAGAAACGTCGCGCGCCGCGCCCATCCGGAAATTAGCAATGCCCAGCCGTAGATAGGCGCGTGCCAGAGCGCAATCACAATCAGGCTGTAGAGCAGTATCAGCGATTGTTGAAACAAATTGAACCGCGTCCACGTCGTCGCGGCTAGACCGCTCTGCAGCAGAACTGCGCTGCTCCATAACAACATGAGAAACTGCACAAGAACAATGATGGCGAAGATAATCATTGGCAGAACCACCAGCGGGATAGTCGCCTTCGAGAGAACGGTTGTAAGATCCGAAACGGGCAGGGACTTCCAGAAGAGGATGCTGCGATCCCGGCGTTCGCTATGTAGCGCGTCGAGACAGTAGAAGACGCCGACGATGAACGCGGTGAAGATTAACATCATCGCTGCCACATCGTACGGCATTCCGATCATAGCTCGCTGGTGCGCGGAGTCGAGAGACAGCACACCCTGCCTGCGTTCTGGCATACCGATTGTGCTAACTAGGAAGCCGAACAGCGCGACCACGGCGACAATCAATGGTGCCACGTAGATCGAACGGTTCTCCCATAACTCGCGCCGCATCGACCAATAAAAAGACTGCGTAGAAGGCCTGCTGTAGCCGGGGGCGTTGACCCCGCCAGACTCAGGCGTGTTGTTCGATTGAGTACTCATTTAGTTAGCTCTCCCTGGGGCTTCGTAGTCCCGCTACTTCGGGACGGAGATGGCTGTGTTTCACCGGTGTTATTACTCATCACGGCCACAAACAAGTCGGCGATGCTGGGTCTGCGCACTTCGCCGAGCGCGGCAAGTTGGTCGCGATTCACATGGTCGAATAGCAGAACGCTGCGGCCAAACACGGGCCGTTCGTGAATCGGCTTCAGCGCGCGTGCTGCGGCGACATGCTCCGGATTCACCATTACTTCCACATAACGTGAGTCGAATTCTTCCATGCTGCACTGCAGCGCGATCCGACCCCGGTCGATGAACATGAGATCGGTGAGGACGTCCTGGACCTCCTCGATCTGGTGCGTCGTTACGACGATGGTGCGACTATGATCGAAATAATCATTCAGCAGGGAATCGTAGAATTGTTTGCGATAAAGAATGTCCAGCCCCAGCGTCGGTTCGACAGGAAACTCTCCGCCTTAGTGCGATTGAATCGCGGGTGCACACCCGCGATGTAGCCGAGCAGGTTCGTGACGCGAATCCAACGCGGGAGCACAGCCACATCAGCAATGAAAGAGACATCGCGCATCAGCTGGTTGCGCTCGTTCCAAGGATCGCGTCCGAGCACCTTTAGTTCTCCCTGGTATGGCGTGAGGCCGAGAATCGCATTGAGCGCGGTCGTTTTGCCTGCGCCGTTGGGGCCCACCAATCCGAGGATGCGCCCTTCTTCAACGCACAAATCGATGCCGTCCAGGGCGACGGTTGTGCCGAAAGTCTTGCGGAGGCCGCGTGCTTCTATTGTTGCCATGACCTTAGCGATGCTCCTTTCTATTTGAACTGCGGGCTGCGGCATCGAGCAGTTCCTTTGGACTCAGTCCGAGCCGTTGAATGGTTGCGTGCACCCTGGGCCAATGTTCGGAAAGAAATTTCTGCCGCTCGCCCTTCAGGAGTGACTTGTGCGCGCCCTCTTTGACGAACATGCCGAGACCGCGCCGCTTCTCGACCAATTCCTCGTCGACCAGTTCCTGGTAGGCTTTCAGGACGGTGAGGGGATTAACTCGATATTCGGACGCAACGTTCCGCACCGAGGGCAGGGGATCGCCTTCTTTGAGCAGGCCGTCGAGTATCATATGGACGACACGATCACGAAGCTGGCGATAAATCGGCTGACTATCATTCCATTCACGATTCATCCTGTGCTCCAAACGCCCGTTGCAAGAGAGGTGCGAGGTCCGGTCTTGATCGATTGCTGCTCCTCATATGGTGATGTAGTTAACTATAACACCAATTCACATGCAAGCTTTTTTTTGCTAATTTTTTTGGCGGCGATTTATGGACCTCACGAAGAGTCGGTCCTTGTGCCGACCAGCTTCATTTTGCCAACACCTGACGCGGTGAATAGACTGGTACGATCGCCGCGACGATTATCATTGAGCGCAGCGCTAGCTTAATTAGGCCTAACGTCGAGGCTCAGCGGATAGTAACGAGCGCCGGGGAGTTAACGTTCCGTTGGAGCGACTGGGTGGGCGGCATCTTTGGTTTTCTTCGCAAACTCGTTCCATGGTTGCAATTTCAACGGATGCATTTCATACACGAAAATTCCGGACTTTACCGCTGGACCCTCCGCTACGATCGCTTTCGCCTCTGACTCTTCAGCGACGGCCAGTAGGACAGCGCCTCCGGCGTTGTCGGTGAAGGGCCCCGCTAGCTTCATGGAACCTTTAATGTAAAGGCTGAGCATGTACTTTCCATGCTCCTTAAGAGGTTGCTCGAAAATCGACTTTCCCTTTAACCACGCGGGGCCCGGTCGGTAGATGACGAGGTACGTTTCCTTTGTCTTTTCTGGCTGTCGTTCGTCCTTTGCCGCGATGCTCAGAGATGAGTAACTCATCAGCACGAGAGCGAACTGTGCTGCGAATTTCAATGTTGAAGCTGTCATGCAAATCATGCGCTCGGCGATGACTGCTCGGTATTCTTACAACAATTTGCGGTACACAACAAAGCCGGAGCGTTCGGCAACGCCATCATACAAGCGTATCGCGATAGTGTTGCTTTCATGCGTTTGCCAATACACACGTTTAATACCTGCAGACTGTGCACGCTCGTAGACACCAGCAATCAGGGCGCGACCGACACCTCTACCACGTGCTGCTTCGAGCGTGAATAGATCTTGTAGATAGCAGCTCGGTTCGATCTGGATCGTGCTACGGTGAAACAGATAATGGGCAAGACCGAGCAAGCGTCCTGAGGCTTCGGCCACCAATGCGTACATCGGTTCGTATGCGTCAAAGAAGCGCGACCAAGTCATCTGTGTGGTAGCAAGCGGCAGCGCAGTCGGACCTGTTCGGCCATAGAACGCATTGTAGCCATCCCAAAGCTCCTTCCAGGCAGGGAAATCTTGCGGCACTACGGAACGGATGCTGAGTTGATCAGACACGAATCGACCTCCAATCGTGAAACCAGGTTTTTAACAAGGCATGAATGTCGATCAAAAAATGAAAGACGAGGCGATACCCACGGTGGCGCTAGAGACCGCCATCGACGGTACTGATACCGCTGCGCGGGCAATGAAGCCCTTCGGTGGATAGGCTGACGAATTTCCCTTTTTTCTCGTCGATCTTCCACGCGATTTTTGCCGGAAGCGTCGGCGCGCCACTTTCGGTTTCAGCATCCAAAATCGCGACAACGCTCGCTTTCGTTTCTTTTCCGTTAACATCGCACGTGCCAATGAATAGCGGTGATTTTTTTGAGTGCGCGGGAACCTTAAGAACGTCGCGAACAACCAAGTTATCCTGGAGGAGCATAAACTCCGATCCACAAATCAGCCATGATATGCAGGATAAGCGTTCCGAAATCTCTGTTGCTCCCAGATCTTTTAGACCCAGGTCTTCATGTCGCTTCTCAAGATCGACAATTCTTTCATTGGACATTTTTTTGCCAATGAGGGTTTTCGCAATGTCATCAGCGCCACACCGAATGGCACTGAATCCGTCGGAGCCGGCGAAAGCAGAATGGAAAAAGAAGAGTGAGATAAACGTCAGGATAACGGCGTGGGCGCGAAGCATAAATGATTTGGTCTAACTACAATTCGACGAAAGTCTGTTTCGTCTATTTCGGAATTTACTCAGGACAGACTCCTGATAAAAGGAAAGCATGGGTTCGTTTTTTATCAGGGGTCAGACGAAGAGAGCAAGCAGAAATGCTGAATTAGATGCGTAAATCTCGCTCAAGGACGTGAGCTGAGGCCAAGCCAATATCGAGAGATTGATTCGCTCGCTCCCGCTTGCTCGGCCTCCCGCTTGCCCGTCCTTGTCGCGGCTCCCAGCCTCGCTCCATTCCTCGACTTCGCTCGGAACGACATAGGAATGAGCACATGCTGAACTGGGGTCACACCGCAACGGACTTTTCTTCCACACTGCTTCTAGGAAACGCTCAACGCCCAACGTTCAACGCTCAACGTTCAATCTCCCTTAGGTAATGGCAAGGAGGCCTGGCCAAAGACGTAACGCCAGCCTGTTGGAGTGCGAATATAAGTATCGCTAAACCATAGCTTATAATCGGCTGGTTTACCTCCCCGGACCGACTTGATCCACAACAGCGCAGTCACCACGGCTGTGTTACCCCATACCCTGACCTTCTGCGTTCCAGGTTCTTCGTCCTGACGTTCGTAAGTGACTTCCTTTTTTCGAGCCGAGTCAAGCAAGTCAGCTTTGCTAAAAACAGCACCCCGCCCGGTTACCAAAACGAAGTCGTCAGCTAGAATCTGATCCATTGTCGCGGCGTCGTTAGCCTTAACCGCGGCTTGATATTTCGTATCTAAGGCGGCCACAGTCTTTGTGTCCTCCTCTGAAGAGGCGTCCAATTTGGTCAGGGTGCCTAACTGAAATGGGACAATCATCGAGATCAGCGCTAAAGGACAAGGAAGTATTTTGATCAGATGGCTCCTATGTTGAATAGGTGGCGTCATAATTTCTAGTTTCTGTCTACGATACTCACTTGACGTTGATAGCAATTGCTATGGTTGGTGCGGACATCGCATGGGCGTGATGCGGATCTTGTTGTCCCTTTGGGAGGAAATACCACATGCCAGGCGTCATTTGGCCTCGTTCGGGTAGCTGTTGCAGGCGCGATGGATCCAGGCCTGCCGCAATCAACCCGGAGGCGTCGAACTCGTAAACAACGTCTTCCGATGTACGCTCCGGCTGCGTAGCGAAGTGAACCATTGTGCCGAGGCCGCTGTTAAAACAGTATTCGCCACTTGCTGCCGTCTGATCGATCGCGATCTCGGGTTTAGCACGCAGAATCCTGGCGATGGTCAAAATCTCGGCTTTCGATGTGCCTTTAAGGGCGATAACGTCGGCGTACTCACGCTTTAGTTTAGTGAGTTCGTCTTCGGCTACCGGCTGGTCGCCGGCAAGGAGGCGACCAGTCAGAAGGGACATGTGAACAACCAGAATCACGAAAACAACGCGCTGCATGATGATACCTCCGTATGGTGTTTGAGCGGCCTAACCATATTCGGCTGCCTTTTTGCAGCCGACTCTTCCCGTCGAAAGTACCGTCCAGCACAAAGCCGAAGCAAGCTTAAACTGCTTGGTCAAGTGCGCGATTCTTCTAATCGGCGAATAGAATGAGAGAGACCATTTACAGATTGACTCGCTCCCTCCTGCTTGCTCGGCCTTTGGCCTGGCCCTCTATGTCGCGGCTCCCAGACTGGCCCCATTCCTCGACTTCGCTCGGAATGACAAGAGAGCCAGAAATGCTGGCTCGACTTTGTGAAGGCCGGTTTTTAGTCTCATGGCAGGATTAAATGTCCACAGAAGAATTTCCAAAGAAAGAACTGGAAACGCTTTGGGCGCCGTGGCGAGTGGAGTATTTCGAGAAAGAACCGCGTGACCTGAACTTTCTTTCCGAGGCGGCACGGACGAGCGATGACGCCGCGCATTTGGTGATCACACGGCGAAAGAATGCGTTCCTGATGATGAACCGGTATCCGTATGCGGTCGGTCATTTGATGGCAGTGCCATATCGAAAAACGCCGGAGCTCTCCGCGCTCGGAGAGAATGAAATTGTCGAGTTATGGAATTTGGTTGTGCATGCGCAGGCGCTTTTGCGCGCCACGACAAAGGCTCAGGGGTTTAACATTGGTTTGAACCTTGGCGAATGCGCAGGCGCAGGAGTGACGGATCATTTGCACATTCACATCGTCCCGCGCTGGAATGGTGACACGAACTTCATGCCGATCCTCGCCGGAACGCGTGTGCTTGGTGAAGGGCTGCGCGCGCTTTATGACAAGTTGATGGAAGCACAGGCGAAGATCGACTCGGAGTCGCATCAGACGATATGAACGGTTGGGTTGACGCGCCGCCACCAAGAAGGGGATCGGGCTGTTTCGGGCGAGGCTGTCTTATTCTTGTTGTATTTGCGATCGTGCTGGGGATAGCTTGCATTGCTGGCATGTTTTGGGGGCTGCACCGGCACTCGGCGATTTTCCACGGGCTTTATTGGCTGACGAAAGCGCGAGCCATTGCTCAAACGCCCGTGCCAGTACCTCAGTTCACCGTTTCGGACGCGCAAATCCAATCGGTCCACGAGCGGTGTGAGGATTTTGAGCAAAAAGCGCGCGCCGGTCAGCCGGCCGAACTGGAGCTGACGCCGGATGACATCAATACCTTAGTCGCCACCAACCAGGATGCGCGCGGCAAGGTGTTTGTGTCGATTGACAAGGATCGACTGCGTTGTCAGGCGAGCGTGCCGCTTGGAGAGTTTATCGGCAGAGCTGGTTATTATTTTAACGGTGACATCGCAATCGAACTAAGGAATGCGGAATCAATCGAGAATCCGCAGCTAACCGGAATCACGGTAAACGGCGAGCCGGTCCCGACGGATCTATTGAATTGGAAATATCGTTCGAAGCGATTGCGAGATTATCTCGCCGATTACCGGAACGAATCCGGCGTAGGCACAATTGAGATCAGGGACAGCAAGTTGATTCTACGATCGCGGACCGAGTGACGCGAGGATTTGCTAGGCCCGACCGCCGGGCGCGCCGTTTCTACTGCATGATCTCGCGCACAAA
>WNFY01004727.1_pt1 | contig 12453 bp, 12 predicted proteins | sample 5400091 | NCBI WGS metagenome assembly WNFY01 (sample SAMN13153364, study PRJNA577476) | soil metagenome | isolation source: 60 cm soil or saprolite under grassland replicate 1 | place: USA:California | collected 2016-06-15 | reverse complement strand
TTACGCGTACGTCCGATTCGCTTTTCGCCGAAAAATATTTGTTAAACGCGCCCAGCGGCATCGCCACCATCGAGTCCCAACTAAACAAACCGAGAAACGTGCCCTGTCGCGTGTTCACGCCAATGACTTTGAACAACTGACCGTTGATCAGCACCGATTTATCGATCGGGTTTTCGGAAGAGAAAAGCGCATCGGCTACGTCATAGCCAATCACGACAACATTGGCGCCGCCACGCGATTCGAGTTCGTTGAAGAATCGCCCGGCCGTACAATCGATTGTCGATGTTATGATGAAATCCGATGTCGTCCCGAGGACGAAGACGTTGTTCACCTGGTTGCCGCCATATTTAATCGATCGCATCAAATTCGATGTCGGCACTGCCACGACCAGGTTCGAGTTCGGGGTCGCCACGATCATCCGGTTCAAAGTCTCGGCGTATTCCGTTTTGATTTTTTTTCGATCGCGATAGTTCCACCAGTCGTCCACTGGCTTCCAGGGCCATTGCGTCACGTAGAGAACATCATCGCCGAGCACGGCCATGCTTTTATCGAATCCGATGGATATGCCGTTCACGGCGGTACCCATTAATGTCACAGCGATAATGCCGATAATAACTCCGAGGGCCGTGAGCGTTGAGCGGGTTAGGTTCGAGCGCATTTGCGCGGCCGCGATTTTCCAACTCTCGCTTAGCTCGTAAAGAAAACGTTTCATGTCGAAATTATCTCGCAACCGGCAGGTCGAGTTCTGGAATAAAGCCCACGTGATCCATCTCGATGAGTCCGTCGCGCAAATGCACAGTACGACGCGCGTGCGCGGCGATGTCACGTTCATGCGTCACGACGATAATTGTGTTGCCGTGCTGATATAAATTCTCGAACAACTCCATGATTTCTTCACCGGTCTTGGAATCAAGATTCCCCGTCGGCTCGTCGGCCAGAATAATCGACGGTCCATTGACGAGCGCGCGCGCGATCGCGACGCGTTGACGTTGACCGCCGGAAAGTTCATTGGGTTTGTGATGAATGCGATCGCCGAGGCCAACATCTGCCAGCACCTGGGCCGCGCGTTCTTCACGCCGGTCGGGATTGATGCCTGCATAAATGAGCGGCAGCTCTACATTGCGCAGCGATGTCGATCTTGGCAGAAGATTGAACGTTTGGAACACGAACCCGATCTCGCGATTGCGAACGGCCGCGAGCTCGTCGTCATCCATTTCGGCAACGTTTTTTCCGTTGAACTCATAGCGGCCCGAGGTCGGGGTATCGAGACAACCGAGCATATTCATGAGCGTCGACTTGCCGCTGCCGCTTGGGCCCATGATGGCGATGTATTCGTTGCGGCGAATCTGCAAGCTCACACCCCGTAGCGCGCGCACGACTTCTTCGCCCATGAAATAGTCCTTGGTAATGTTTTCGATGTCGATCACGGCCGGACCGGGCGGCCTGCTTGAATTTCGAGTCTCCATCGCTACGTCGACAGTCGCTCGTCGAGATTACTTCATTCCTTCTTTGTCGAGGGCTACCTTCGCCCCCTCTTTCAACTTCCGGCTGATCGCGCTGTAACTTCCCGAGATCACTTCATCGGCGGCCTGAATGCCGCTCTTGATCTCGGTGTAAGTGTCGTCGGAGATGCCAGTCGTCACTTTCGCCATCTGCGCCTTGTTGCCTTTTTTTAGGAAAACGACCTTGACCAGCTTTTCGCGCTCTTCTTTCTGCGCCGCTTTCTCCGCACGCTCGTTGACGAACTCCGCGTTGTTGTCGCCTTTGTCGCGTTGCGTCACCTTCTGTTTTTTCTTTTCGATTTCTTCTGGACTCAAATTGCTCTCGCCGGTGCGAATCGTCACCGCCTGCATCGGCACGGCTACGACGTCCTTCACCTCATTCGTGTGAATGTCCGCGGTACAACTCAGTGCAGGCTTCAGCACCACATCGTGGTCTTCGATCCGAATTTTCACCTCAAAGTTGGTGACCTCTTCCTGTGTGCCGGCGCCGGTTGTCTTTCCCGTGTTGCCGATTTGATAAACGGTGCCGTTGAATTTCCGATTGCCATAAGCGTCGATTTTTACTTCGGCCTTGTCGCCCAACTTCACATTCACAACGTCGTTCTCGTTCACATCGACGCGCGCCTCCATGTGACCGAGGTCGGCAACGCGCATCACCTCCGTGCCGGCGAATTGCCCCGTGGCTACAAGACGTTCGCCCAATTTGCTGTTGAGAATCGTGATAGTGCCATCAATGGGCGAGTAAATCGTCGTCTTAGACAATTGATCGCGTGCCTGACTCGAGCCAGCTTGGGCGCGCTCGATTTCGTGGAGCGAACTTTCGTAGGTGTTCTTTGCCACGTCATGGGCTGCTTCCGCCGCATTATATTCCTGTTCCGAAATGAGCTTTTTGTTAAACAAATCTTCCGCTCGTTTGAAATCGTGCTCAGTCTTCATCATGGTGGCTTTTTGCTGGAGATTAGTCGCTTTCGCTGCGCTGATCGCCGCTTCCTGTTGCTCGAGAAGCGCTTTGTAGGAGTCAGGTTTGATTTTCACCAGCAGGTCGCCCTTTTTTACCCGCATCCCGTCCTCGACGGGCAATTCAATAATTTCGCCAGCAACTTCGGGTGAAATTTTGACTTCAACCTCAGGCTGTATTTTTCCCGTGGCCGAAACAGTTTGCACGATCGTTTTACGAATCGCGATCTCCGTTGTGACCGGAATCGGCTTCTCGCGCTTGTTCCAGATGATCAACGCGATGATCCAGAGCGCGACCAGGGCGATCGATCCGTAAATGATTTGCTTTTTGCGCCGGGCACGGCGCTGCTTCACCGTCAAAGGAACGGGCGCAGGCGTGCTTACGGCTTGGTGCATCGGCGGAGCGGTTCTCGGGGTGAAGGCGTCAGAATTAGTCGCTTGTTTGATTCTTGCAACCGAAATCCCGTTCATAACAATTCTACGATGCGCCGAGGAACGGCCTTGGATTCAATTAATTGCGGTCTCCCTGAATGGCTCGGTCTGTCCTCCAATGGGACGGGCTGATTCCGTGTCGAGACCGAATTTGGTGAATCGCCCATTTCGCGTGCTCCGCGATTAACTGTTCGGAATCGGCTGCGGCGCGCTCGAGCGCGGCCAAATCGGACGAATCTCCAACATTGCCCAATGCGACGCAGACATTACGCAAGAAGCCCCGCCGTTTGATCCGTTTGATCGGCGAATTTCTAAAAAGCACTCGAAATTCAACATCGCTCAAACTGAGATAATCGCGCAACGGCATGCCCACCGTTGCCGGACGGGCAGAGAACACGGCTTCGCGCGATACTTGGGCAAAACGATTCCACGGGCAGGCATCAAGACAATCGTCGCAACCAAAAATTCTGTTTCCGATAAGTGGTCGAAGCTCAAGCGGGATGGAACCTTTAAGTTCGATTGTCAGATAAGAAATGCAGCGGCGCGCATCCAGACGGTGAGGGGCCGTGATTGCGCCGGTGGGACAGGCTTTGATACAACGCTCGCACGTTCCGCAGCGAACTGGCACAGGCTCGTCCGGCGGCAGTTCGACGGTCGTCAAAACTTCTGCGAGAAAAAACCAGGTCCCGAGTCGTTCGTCGATTAGCATCGTACTTTTGCCGTGCCAGCCAATGCCGGCCTGCGCTGCATGATCGCGTTCCAAAACTGGCCCGGTATCGACATAACATTTCTGTTGCCCGCCGAACTGGCGAAGAAACGCGTTGATCTTGTCGAGCTTGCTCTCGATCAGATCGTGATAGTCATCGCCCCAGGCATAGCGCGCGATTCTGCCAATAGCTGCAGGCGTGGCGCCTGCGTGGAGGTCTCCTTGAAAATAATTTTTCGCCAGTACAACGATTGAGCGCGCGTCCGGTAAAATCTTGTGAGGATCACAGCGTTTTTCTTCGCCGCGCTCCATGTAACTCATTTCACCGTGTCCGCCTTCATCCAGCCAATTTCGAAATGCCTCTGCGTGTGGCGCGGAACCGCAGGCTGCGATGCGGCAGGAATCAAAACCAATCTCGCGCGCAAATGAGATCAGTCGTTGCTTCAATTCCGTCCGAGAAATTTCGCGATCAGTCATCTGTGCAGTGTTTCAGTCATCACGCGGTTGCTGGGATCGCCGCTCCCGGCGCGGACTTGCAATAATACCTGCTAAACTTACTCAAAATTGCTACCGCGACTTCTTCATCTGTAAGCACCGATGTATCGACGCGGATATCAGCAATCTTTGCATAAAGTGGCAGGCGGGTCCGTAACATTTGAGTGAACGCTTTTCTCGGATTTTTGCGTCGAAGCAACGGTCGATTGCTAGCTCGTGAAGCCCGTTTAAAAAGCGTTTCTTCGTCCGCTTCCAGCCAGACCACTACGCCAAGTCGTTTCAAAAGATGGATATTCTCTTCGCGTAACACAATTCCGCCGCCGGTCACGATAACCACCGGCTCGCTGGTCGCGAGCGCTTGGAGTGCCTCCGTTTCGGCTTCACGGAATTTGTTCTCACCGTGTTTCGAAAAAATTTCTGAAACAGGCATTGCGAATTTTGATGTGACGATTTCGTCGGTATCAAACAGCTTGAGGCTAGTTCGCCGCCGCAAACAGACGCCCACGGATGATTTTCCAGCTCCCATCATGCCGACGAGAACGATCGACCGGCTATGGCGATTCATAGGCGCAATATCGCATTAACACGCGGCATCGGCATCTTGCCGATGGGATATTGGCTGGAAGTCAATGCCGCTTGGCGTTTCTTCACAGAATGGAGCTGGCGGGAGCCGCGTGGCATAGACGGGAAGCCGAAGGGTGAGTTTGCTGGCGCAAACAAACCAAACGCCCTACAATTCGCACATGCCTGAGCTGAAGCCGTTAGTTGCTGTGATCATGGGCAGCAAATCGGATTGGGAAACGATGCGTCATGCCGTCGAGACACTCGATGAGCTTGGCATCCCCAACGAGGCGCGCGTTCTCTCCGCGCATCGAACGCCGGACGCGACCGCTGAATTCGCGCGAAATGGAGCAGCGCGCGGGCTGCGCGTCGTCATCGCTGGCGCAGGCGGCGCGGCACATCTGGCGGGAGTGATTGCGGCTCATACCTGGCTCCCGGTTTTGGGAGTGCCAATTCAATCGAAGTTGCAGGGACTCGATTCGCTTCTTTCAACCGCGCAAATGCCCGGCGGAATTCCCGTAGGGACGCTGGCTATCGGCGAAGCCGGAGCCAAAAACGCTGCGCTGCTCGCAGCCGCCATTATGGCTACTTCTGACGAGGCGATTCGGCAAAAATTGGAAGCGTTTCGCAAGAAACAGTCTGAAGCCGTCCTTTCGACGAAGCTGTCAAAATGAAGACCGAAACTGTAGCGGCGATCTATGATCGCCGTCGGCAGTCGCCCACCTCTGCAACGCTACGTCATGGCAGACAGACCGCAGCTACACAGCGCGCGGTTGAACTGCTGCGCAAGGGCGAAGTTGTCGCGCTCCCAACAGAAACCGTATACGGGCTCGCAGCTGATGCGCTCAATCCTATCGCGGTCACAAAGATTTTCGAAGCGAAAGAGCGCCCGCGTTTCCATCCACTGATTGTTCACCTGCCTGACGAACAATGGCTGGAGCGCGTGGCGACGGTCGATAATCGCTCCCGCGCGCAGATCAAAAAACTGATCGCGCAATTCTGGCCCGGACCTCTCACCCTTGTCTTGGCTCGACAACCGATCGTTTCAGAAATCGTCACGGCCGGGCTGGATACAGTTGCCGTGCGAATGAGCTCACATCCGGTGTTTGCTGAAATCGTTTCCGCATTTGGGAAACCGGTCGCCGCGCCAAGCGCCAATCGGTTTGGTCGGATCAGCCCCACGACTGCTCAGCACGTTTTCGACGAGCTAGGCGGACGCATCCCGCTAATCGTTGACGCTGGCCTTACCACGCACGGCATCGAATCGACCATCATCGCTGTACGCGACAACAAGGTCGACATCCTGCGCCGCGGTTCAATAACTGCGGAACAGCTCGCCGAGTTTGGCAAGATCAAGATCGTTAGCGCGCCGACGAGCGTTTCTACACCCGGCCAGTTGCCATCGCACTACGCGCCGAAAACTCCGCTTCGCTTAATCGACAACGCGAAATCGTTCGCGCTCGTGAAAAACCGTCGTGTTGGATTGCTGGCGTGGAATGCGTTCATTCCAGCGGAAAGCTTCGCAGTTGTTCGAACTCTAAGCGAACATCAAGACTTGCGCGAAGCCGCCGCAAATTTGTTTCGCTCCTTACGGGAGCTCGACGATTTGGATCTCGACCTTATCGTTGCAGAACAAGTTCCTGCTCAGGGACTCGGGGCGGCGATTCTCGATCGCTTGGAGCGCGCGTCGCACGACTCTGATAATTGAGACAGGCCTGAATGAATCCCTTGAAAAGCGGATGCGGTTTGTTCGGTTTGCTTTGGAATTCCGGGTGATATTGGCAACCAACAAAATAGGGATGATCACGAAGCTCGATCAGCTCGGCCAGTGTTCCGTCCGGTGATGTGCCAGAAATGACGAAGCCTTTTTCATTCATCTGGTCCCGGTATTTCATGTTGAACTCGTATCGGTGGCGGTGGCGCTCCATCACTTCGGTACTGCCGTAAATTTTTTCTGCGAGTGTGCCTTTGGCGATTTTCGTCGGCCATGTGCCCAGCCGCATGCTGGCGCCCATGGTCTTGACGCCTCGTTGTTCTTCCAGCAACGAGATCACCGGTTCTTTTGCGTTCTTGTCAAACTCGGTGCTGTTGGCGTCTGTGATGCCGCCTGCATTTCGCGCAAACTCAATCGTTGCCACCTGCATCCCGAGGCAAAGCCCGAGATATGGAATCTTGTGTTCGCGTGCGAAACGCGCGGCCTTGATTTTTCCTTCAACGCCGCGAAGGCCAAAACCCCCCGGAATTAAGATACCGGACACATCTTTTAACGGGCCGTTAACGCCGTCTTGCAACGATTCCGCGTCGATAAGTTCAAGATCGATTCCGCAATCTTCGCTCGCAGCCGCGTGGGTGAGCGATTCGTAAATACTCTTGTAGGCGTCCCGAACATCAAAATATTTGCCGATAACAGCAATTGTGACTCGTTTCGCCGGGCTAATGACGCGCTTTACGAAATTTTTCCATCCTGCGAGGTCGGGCTGCCGCGTTTTCAAGCCCAAAAGGTCGCACACCAACTGGTCCAAACCTTCCGCGTGAAGGGTCAACGGCACTTCGTAAATCGTGTGCGCAACGTCGCGCTCTTCGATTACGGCTTTCTCCGCAACGCTGCAGAACATTGAGAGTTTTTGCCGCAGATCGAGATCGAGCATCCGCTCAGTCCGGCAAATCAACACCTGCGGTTGTAACCCGATCTCGCGCAGTTTGGCAACGCTTTGCTGCGTCGGTTTCGTCTTCAGTTCGTGAGCGGCCTTAATGTAGGGAACGAGCGTGACGTGCATGTTGAGCACATTTTGCGCTCCGACTTCGAGAATGAATTGGCGAATTGCTTCCAAAAACGGCAGCCCTTCGATGTCACCGGTTGTGCCCCCGATTTCCGTGATGACGACATCGTATTTGCTTTCGTCTGAAATTTCACGAATGCGTCCTTTGATCACATCGGTGACGTGCGGAATCACCTGCACGGTTTTACCGAGATAATCCCCGCGTCGTTCCTTCAAAATCACCGACTCGTACACCTGACCGCTGGTGAGGTTGTTGTGTCGCGTGAGAACGCAATTGGTGAAGCGTTCATAGTGGCCGAGATCGAGATCGGTTTCCGCACCGTCGTCCAGCACATAGACCTCGCCGTGCTGGAAAGGATTCATCGTGCCCGGATCCACGTTTAAATACGGATCAAACTTTTGGAGAACGACGCGCAGACCACGCGCTTCGAGGAGTGTTCCGAGCGAAGCCGCCGTCAATCCCTTCCCCAGAGAACTAATCACACCGCCAGTGATGAAAATATATTTCACGAGGGCAGCCTCCGTTTTGCACGGGCAAGCTTTTGCTCCAGCGCCGTTGCGTCTTCTGGCGTGTCGATGCCAGGCGATCCTGCAGCAGTAACGAGCACATGAACCTTTACACCATTTTCCAATGCGCGCAATTGCTCGAGCGATTCAGCGCGTTCCAGCGGACTTGGTTTCCATCTCACAAATTGAAGCAGCGTTTCACGCCGAAATCCGTAAATGCCCTGGTGACGGAGAAACAACGAGCGCCCGTCGGTCCGTGCAGCCGGGATCGCCGCTCGAGAGAAATAAAGAGCGTTGCCGCGAAGGTCGAGAACGACCTTCACTTGGTGGGGAGAAAAAGCGTCCGCGGGATCCTTGAATGGATGCGCAGCCGTCACGATTCCCACTTTGCGATCCGACTGCAATTTTTCGACAACTTTGTCGATCAAACGCGGATCGATCAGGGGTTCATCCCCTTGGACATTGATTACATATGCGAACTGCTTTGTTTTCCTCGCCACTTCGGCGACTCGATTGGTGCCGCTGCGGTGCTTCGGCGAAGTCAGCGCGACGTCTGCACCCCAGCCAAACGCCGTTGATGCAATCCGCATGTCGTCAGTAGCAATGACAACCAAATCCAGACTTTTAGCGCGGAGGCAGTGTTCCCACACATGTTTCAGAAGCGGCTTTCCGGCAACGGGATGTAATGGTTTACCTGGAAATCGCGTAGAACCCCACCGGGCGGGAATAATTCCAACCGCTTTACTCATGCGCGAAATCGATAGTCATGACTGTTGGTCTAAAATGAGCTGCGCTGCAGCCGGCAAGTCTTTTGCCGTCCAATCCGCAGTGCTGCCAGTGATGTCGCGGTCAAATCCGGTTTGAACTCGGATTGTGCGCACACCGGCGTTGCGACCGCACTCGACGTCAATTTCCTTGTCACCAATAAAAAACGAACGCGCCAAATCGATTTGATGTTCTTGCTTCGCTTGCAAAATCATACCGGGCGATGGCTTGCGATGACTGGAATGTTGACCGGATACGTCGGGGCAAAAATAGGTCGCATCGATCAACCCGTGGCCCAGTTGGCGCGAAACCTCCGACTCAACGCACCGATATTCATCAAGAGTGAAAAAGCCGCGACCGATGCCGCTTTGGTTCGTAATAACAATCAGTTTGAATCCCTCGGATTTTAAGCGCCGTAATGCTTCGGGAACGCCGGGAAAAACCTTCACCTGTTTTGGGTGGGAACAATAATCCGCATCCTCGATAATCGTGCCGTCGCGATCGATAAAAACGGCAGCTGACAATTCATTACCCACCTTCGAAATCCTCTCGAAAACTGGCGATCAATTCATCGCGGGTCACGGTCGCAGTTCCAAGCTTGCTTACGACCACTGCGCTCGCGTGGTTGGCGATTTCCGCTGCTTCCGTTGGAGTCGCCCCGCACGCGAGACCGAGAGTGAAAAGAGCGATCGCTGTATCACCCGCGCCCGACACATCGAAAACCTCCTGCGCTTTGGCGGGGATGTAGTGTGGCGTCTCTTTCTCTTGGAAAAGCATCATGCCGTGTTCACCAAGGGTGATGAGGACATTTTCTGCTTCCCATTTTTTAAGCAGCGTTTCGCCTGCGCGCTTCAGCTCAATATCCTGGGACGGATCGGTATCCGGATCGTGGCTGGGAATACCCGCAGCGAAAAAAGCCTCAGTCCGGTTCGGCTTGATTACTGTCAGGCCGCGCCACTCGACCAAGTTACGGGGATTGGGATCCGCGGCGACGATTTTGCCGGCAGAGCGCGCAGCGTCTGCGATTTGCGAAACCAGTTCGGTCGATAAGAAACCTTTGCCGTAGTCTTCGAAAATAATTGCGTCGGTCTCCGGAATATTTTTTCGGACGGCGGCAACGACCTCTTCGATTTGGGGCGCCGATGGGCCGACAAATCTTTCGCGATCGACGCGAACGACTTGTTGATGGCGCGCAATGATGCGGGTTTTAACGATGGTATAAAAAGTTGCCTCTTCAACCGCATTGGAGGTATCGATCTTTTGCTCGGACAATAACTCCCGGAGTTGCTGGCCGCTGCGGTCTTTGCCCAGCAAACCGATGATCGCAACGCGGTTGACGAACTCGCGCAAGTTGCGTGCGACGTTGGCTGCGCCGCCGGGGTAAAACGACTCACCGGTCACCTCCACAACCGGAACAGGTGCCTCAGGCGAGATGCGGCCGACTTTTCCCCAGACAAATTCATCGAGCATCAGATCGCCGATTACCGTGATCCGCCGGGAAGATGCGCGGTCGAGGATCTGCTCTAGCCGGGTCAGATCCATAAGGAACGCGGGCAGCGGGGTCGCAGAGGCAATGGAGTGTTTCGGTTAAGGCGATTCAAAATGTTTTGACCAGCGATTTGTGTACAGCGGCGGTTCTGCTTAAGGTTCGCTTCATTAAATCCTGAATACGAACCCGAAATCAACATTCGAAGCTCCCAATGATGCTGTTTACTAAACATTTAAAGTTAATTGTAGCTGCGGTCTGTGGCCTCGCCCTGTGCGCGCAGGGGGCGCAGGCTCCGCAGCACATCAATATTAGCCAATTATCCACGACTGTGGAAGATGTTGTGGTGCCGTTGCCGAACGAAATTTTCGGGGCGCTGAACAAGCTGGGTGGGGTCAATTGGAAAGAGCACGTCCGCAGCGATAAGGGACCGAATTTCACCGAGCGGCCGCGTATTGCTCTCTTGTTGGGGGCGGTTATCGCAGATGGTTTTATCGCGGTCCAAGCGGAAGACGCGCCGGCAGTAAAGGAGATTGGCCAACGCGTCCTGGCATTGGCGAAGGGAATTGGCGTCGGAAGCTCGATCACGCCACATGCAAAGGCGATCACCGAGGCGGCGGATAAGCGTAATTGGGAAAATGTGCGTCAGGAACTGGATCGCACCCAAAACAGCGTGCAACAGGCAATGAACGAAGTGCACGATGAAAAATTATCGCAGCTCGTTAGTCTGGGCGGCTGGCTGCGTGGGACAGAAGTATTGACGTCTGTGGTCAAACAGCATTTTTCCACCGACGGCGCCGAGCTGCTACATCAACCCGATCTTCTGGCTTATTTTCAGACAAGACTGAAGGCGATGCCCGAGTTTAACCTCCCGATCATTCACCAGATTCAGGACGCCCTGGTGGAGGTGAAGCCTCTCATCGATGTCGGCAATGCTCACATTCCTGCCGAATCAGTTAAAAAGGTCAACGAAATCACGACGAGGCTCGGTACCGGCATCGTCACTAGAGATTAGGAAGCTTCGATGAAAGGTTTCGCAAAGGTTCTTTTCGGCACGAGCTTCCTGCTGGCGGCCGTCGTGATAATGCCGCGCGCCAGCTTTGCCTCAGTGGATGATGCACAGTCGTTTGCTCTTCAGGCGGCAGAACCATACGTAAAACAAGGATTTCAAGTGCGTGAGGATTACTGGGGAGGCGACCTCAGTTCGGGCGAAAAGAAAGCGGTCCGGCAACAATTATTCAAAGGGAACGAATATTGGTTCTGGCTGGGAACCGAAGTCGATCGAGCAAAGGTGTCCGTTCACATTTATGATTCGGATGGAAAGCTGGCGGAGGAACCAGACAGCTGGGAGAAAGGCCATTTTGCGGCTGCGCACGTCATTCCAAAGACCACGGGTAGTTACTTTGTCATCGTCAGCGTGGAGGAATCGCCCGAGGAACGAACGCATTGGGCGCTGGTGTATGGTTTCCGGTAGGTTAGGGTTCGTGGCGTTGATTTTTAGCCCATACTCGATCGGCAAGGATGCCGATGCCATGGATTGATGATGACTGAAACGCGCACCCTGCAGTTTGAGAGTCCGCGCGCTCTGCAATCGCTGTACGCCAATGACATCAGACTTTTGAAGAACCTTGAGGACTCGCTCGGAGTAAAAGTGACCACGCGCGAAGGCTGGGTGAAACTGGAAGGAGACTCGAGCCGCGTCGATAAGGCGCAACACGTTTTTGAACAGCTTGAGAAAGCGCGGCAGCAGGGCGTGGACATTCAAAAGCACGAATTTAATTATGCGCTTAAGGCCGTGTCCGAAGAGCGCGATGAGAATCTTGGCGACGTTGTTTCAACAAAAATCATCACCTCGTCGCGCAAACCCCCGATTGTAGCGCGAAGTGCAAACCAGCGTGCGTACGTCGAGGCAATTCAAAAGCACGATGTTGTTTTTGGGATCGGACCGGCCGGCACGGGAAAAACATACCTCGCCGTGGCCATGGCAGTCGCGGCGCTCAAGAAAGAGCAGGTAGCCCGCATTATTTTGACGCGACCCGCGGTGGAAGCCGGCGAAGCGCTCGGTTTTCTCCCGGGCGACCTTGAACAAAAGATCACGCCATACCTGCGGCCGCTTTACGACGCCCTGCGTGAAATGTTAGAACCAGAGGAAATGGAGCGGGCGCTTGCAAGGCAGACCATTGAAGTGGCCCCGCTGGCATACATGCGCGGGCGAACTTTGAATAATGCTTTTGTCATCCTGGATGAAGCGCAAAACACAAC
>WNFY01009003.1_pt1 | contig 12462 bp, 8 predicted proteins | sample 5400091 | NCBI WGS metagenome assembly WNFY01 (sample SAMN13153364, study PRJNA577476) | soil metagenome | isolation source: 60 cm soil or saprolite under grassland replicate 1 | place: USA:California | collected 2016-06-15 | reverse complement strand
ACACCGCTGCACACCGGCTACCCGGCGTGTGACCACTTCGAGCCGCTGTGGCTGGAGGCCCAGTCGGTGCCCACGGCGTCCCTGCTGCCGTGCGTGCGACCGCTGCCGATCGGCTGGATGCTCACCCGGCCCAGCGTGAACGACGGCCGGACCGAGTTCGTCTTCGACGACGACCGGGCCGGCCCCAACGCCCTCGTCGTGCGCCTCACCCCGTCCTGCGACACCTCCGGCGCCACCCCCGTGGCGGCTTCGACCACTGCCGAGACACGGCGCTACCGGCGATCCGAACAGGTCCCCGGCGGGTTCGCCACCACCTGGTACGACACGTTCCCGGGTGGTTGCCTCACCTCCCGGCTGCACTCCGCCGTCGGCCCGCAGGAGGTGTACGAGTCCGAGGCCCAGCTGATCATCGGAACGACCAGCCGCGGCGTTCTGCAGGCCGCGCTCACCCAGCGCAGCAACGGCCGGCTCACCCTCGACCCGCCACCGGGTCGCTAGCACCCTGACCCCGGCGGCCCAACCGAGTCCCGGACCACCGCCGGCTCACCACACCTGCCGAGCCGCCCCACGACGGTGAGCAGGACCGGAACGCTCATGCCGGGCTGACCCGCACCCGGACCGGAACCGGCCCAAGATCGGCGTCCAGCAGGAGGCGATGAGCGCTTCGATCATCGGCCGACCGGCCCGGCCCATCATATGCGGGGCGACCACCGACAACTTGATCCCGGCGCCTTGGAGACGCCTGCCCGAGGCGTTGCACCTCCCGAGTGCGTTGCCGCTCGTCGCGGCGGTGAGGCACGTTCGCCATAGGTGAGGGTGTCCAGGAGTTCGGGCCAGGTGGAGTCGGGCAGCAGCACGCGGCGTGGCTGGTTGTGGCGGCAGACCATCACCCGGCCGGCGATGGTGCTGTTGGTGAGCAGGATGGCGACGGCGTCGGCTATCTCCTCAGCCGGTGGGGGTGGGGGTGCGGCGGCCGCTGGGCCGGGGACAGCCGAGTCTCACTGCCGGTCTCGTCGGCCTCGGCCTGGGCCAGCCAATTCCGCAGGCACGACTCGCTGATCCGCAGGTCCTTCGCCAGCTCGGCGATCGGCTTGGCCCGTTCACGGGCAGGGCGACAGCGCGGTGACGGAACGCCGGAGGATGAGGTGCAGGCGGACATGATCCTTCCCGATGGCCACCGGCCACCTCAGGTCGGGTGTCCGTCCTACGGGGGGAAGCTCCGCCAGGCGGTGCAGGCGGCTGCGGGGTTGCAGGCGGCGTTGTGGCTTTCGCCGAGGTGGGTCAGGGTGGCGGCCTCGTAGTAGCGGTCGCCGACGTCGGGGTGGACGTTCCTTGCGGACGATGAGCCGGGCGCCTGGCGGCCAGCCGGTCAGGTCGGCCAGGCCGGTCAGTTCGGCGACCCAGGCGCCGTCGCGTGCCTCGCCGCCGGGGTTGTAGGCCGGGGTCCACTCGTCGGCCGGCGCGGCCAGCGGCGGGTCGTGGTGCTCGACGCCGAGGGTGAAATCCCAGCGAGTACTCGACTCCGGCCTGGTGCAGGTGCTGGGTGAGGCGGTGGGTGGCTCCGGCGCCGTCGGTGCGCACCAGCACCGGCCGGCGGCCGTGCTGGTCGCGGTGGACCTGAACGGCCCAAGCCTCCCTTACAGGACGGGCACTTCCACGCATTCACACCCGTGTCACGTCACCCGGCGCGGAAGCGCGAGGCTAGTCAGACACAGCGGGCGCACGCTGCCGCACGCCGCGGACGGCGGCGCGGCAGTCTCTGCAGTCACGGCAGGAGCGGCTGCTGGAGGGCGGGAAGGCCGCCCTGGCGAATCCGTGGGAGAGGACTGCGGAGCTGGGCGTGGTTGATGTCTCGTTAACACGCTCCTCGCCCCGGCTGTGATCCTGGTTTCTGGGTGCGCGGGCGTGCGAGGCTGGTGTCGTTGGGAGGGTCGATGGCCAACCTGCGCGTGTCGGCTGGTGAGGCGGCTCCCTCGACGGACGATGGCAGCGGGCTGCGGTCCCGTTATCGCCATCCGGGGGACGTGATCTGGCTGGTCGCGGCCGTGTTGTTGTTCCTGGCGGTCCTTGCAGCGGCCGCTGTGGCGGCGGATGTGTTGCTGGGCCGCCGCGCGGCTGTGGTGCGGGGTGTCGAGCCGGACACGGCGGCCGGCGGGCTGCTGGTTGGGCTGGTCCAGCTGGTCGCGGTGCTGGCCCCGGCGGTGGCGGTCGCCGCGCTGCTGTGGTGTCGTCGGTTCCGGTTGCTGGCTTCCCTGGTCGGTGCCGGGGTCGCGGCGGCGGCCGGGTGGACCGCGCTCGTTCGACTGGTCTTTTCCGATCGGCCGGCGCGGCTGGTGGCGAATCGGGGGGCGGGGGCGTGGTTGTTCAGCGCCGGGTTTCCGGGGCCGGCGGCGGTGGCGGCCGCGGTCGCGGTGACGCTGGTGGCCGGGTCGTGGCTGAGCCTGTCGTGGCGGCGGGCTGCCTGGGTCGTGCTGGGTCTGGCCGCGGCGGCCCAGCTTGTCGCCGGTGTGGTGCTTGCGGGCGAGCTGCTGCTGGCTGTTGCGGTGGGCGCGGTGCTGGGGGCCGCTGTGCTGGTCGGTTTCGGGGCGCCGGATCGGCGGATCGGCGCGGCCGGGATCGCGCAGGCGCTGGCCGCCGCCGGGATCCCGGTTGTGTCGGTGCGCCCGGCTGGGGTGGCGGGCAGGGGGTCCCGGCCGTTCGTGGCGACCTTGGAGGCGGGCCAGCGGTTGTTCTGAAGGTCCTCGGCCGGGATCAGCGGCACGCTGATCTGCTGTACCGGGGCTACCGGCTGGCACGGCTGCGCGGGGTTGGGGACGCGCCGCCGGCGTTATCGCTGAAGCAGGCGGTGGAGCATCAGGCGCTGGTGAGGCTGGTGGCCGAGCGGGCCGGGGTCCGGGTCCCGCACGTCGATCGAATCGCCGAAGCAGCCGACGGTTCGGTGCTGCTGAGCATGCAGCTGGTGCCCGGTCGGCCGCTGCAGGACAGCCCGGTCGAGGACCTCTCCGACGAGCTGCTCCGGGAGCTGTGGGAGCAGGTTGCCTGCCTGCACCGCGCCGGGGTCGCGCACCGTTCGCTGCGCGCGGCCAACGTGATGGTCGACGAGTCCGGCCGGCCCTGGATCGTCGATTTCAGCTTCTCCGAACTGGTGGCCACCGACCGTCAGCTGGCCTTGGACCGAGCCGAGCTGCTGGCCTCGACGGCGAGCCTGGTCGGCCCGGACCGGGCCGCCGCCAGCGCCGCCGGCGTGGCCGTCGACCACGCCGATCTCGCCTCGGCCGTTCCGCTGCTGCAGCCGCTGGCGCTGTCCGCAGCGACGCGGCGTGCCGTCCGCCGGCAGCCTGAGCTGCTCGGCCAGACCCGGGCGGCGGCCGCCGCGGCGAGCTCGGCGGCACCGGCCGAGCTGCCCCGGCTGCAGCGGGTTCGGCCCAGGACGCTGCTGATGATCGCCGCGGCGGCCGGCGCGTTCTATTTCGTCCTTCCCCAGCTCGCCCAGGTCGGCAGTAGCTGGCCGGCGTTCCAGTCCGTGAACTGGGTGTGGGTCCCGGTGATCGTCGCGTTCTCGGCGCTGACCTACCTGGCCGGCGGCATCGCGATCGTCGGATCGGTGGCTCAACGGCTGCCGTTCCTACCCACGCTGAGCGCCCAGCTGGCGTCCTCGTTCGTCAACCGGGTGTCACCGGCGAACGTCGGCGGGATGGCGCTGAACGTCCGGTACCTGCAAAAGGGCGGGGTCGAGCCGGGCAGCGCGGTCGCCGCGGTCGGGCTGAACAGCCTGGCCGGCGGCATCGTGCACGCCGTGTTGCTGGTGCTGTTCTTCGCCTGGTCGGGCACCGGGCTGACCCGCGCCTTCCACCTGCCCTCGGGCAGCAAGCTGCTGCTGGCCCTCGCGGTCCTCGCGGGCATCGTCGGTGCGCTGCTGGCGACCCGGTGGGGACGGCGCACCGTGCTGACCCCCGTTGCCGGCGGCATCCGCGCCGCGGCGGCGGACCTGCGCCGGGTCGCTGCCGACCCGGCGAAGCTCACCCGACTGGTCGGCGGCTCGCTCGGCGTGACCCTGGCCTACATCGCCGCCCTGGCCGCCGCCGTGCACGCCTTCGGCGGCACCGTCAGCATCGCCAAGATCGGCGCGATCTACCTGGCCGGTTCCATCATCGCCGCGGCCGCCCCAGCACCAGGTGGCCTCGGACCACTGGAAGCGGCCCTCGTCGCCGGCCTCACCGGCATCGGAGTCCCGTCCGGACCGGCGGTCTCCACCGTGCTCACCTACCGGCTGGCCACCTACTGGCTGCCGATACTGCCCGGCTGGCTGTCCTGGCAGCTGCTGCAACGACGCAACTACGACAGCCAGACTGGCCCGCCGACCGATCATGACCGGCTGCACCCAGTCTCCGAGACTCCCAGGTCCGGCTATAGCCGTTCCCAGGTCTGGCTGTACCGGCGCCCGCCGTGATGACAGTCTCAGCGCAGCGAACCGGCCCCGCGGATCACCTGGTGCGGAGAACCCACGCCCACGGTCCCTGGGGACTTCCTCGAGCAGGTGCAGGCCCGGTCGCCGGTGAAGGACTGCTCGGCGCGCAAGCCGGGGACCGAGACTTACACCCGACGCCGACGGGGGGCCACCTGCCGAACCTACCGTCACCGAGGTGCGCCGAAAGGTATCTGTCACCCCGGTTGGGCGAGTAGCGTCGGGCCTGGTTCGAGGAGCCCGGTATGACGACCACTCCGTCCACCACCCCGCGTGAACCCGGTTCTCCTGCTGCTCCGTACCGCCGCCTATCGGGGGACAGCGCCGACGATGCCAGGCGGCCCGCACGGCTCACCGTCGACCCGGGAGGTCGGCGATGACCGCGCTGGTCGTCTCCAGCGAGCCGGACCGGGTGTCCGGCCCCGGCTCGTCCGCGGGCCTGACCGCCGATCAGGTGCGTGACCGGCTGGCGCGTGGCGCGGTCAACCGGGTTCAGCAGCCGACCAGCCGGTCGCTCTGGGCGATCCTGCGGGCCAACCTGCTCACCCGGTTCAACGCGCTGCTCGGCGGCCTGTGCGTGCTGATGCTGGTGGTCGGGCCGCCCGCGGACGCGCTGTTCGGGCTGGTCATCGTCGCGAACAGCGCGGTGGGCATCGTCGCCGAGCTGCGGGCGAAGCGGACGCTGGACCGGTTCCAGGTGCTGACCGCGCTCACCGCGCGGGTGCTGCGGGACGGGCGGCCGCAGGGGGTGCCGGTCGGCGAGGTCGTCGTCGACGACGTCCTGCTGGCCGGCGCCGGCGACCAGGTGGTCACCGACGGGGTGGTGCTCGCCGGTGCCGGCGTGGAGGTCGACGAGTCACTGCTGACCGGCGAGTCCGACCCGGTGCGCAAGGCGCCCGGCGCCGAGGTGCTGTCCGGCTCGTTCGTCGTGGCCGGGACGCTGCGGTACCGGGCGACCCGGGTCGGCGCGGAGGGATACGCCAACCGACTAGCCGAGCAGGCGCGCCGGTTCACCTCGCCGCCGTCGCAGCTGACCGACGGGGTGAACACGTTCCTGCGCTGGGTGACCTGGGCGCTGGTCCCGGCCGGGGCGATCCTGCTGGCCACCCAGCTACCGTCCCGCGGGCTGCGCGAGGCGGTCAGCGGCTCGGTCGCCGCCGTGGTGGCGATGGTGCCCGAGGGCCTGGTGCTGCTGGTCAGCGTCGCGTTCGCGCTGGCCGTGGTCCGGCTCGGCCGGCGGAACGTGCTCGTGCAGCAGTTGCCCGCGGTGGAGACGCTGGCCCGGGTGGACGTCGTCTGCCTGGACAAGACCGGGACGCTGACCGACGGGCGGCACCTGCGCGTGGTGTCGGTGGACGGCGTCGACCCGACCGTGCCGGCGGCCGAGGTCAGCGCCGCGCTGGCGGCGCTGGCGGCGGCCGACCCGAGCCCGAACGCGAGCCTGCGGGCCGTCGCCGCGGCCTTGCCACTGGCCGACGGGTGGACGCCCGAGGCGGTGGTCCCGTTCTCGTCCGGGCGCCGGTGGAGCGGGGCCGACTTCGCCGAACGCGGCATCTGGGTGCTCGGCGCGCCGGACACCCTCGCGGCCGCGACGGACACGGCGACCGGGGACGACGTGACCGAGGCGGCCGAGGCCGCCGCGCGCGACGGGATGCGGGTGGTGCTGCTGGCCCGCGCCGCGGGCCTGGAGACCGCAGACGGCGACGGCCGACCCGCCGGGGTACGGCCGGCGGCGCTGGTCGGCCTGGCCGACGTGATCCGGCCCGACGCGGCGGCGACCGTGCGCTACTTCGCCGAGGAGGGTGTCGCGGTGAAGGTGCTCTCCGGCGACCATCCGCAGACGGTGGACGCGATCGCCCGGGCGGTCGGCATCGACCCGGGTGGTGATCCGGTGGATGCCTCCCGGCTCGCCGACGACCCGGCCGAGCTGACCCGGGTGATCTCCGAGCGCAGCGTGCTCGGCCGGGTCGGCCCGCAGCAGAAGCAGCAGGTGGTGGAGGCGCTGCAGGCCCGCGGGCACTCGGTGGCGATGATCGGCGACGGCGTCAACGACGTGCCGGCGATGAAGGCCGCCGACCTCGCGGTGGCCATCGGCAGCGGCACCCAGGCGGCCCGCGCGGTCGCCGAACTGGTGCTGCTGAACGACTCCTTCGGCGCGCTGCCGCACGTGGTGCGGGAGGGCCGCCGGGCGGTGGCGAACATGGAGCGGGTCGCCAAGCTGTTCGTGTCCAAGAGCGTCTACGCGTTCCTGCTCGTGGTCGCGGTCGGTGTCGCCGGGCTGACCTTCCCGTTCGTGCCCCGGCACCTGACCCTGATCGGCACCCTCACCATCGGGCTGCCGGCGACCCTGCTCGCCCTGGGCGGGACCGCGCCGCGGGCGGAGCGAGGCTTCGTCCGCCGGGTGGCCCGGTTCGCCGGGCCGACCGGGCTGGTGGTGGCCGCGGCGACGTTCGCCGCGTACGCGCTGGCCCGCACCTCACCCGGGGTCAGCCAGGCGGAGGCGCGCACCACCGCGACGATGGCGCTGATGGCGGCCGGGCTGGCCCTGCTCGCGCTGGTCGCCGCGCCGCTGACCGCCCGGCGGCTGCTCGTGGTCGTCGGCATGGGGCTGGGGTACGTGGCCGCGCTGGCCGTGCCGGTCACCCGGCGGTTCTTCGCGCTGGACCCGCCGCCGGCGATCGTCGTGCTGGCCGCGGTCGGGTCGGCGGCAATAGGCCTGTGGGCGCTGCAGTTGCTCGGCACGGCCGGCCCGGCGCTGCGGCGCCGGCCCCGGCAACCGGCAGGACGCGGGCTGCCGCCGGACGTGCCGGCGCTGGCCGAGGCGGGGGAGAGCGCCGCGGTGGAGTTCAAGGCCAGCCTGCGCTGGGACGTGCAGGAACGGCGGGTCAACAAGGCGCTGGAGCGGGTGGTCGCGAAGACCGTCGCCGGCTTCCTCAACGGCCGGGGCGGGACGGTGCTGCTGGGCGTGGACGACGCCGGCGGCATCCCGGGGCTCGCCGCGGACTACGCCACGCTGCCCCGGCCGGACCGGGACGGCTTCGAGCGGCACCTGATGCAGTCGCTCACCGCGGCCCTCGGCGGGCCGGCCCGCCGGTTCGTCACCGCCACCTTCGCCGACGTGGACGGGTCGGACGTGTGCGTGCTCGCCGTCGGCGCGGCGGACGCGCCGGTGTACCTGAAGGACGGCGCCGACGCCCGGCTGTACCTGCGCACCGGCAACGCCACGACGCCCCTGCCGCTGGACGAGGCGGTGCAGTACGTGCGCGGCCGCTGGCCCGTCCGGACCACCGGGCGCGTGGTGGACGCGGTGCTGGGAAAGCACGCATGAACCGGCGAACCGGCCGGGGGAGCGGCCGCCGGTGCACGGCTACGCTGCCGGCAGCCGCCACCACATGATCTTCACTTGTCGTCACAAGCAGTGCATGATCACGTGGCGGCTGCCCTCACCCCCGCAGACCCTACGACGCAACGACCCAGCGTCCGTCGGCCGCCGCCGGCCATGACTTTGAGATAACGAACCGGGCTGGAGTACTAGCCTCGCGTGGCTGTCCGACCCCGCAAATTCGGAGTCGCCTGAATCGGAAACTCACTGACCCAAGGGAAATTAGCACAGATCAGAAAATTTGTTATGTGCCCGGATTATCCTGACCCCCTCGGCATTGGTGCAGGCTACACCGGAAAAGGCGGCGGGGAACCAAATTTGGCAGCCAGGACGGGCGGCCGGAAAGTGTCGCGCGGCCGGGCCCAGCCCGCTGTCTGTCCATCTGCTGACAAAGCGGTCCTTCCACCTCGCCGCCCAGTTCGCGGACCGCCGCGGCGAGGCCTCCTTTATGCAGACACGCCGGCGACGCGATCAGCTACTTCCTCCGTGAATAACCCTCAGTATGTCTGTCTCAAGACCTCGGTCGCCTATCTCCCGGACTAAGTCCAGCGCCTGTCGATGGTGTTCAATAGCCTTGACGCCCTGCCCCAGGCGCCCGTAGACAATGCCGAGGTTGTCATTGGCTGCAATTTCACCAGCACGATATCCAGCATGCCTGCTTGCCGCCAAGGCGCGCAGGAGAGCTTGATCCCAACCGGTGGTAGCAACTGATCTTGGCATCATCGTCGGTGGAGCATGTCGGCGAGGAGCCAGGTGACAACGAGCAGTAGAGGATCTTTCGGTGTCGGGTCGGAGGGGTCGGGTGGGTGCGGCGCGCGCCATCGCGGGCAGGCTGTGGGCCTGCCCGTTGTGGGGCCTGTCAGGGGCTGCGGAGGCTCGCCGGTCCAGGGCGGCGCCGAAGGCGCCGTCGCGTGCGACGCCGTAGGCGCCCTGGACCGGGGAGGGCAGCCCGGTACGCTGCGCGCCGCACCCACCCGACCCCGGGCCGGCAGCGGGCGGCGGATGCTCGGTGCCGGCGATCGTGAGGAGATCTCCCGCGGGATCGCCGAGGGCCACCCCGGTGTGGTGATCGCCGCACGGATCGGGCGGGACCCGAGCGTGGTCAGCCGGGAGATCGCCCGCCACGGCGGCCGCGGCCGATACCGGGCGGTGGCGGCCGGCCGCGCCGCGGCGGCTTCGCGGGGCCGGCCCAAGGTCCGCAAGCTGGACGCGAGCCCGGTGCTGCGCGAGCGGGTCCTGGGCAGGCTGCGGGCCGGGTGCTCGCCGGACCAGGTCGCGGGCCGGTTGCGCTACGAACACGGCGGCGGCCACGCTGACCTGGTGGCCGACACGGTCTCGCCCGAGGCGATCTACACCTGGATCTACGCGCTGCCCAAGGGAGAGCTCGCCCGGCAGGGGATCCTGCTGCGGTCCGGGCGCACCCAGCGCCGCCCACCCGGGCGCCGGTCGAGCCCAGGGGCCCGGATCGTGGGCATGACCAGCATCGACGCCCGCCCCGCCGAGGCGACCGACCGGGCCGTGCCCGGGCACTGGGAAGGCGACATGGTCATCGGACGGCAGGGCCGCTCCGCGATGGCCACCCTGGTCGAGCGCACCAGCCGCTACACCGTGCCGGTCGCCCTGCCCCAAGGCCGGCGCGACGCCACCACCACCTGCGACGCCCCATGCCCACCGAACTGGTCAAGACCCTGACCTGGGACCAGGGCAGCGAGATGGCCGCACATGCCGCGTTCAGCCTCGCGACCACCGTGGGCGTCTACTTCGCCCACCCCCACTCACCCTGGGAGCGCGGCACGAACGAGAACACCAACGGGCTGCTGCGCGAGTACTTCCCGAAGGGCACCGAGATCACCGACGACCAGACCTACCTCGACGTCGTGGCCCGCGAGCTCAACAACCGGCCACGCCGTATCCTCGGCTACCGAACCCCAGCGGAAGTCTTCACCGACCTCCTGGCCAGCTCGATTGCTACGACTGGTTGAGACCACCGACCTTGTGCGTGCTGAGGTTGTCGCAGACCAGGTGCACATCCAGTTCGGCGGGCACCGCCTTGTCGATGGCGATGAGGAACTTGCGGAACTCGACCGCCCGGTGCTGGCGGTGGATCTCGGAGATGACGGTGCCGTCGGCGATGTTGAACGCGGCGAACAGGCTGGTCACCCCGTGCCTGGAGTAGTCGTGGGTCCGCCGCTCGGGCATGCCGGGCATATGGGTAGCACCGGGGCGGACCGGTCCAGCGCCTGCATCTGTTGGGTCGGGGACGAGACGCCGTGCAGCCTCTCGGCTGTCGGTTTTCTCGCCCCCGCCCGCCGAACCCGGCGTGCGGATCGTCTCCGCACCGGGCTCTCCACGTGCTCCGACGAGGTCATGCGATGAGTTCTGAGACGCGTTCGACGAAGGCCGCATCATCGTGGCGGGTGCGCCGGAAACGTGCTCCGGCCGGGTCCACCACGTCGATGTTGTAGGGCGTTGCGATCTGCGCTCCGCGGAAGCGGTAGCGTTCCACGCGCATCTTCGCCGGGTTGTAGAGGGTCAGACCGTCGTCGCAGATCCGGTCGGCGCCGTAGTAGCGTCGCCGGATCTGTTTCCAGGTCATGTGGGGGTGCTTGCGGCGGATCCAGTAGATCATTCGCCACCAGGCATACCAGCCGAGGTAGGAGAACGTCTTCTTGGACGCGCCGTAGCGGAAGTAGGCCGCCCAGCCCCGGAGGATCGGGTTGATCTTCCACAGCACATCCCACAATCGCTGCCAGGTCGCGTCCGCTCTCGTCGCCTCCTTGATCTTGTGCATCACCCGTGCCAGCGCTTCCTTGGAAGCGATGGTCAACACGACCCGGCGTCCATCCCCTCTGCGCCGCCGCTGGATGCGGAAGCCGAGGAAGACGAACCCCTGGTCGATATGGGTGATGTGGGTCTTCTCCTGCGAGAGGGTCATCTTCAACGTGGCGGCCAGCATCCGGCCGATCTCCGCTCGGATGGCCTGCGCGTCGGACTTCGTGCCGTGCACGAGCACCACGAAGTCGTCGGCGTAACGCACCAGCCGAAAGTTCGGCAGCCCTTTGCGGCGGCGGTGCTGCCGCCGCCACGGCGGGCTCATGTCTCGTTGCCAGATCCGGGCGAAATGCCGGTCCAGGACGGACAGGTAGATGTTGGCCAGCAACGGCGAAGCGACCCCGCCTTGCGGCGTTCCGGTCAGCGACGCGACGAACCCGCCGTGCTGTTCGACAATGCCGGCGCGCAGGAACACGCGGACCAGTCGCAGCACCTTACGATCGGTGATGCGTTCGCCCACCAGGCCCATCAGGACCTGATGATCGACGTTGTCGAAACAGGCGGTGATGTCGCCTTCCACCACCCACTCATAGCGGCGGCTGGTGAGCTGATGGATCTCGGCGATGGCATCCTGAGCCCGCCGTCCTGGCCGATACCCGTAGCTCGACGGATAGAAGTCGACCTCGAAAATCGGTTCCAGGATCAGCTTGAGCGCCATCTGCGCCACCCGATCCCGCAGGGTGGGTATCCCGAGTAGACGCGGCTTTCCGCTCTTCTTCGGTATCGCCACCTGCCGCACCGGCAGCGGACGAAAACTGCCGTCCCGCAGCGAGTTTCGCAACTCCTGCAGGAACGGCTCGACCTCCTCCGGTCCGATATGGACACGGGTCTGTCCGTCCACCCCGGCCGTGACCGAGCCCCGGTTGCCACAGACCCGCTCCCAAGCCACCACGAGAGTCGCCCGGTCGCAGATCAGGTTGAACACATCCCCGAACCGGCGATCCGGTTCGGTCGACGCCCATCGGTGCAGCTTGCGCTGATGATCGAGTACGCGACGTTCGGCCGCCCCGAAGAGCGGCCATGCCGACTCGCCGTTGTTCAACGACTCATCGCCGCCAGCACCGCTGCCTACCACGCTGCCGCCCTTCCCCATGCGGTCAGCTCTCCTGACCTCGGAGTACTACAGCGGCTCCGCCACGATCCGACACCCGCAGCGGGCGTTGCGCCTGCCCGCCGACCGGCTGGAAACCGGCAGGTGAGGGCGATATCGGATCGCTTCCCACGTTCACTGATGTCCGTTGTGCCGGGTGTCGGCGTCCAGCTATACCCCGACGGCATCGCCACCGGCCGCACATCGCAGTCTTGGCCGGGGCCTCCCGCCGCCCAAATCACACAGACGACGGAAGCGGACAGGTCAAAAGCCACGACCTGTCCAGCACCGCAAAGCGACCCATCCACCAGATTCGACAGGTCGCCGACGACTAACGGGGCTTCTGACACTGGTTCAGTTCCCTTACGCCTTCCCGACTTCGCTAGCGGGCACGGGCCGTCTGGTGGTGCCGACCCGCCCCTTCATCGTCAGGGCTGCTCCCAGCCTCACCCCCAACCCGGGGATCAGCCTGCCCTCAGCTTCGACCGGTCACCGCGATGACCGGCGGCGGGCTCCTCCTCCCGCACGGCTACCATCAGCGCCTCGTGGCGCACGCGACTTCTCGTCCACGCACAGCACGACCGCGCGTTCCGGCGGGTTGTGGTACAGGCCGACGACATCGACGACCTTCTCGATGAACATCGGGTCGGTCGAGAGCTTGAACCCGTCGGTCAGGTGCGGCTTGAGCTCGAA
>WNFY01011927.1_pt1 | contig 12463 bp, 19 predicted proteins | sample 5400091 | NCBI WGS metagenome assembly WNFY01 (sample SAMN13153364, study PRJNA577476) | soil metagenome | isolation source: 60 cm soil or saprolite under grassland replicate 1 | place: USA:California | collected 2016-06-15 | reverse complement strand
GACCGCGACTTTCATTGTGACCTCGCGCTGTGTCGTGCATTCTGAGCATGAAAACATGTTATCCATTGTCCTATTCTCTCCCCGTTTTGCTGTAGATCGCCCAGAGGAATGCTGTATCCCAGGGCGTCTAGTTGACTTGCTATGGTACTCTTTTATTCATGACCAACAAAAATCACTGCAATCTCGCGACTGACGGTGAGAAAGGTCATTTGCCTATTCCCGCCGTCGAGCCTGACTCTTACGATTACGTGCCCGCCTGGGCTAACGCAAAGCGCGCCTTCCGTTGCGTGCGTTGTGGGGCGCCTTGCGATGCGCCTCATAACGACTCTCCGCAGATGTCAATTCGCGTTCAGGTGCTAAGAATGCTGCGCGCGTATCGTCTGGTGCGCGCCGCTTAGCCTCGGAGCGAATAACGCGGGACAAAGAATTCTGTCAATTTGCCCGTGTCGCGATCAAGATAGCGCTGGATTCCAAAAAGGTCATGCGCGAGATCCACCAGGGGCGCATCTAGCATCTTCTGCAGATCCAGCGGACACCCGTTCAGATGTACCGCGAATAAATCCATTTCTGTGTCAATTGCTTTGAATCTTCCGTGTGGGAACTCCCGCAGCGCCCGCGTCACGATATCCCGAATAATTAACATGTCATGCCGATTCGCTTTAAATTTCACCATAGTTGCCTCCGGGTGTAAGGGCCGCGCCGGTGAGTTGCGCGCGGGCCTCGGGTTGTCAACTATCAATTACCGAATTTGGTAATTTGATAATTTCTTCAGGGCCGCGCCCGTAAGAGCGCGGCCTCGGGTTTTTATTTGAGTAAAAGTTTTCCGATTTCCTGTGTGGATTCGATTCTGCGGTTGAGAGGCATGAGCTTCTGCACTTCGGTGAAAGCGTTGTGCAACGACCACACTGTCCGTGGCTCAAACTCAACGTGGCGAGGGTTGAAATATTCCTGAGTCACGGCCTGGTAGAACTTAAAGGGCATGGCGCCCGCCATGAACACGTCGTGGATTAGAGCCTTCGCGCCGTTGTCATCCAGGGCGCGTTCTTTCAGGATAGCGACCTCGCCCTTGAGGGTTGCATAATGCTCAACGTACCGCTCGATGGCGACGCCGACCTCAGCCTCAAGAATCAGGCCGCTGGTGTGCTTGCGCTTCAGGGCGATCAGTTCGCCGCGCAGGGCCAAGTTGTCACAAACGAAAACGCGCATTCCCGCAACTACCTGGATGCTCATGCTGCGGTCGTTCGAGGTTCGGAAACCCATTGACGCGCAGGCGCCTTCGATGCCGTTGAGGGTCAGGTCGAACGTGCCGAACAATCTGCTGCCGTCATGACGCAGGGCAAATTGTTCTTTGATGATCCTGATATCGCGCTTGAGTAATTGCGCTTCGATTGTCTCTATCAACTCAAGGTGGGGGACCGGCTTGAAGGTTTCCGTCGCATCGGGGGTGATGACCTTGGCAAGCTCTACGCGGGTTACCAGGCTGGTGTCAACGTGGCTGACTAAGGTTGAATTTGATTCGCTCATTATTGCGGGCCTCCTATTGCCCGCCGTCATGAGTATCAAGTTACGCCCAGGGGCGTCAGGAGTCAACGTAACTATGGTAACGCCCCAGGGTGCCTGTTTTTCTAAGGGTTAGGCAGGTCAGGCGGAATGATTTTAGGGATTTGCACCTGAAGCCCGGTGACCGCGAACACCTTATCAGAAAAGGCGTCCATGCCCAAGCCCGCGAGGATTGCGCTGTCAGGTCTTATAACAGGCAAGGTCCCCTGGTTGTAATACCAAACCACAAAGATGATCAGGGCGATCACGAGACGCATGACGACGTAAAACAATTGAAATTTAAACCAGGTTTTTAACCCGCTGAGGCTTATAGGCAAGCCGTTAGAGTTGCTGCGGATAGATGCGCCCGCGCTGAGGATCATGAAAACAACGACGCCAAAGTAATACCACACTACGTTCATACGCCCTCCGGTGGGTAAATGGTTCCTTTGCGCCGCTGAGCATGAAAATGCTCCTGGTCGGTGCCTGGATTTTCGAGGAAAATAAAAAAGAGAGTTCCGAGAATTTCCCTCATGGTCGATAGGATTGTGTTTCGTTCCTCGAGGGTTTTGTCTTTGCTGCGGGCGTCATACGCCTCGCCCTTTTTGTGCGGGTCCTCAGGGCCGCTATGGTCTCCGTCCGTACCGCTGGTTATGGTTATGTCCTGACCGAGCCGGGCCGCGACCTGGTCAAAAGCTGAGAGGATGCGAAAACCTGCGGGCGCAATGATGTCGAACTTCACGCCCGGTTTAACTCTCACGACGCCAATCATGGGATCTCCAATTTAAAAGGGCGCCCGAAGGCGCCCTTTCGGTTGTGACCGATTACTCGACCACCGTAGGTCCGCCCTCAGGAGGCGCCTGGTCGGCGGTTGGCGCCGGTGCGGGTTCAGGGACCGGCACAGGTACCGGGTTGGCCGGGTCGGTTCCCATTGCGGTCAGTGCATCCGCGAGAGGAGTGAGCTTTGCCACTTCGGCCTGGGCCTCTGTAAGCAAGGGCTGCAATTCCTCATCGGTTGCCGCATTGGCAATCTTGTCCAGCAAAGATTGAAGACGGGTTTGTACCGCGGTTGCGGCCACACCCGCTCTTGTTGTTTCAGCATCGATCTGCGCGAATGCCGCAGTCAGGGCTCCTACTGTTGGATTCGGTGACATTAAACTCCTCCTTGGGAGATGGGCGGTTTTACTTCGTTAATTGTTGAAGGCGGTCGACCAGGGCCGTCATGTGTGCTGCCACACGGATTGCCTTGTAGGTCAGTTCCGCCAGGTCGTGTTCGGTAACCTGATTCTCTAAGAGCCGGTCCAGCTTGCGATTGATGAGATGGAGAGATTGTAGAATTTCCATTTCAGGGCGAAACGCCGCGTTCAGGATCTCCACGAGTTCGTTGTCCCCAAGTTGTCGCTCGATCTTGAGTGTCAGGACTGAGGGCTGCTTTTCCACATTGCCTCCCGTGGCAGGAAAAATAACACTCGCCGCTCTCTTGCGCAAGCTGTTTCCCCTGGGTGTATTTACATGAGGCCAGGGTCAAAGAGTTGACCGACGTCGAGCTTGTCTGTCTCTCCCGTTTTCATTGCTGTAATGATCTGCACCAGGGCCTTCGTGTTCTGAGCGTGCCTGAGGTCTTGTTTATTATTTTGCGTTTTGAGGTTCTCTTCAAACTCGCTGAACTTTTTGTGTAAGAGTCTCATGGTCCAGCTGCCGATCACCCCGATCACGCCCAGGGCGCTGACCGCAATCTCCTTCCAGTGACCGTCAGCCAGCGATGGTGAGATACCTGTCGGACCGCTTTGCCAATAGATTCCCACCAGCACCACATTAATTGCGATGAGAAAGTTCGGGCCAAAGAGTCGGCCAAGCAGAACGATGAGCGGGGTTTTGTCCATGAGATTTTTGCCTGCTTTAAGAGACAACAACTGCGTCATAGAACTCCTCGTGGATCTTCCGCATAGGAACCAGCACGCCTCGATGAACGCGCATAGTCTCAATGCAGATGGGTTCCCAGGGCTGACGGTCAAAGTACTCAGCCGGAAGGCAAAAGCGCCTCCGCTCCGAATGTAAGAGTATGCCCGCTGCCCTCAGAGTATTGCCTGCCCACCTATCCTCCGCAGGATCGTTCGTGTCGGGGGCAAGGTTCAAAACTTTGATGGCACGGGCTGAGAAAAGGGTACCGGCTCCTCCGCTCGCGTAATCGTCGCTGAATTCATTGTCACCGCCTCGAAGGTGACCGACATAGTCATAGGCCGGGTTGCCGTGATTCCAGATCTCCTGGCAATAGGCAACCAGGCGCGGGATGTGAACCCAGCCATCGTCTCCCAGGGTAAACACAAAATCAAAGCAATTCAGATAGCCGTAGGTGTAAACCATCCGAGCCTTGGCGCACATACCCTCGTAAGAGTCATCACAGTTAAGCCAGAGGTCGTTGCCGTGATTGATCGCGCAGATTCCGTCATGAGGGCGCCCGCGAAAGATGCGGACCGCAACGTTCGATTCCCAAGGTCCTCGACTCATCCAGGTCGCGCGCTGAATGTCGGTCTGAGCTTCTCTCTTGTGACACGCCAGAATTGCTACTAATATTTTCATCTGCCTCCTTTAAAATTCGGCGTTGGGCGAACATATGGGGCAGAGGAAGAACCCGCCAGCACCGTCGCAAATGTCGCATGTCACGTTATCCTCTGGGTCCAGACAGCAACAGCAATCCTCTCCGCATTCGTGACCTGTAAAACCCTCAACGCAGTTGCCGCAGTCAGCCCAGATCAATTCCGTACCATGCTTTTCGCAGCAGGTCGTTTTCTTTGCTGTCAACATACTTCCACTCCTCCATCAAAAAGTTCGTACCGCAAAACGCCGCGCTTCCTGAAACACGGCCTGCCAGGCTGACGGGCGCGCCCGCGCTTTTCCGCGTATGAGGGATGCTGGAGGTACGGGGTTTTAGGAAGTTCGTTTATGTTGGCGCCTGGAACATACACGGTCTTAATCCCCGCATTGAATAGATCGAGGAAGAAGGCGCCGTGCTCACCGCCGCCGATCTTGACCTCGCCGCCATCCCACCTGATTCCGTGTTTGTGAAAAACGGCCGTTCGTATGAGTGAGTAATTAACCGTGATATCGCAAGGATGGTACGTGATGCCCTGGGGCGTCATGTAGGTTCCGCGATAGCCACGCCGCTCTCTCACAGTTCCGGTCGATGGGAATTCAAACAAGCCTTCATAAGGGTTGCCGTTGACGCGCCCGCTGGCCACAGAATATGCCGGTTCAGCGTCGAGCACGTTCAGCATTCTCAAAATGCCGGCTCGAACTTCCTCCGGATGAAAATCGAAGTCGTCGCTTGCGATGAGCACATAGGGCCGGTCCATTGCGGGAATTGCCGCGTTCGCCTTCGCGCCAAAGCCTGAGTCGAACGGAAGCCAGATGACCTTGTGCCCCTGGTCCTGAAGCTCTGCATAGAGTGCAATCTTATCCCGGTGGCTTCGCCCATCATCGACCAGAATAATTTTGCATTCGGGAAGCGACTTGCGAATCCGCCGTACGCATTCCTTCATGTACCCATCGCGCAGGAAAGTCTTGACCATGATAGAAACGCGGTCGAGCGGGCCTGACGGGATACCCACGAATCGATCCTCGGCCAGGTCCCCATTGTGAGTCGCGTTCATGATGACTACAGCAGCCTTCGCGCTGAGCACGTAGAGGAATCCTGAGCAATAGGGCGCCATGTAGCCACCGCTTGCGCCTCTCACTCTGCCCCAATAGTCAAAAGCGTCACAGCCGGACTTAATCAGCCGGTCGGTTGCCAGGAAGACATCATCGTCCGTTTTGGCTGTGTGGGTGTACCCGTGAGCGTGAGACCAGGACAGCGCCAGCTTGAGTTTCAGCGGCAGAGCTTCGTAGGTGTCATCGACGTCGAGAAATACCTCGTCCGGGCCGGGCTCACGGTCAAGACCGCGTGCGCCCAGAAAGAATCGGACATCACAGGCCGGGTTTTTTGCCCAGGTCAGTCTTTGAGCGTTCGCGCGCGCCAGATTTTGCTGGCAGGTTAAGACGGCCACCAGGAGTTTCATATTGCTCCATGAACTCACGCATTGCAGCGCCGACTTCTGTATCCTGGGCGATTTCATAGCCTTGCCAGGATTGCAAAAGGATCTGCGCCACTTCCGAGCCGGTAAATTTCTTCCGGTCGTGAAGCTGAAAATATAAAGCAAGCCGCGTCGTTGCGCCTTTGACCGCAATCTCAGCAGGATTCAGGGCTCTCATTGTCGTCGACCTCGATGATGGACAAGCCCTGAGAGATTACACGACCGCCGTACGAGATCGTAATAAAAAGCAAGGCTTGGCTCTTGAGGGTTCGGAGATCCTCTGTCAAAAGGATGAGCTCCCATTGAGCTTCGGTTGTGATCTCTGACGCCATTTTTTTACGGTCCAACGTGAGAGAGCAATAAATCCCAGGCCGCGCCAGCCCAAACATAGATTTTGTCATCCGCTTCGTTGTAGACCATCATGCCCTTCCATGGGGTCATGAATTCCCACTTCGCGGTTTTCGTATTGTTGTCGACGCCAGGAGAATCAGCGAACCAGACCGCCAGGGCCGCGTCATGGCCGGTCCAAGCCCCCGAGCCGGTCGCCAGGACAATATAGCCGTCGCCGTCGGCTGGTGAGCCAGGAGGCGCGCTTACGGCAAGGCTCTTAACGTCAATGCACCCACCTGAGAGGACGCTTATCCAGCGGTCCATTTTCCGCCTGGAATTGCCGTGGTAGGCGCCGAGGTCGCCGTACTGAATCAGCCCGGTGCGCGGGTGAAGCGTTACGCTTGCATCGTCAGCCATTCTTTCCTCCTAAGAAATCGCCCAAACACATACCCAGGCCGGTCATCTGAAAGGCATCTGTCAGCCTGACCGTTCCCTCGAGGGCGCCGTTTGTGGGCGTGATCTGAAATTGAACTGTTTTCCTGCCGTCCCCGTCGCCATCCGCCACGCGGTCGAGCGTTGTGTAATCGTAGCTGGTGTCATGACCGCTTGAGAGATCGCGCACGTCGACGCTGTCAATGAGAACGTGAACGCTGTAATCGCCCTCAGGCGTGGCCGTCGTATCGCCAGCATCCTGCTGCACCAGGTCAAGATCGGTGAGCCGGTGACGGTGAGCCAAGGTGAGATTCGCCGTCCCGACCGTGCTTGCGGGCCATGGCATGGCATTTACGCGCACGTTGCCCGGTGGATATGGATCCTGCGCTCGCGATGAGGTTGTTACCAGGACCGGCGTTACATCGTCAGGCGTTAGTACTCCTGACTGAGAACGGGGAACCAGCCACACTTCAACCGGGCCGAGGTCGACCGTGTAAGGCTTGTCCCTCAGGCTTGAGAACGTGCCGGGCTGGAAAAGTATCACGGGTTCGTTTTCCAGATGATCGACCGGGATGGTATCCAGGGCGCCGCGTAGAATGCCTGACAGGTTGAAGGTGCCGTCGCCATTGTCGAGGATGGTTGTCCAGCCAAAGAATTCGCCCGTGGTGACGAATAGGCCGAGGCCGTCGCCGCGCCGCATTGCGGCATCATCCACGCTCTCGACAAAAGCTAAATCGTGATCCGTTTTTAATACAAAGCCGGTGGCATCTAGGGCGTCGCTCTTGCGCGTGTAATCTGCGTTCAGAAGAGCGCCCGGCATGAATCCATCGAACTCATTGTAAAACGAAGGCGTATCGCTGTTGGTCTCGTCAGCAAACGCTTGAAAGCCTATCGACACATTGTCGCCCCTGACGATGCCGACCAGGATGCGTCTCTCCTCGGAGTTGATAAGAAAGTAGGGCGCCTCGATTGCCATCTGAGCCGCAGGAACGTTGGGGTCCTGCGCCGGTTCTTCCCATCCCGTGTCTTGAGGAGAGGCGTATCCGGTTGCCGCGACCGCAAAGATATCCTCGACCACATCCATTTCTACGACGCCGTCTGTCAGATTCCCGTAATTTATATTTGTGACGCGGACCGCCATGCGCGTGAAACCCCGCCTCTCATCCGGCTTGAAGGTGAGAGCGAACACGCCGCCGAGCTTGAACTGATACCCGATGCGTTTCATTTTCAAGTGGAACCTGGCGATAGGGTACGAATTCACCTTGAGTTCCCGCGCCGCCACTAATTGCGCCAGATCAGGGCTTGAGATGCCGCGAAAGTCCGAGGTCACCGCATGGCGTATGCCTTGCGCCGCGAAGTTCGCTGCCTCCTGGGCCTGGGCAATCCTATCTTTGAAATAAGTCACGCCTGACCTCCGCGACCTGCGCGCCGAAGCGAGATCCTATCCGGTCTTTCCCGGAGAGGTCCTGGTGGTAAAGACATTCGCTAAAATAAAAGGGATTGAGCTTCCAGACACGGGAATAAAATTCCAGGCTGACGCCGTACTCCTTCGTCAGATCATACCCACCAATCTCCTCATAAGCCTCCCGCTGTATCACTACCAGGGGCGTCATCTCCCACGGGCCGGTTGTAGCGCGCGCGCGGTTGGGATTGCGCCTTGAGATCGTGCCCTCAAAATGTTGAATGTTGCTGGTGTACATTGCCCGCGCCCGAGGATGAGCTTGAAGGAAGGATGCGCATTTTCCCAGGGCGTTGGGTTCAAGCCAATCATCATCGTCGACGCAGCATACCCATTTGTTTTTTGAGGCTTTTATACCGGCATCCTTGACTTTGCCATTAAGCCCACAGTGATCGAGAGGAATGATCTTGTCTCCGAGTCCATAGACCGGAGCGTCGCTTCCGTCATCTACTATGATGACCTTATCAGCGCCCTCAAGAGACGATATGCAGCGTTGTAACTTCTCGGGGCGGTTGTAGGTTGCCACGATAACATCAATCACTTGGGCCTCCGCAGGGATTCAAAAAGCGCTTACGCTCGACATACTGAATCTTCATTTCGTTGATCGTCTCAGGCCAGGACGGGCGTCCTCCCTCAGGCGCGCCGATCAGGTCTGATTCAGTGATCTCTATGAGCGCATCCGGGTCGTAATCGCCACGCGCCAATTTGATTTCCCAAAGCCCGGTGAGCGGATCAGTGTAGACCACCGCGTCGATATGTCTCTGTATTTCCATGATAAAAGCATCGACATCGCCAGCCGTGTCTTGCAGGAAGCTCAGCCCAAAGCCCTCCTCAAATAAAGCCTCTGCAACCAGTTTCCACGATTCGCCCATGCGTGAGAGCGGGCGCGCCAACCCCCATTTTTCGTTTGTCAAGCACTCAAAAATGATTGCAGCCGGGTTCATGTCGCCGCTAATGTTGTACTTCGCGGTATCTAAGTCAGGGATCAAAACCTTTGGCGTCGTGCGCCTCACCATGAACGCCCAAGGCTTTATGTAGTTAGAGGTTCCAAAGTAAGTCCCTTTGCCGTTGAATCCGCGCAGCACGATATGAGATAGACCATTGTAAGAAGGTGCCTCAGACAATCCTAATTTTGAAGCTATCGCTGAATTGCTTTCCTGGTCATCACCGCCGAAGTAGTAATCCGCAGTTCCGACGATGCCTCCCTCTTCAAACTCGCCGCCAAACATCATGCGGAAATCGATAGCGAAGGTCGTTTTCGTATGACCGCCTGGATTTGCCGCAGGCAGGCTCGGGGCAATGGTTGTGAATACTTGCCCTTTGTAATTGTTCCCTGGGAATGCCCTCAGGCTCTTTTCGCCAATCTGAATATCGATGAGCGCGTCGATAGGGCCGTAACAGAGCGCCATCCACATGAACATGAAGTATCGATAGCCAACAATGACCGAGGCTCCGAAGCCGAACAGGCCGGCAGATTTTTTCACCTTAGTGCTGCTGAGGCTCCCATACCAGACTACGTTCGGACCGGAGAGAAGAACCGTCCCAAACGGTATCGGAATAGGGCGGTCCTCTGTCGCCGTAGGTGCGTTGAAATCTCCGAGAGAACTTGGCTTTGGTCCTTGCGGACGTTTCGCCAGCAAGGCGCTGAGAGCCGTTGTCGCGATATAGAGCAGAGCAAGTAACCAGAATGGCATTTAACTCGCCGCCTGTGAGATAGAACTGCTAAATGGGTTCCGATTAGGGACCCACTTAAAGCCTTGATAGTTGGTCGCATTGTCGAACTTATTCACACAATCGCCGTTAAAGTCGCGGTCGCATCCAGCGAAGGCAAAGATGGCGTCGCCCGCTTGCAAACCGTTCAATGGGGCAATGAGCGTGACCGTGTCGCCGCTGTGCGTCAAGATCATTCGCCGCTGCAAACCCTTCTGGATGTAGCCGTTCTGAAACCAGTTCGCCGTTTCATCTCCGAAGGCATCGGCAGTGAGAGTAAGCCCGTCAGCGGAAACTGTCAGGATGGTCGCAGAGCGCTTGAAATCCTCTGGATCAATTTTGCATCCCTTGTCATAGAGAATGTGATTGCACTGCGTCTGAAAGGTTCCCGCTGGGATCTGCTTTTTGAGATCGTCGGTATCAGGGACACAGAGCAGGGTTAGAGGATCTCCAAAAATAGCTTGGTTCACGCGACCGTTAAAGATCACCACTACTGCCGCGTCGGCCTCTCCATCGTGATTGCGCCTGATAGTCAGAAACAATGGCGTTGATGGCATGTAAGCGACGAATAGCCCGGCGATCTCATGGTTGGGATCAATCATCACGTTGACCTTGCCGCGCCGCTGCTCTTGGTCGTCTGAAATCTCCGAACGTGAGAGAGCGATAGATGTGTAAGTGTCGCCGTCCAGTGTTAAATCGATATCGGCGCTAGTTAGCCGCCAGGTCTGATCGGTCGTTGCGAATTCATAAAACTCCAGCGGAGAACCGGAGTTTATTCCTGTTTCTCTCTCGTCGTAACTCAACTCATACCTCCACGTTGAAAGCCGCAACTACCATGACCCATTTAATCGCACTGGTGCCATCTGTTATAACAGTCGCCCTCAGGTTGCTGCCCGGCACAACGGTTGCGTTTTCTCCGATTGCATTGTCTTGACCGGAATTCGATGAGCCTTGCTGGGTATACCCCGCACCAGCCGATAAGACAGGAGAAACAACCGATTTAAATTGGCAATGCCCGACACAAAACGATTTGTTTGTGTTCGTGCCCAGCACGGCGCTATCAGGTTGAGCCGTGCCTGAACCTCGCCCGGCTTGCGCAGCAAAAAATGGATTGTCTTGCAATCCCGGAACGCTCATAAGCGTTGCCATCGCAGTCTCTAAGCCGGTTCCAGAACCATCCATAGTCACAGTTACAACGGTTGCGCCTGGCGTCGGGTTGTTACACACGTAAACCCACCAACTATATAAGCCATCACCTTCCTCGGCGTTGACTTGCTCCCAAATATTCCCCTGGCTGTCAGTAACCGAATTGACGCCTGCGCCGAGCGTTGCAAACTGTGTGATGACAAGAATCATCTTGTCACCCGCGTTTGGACTGAATCCGAATATCCCGCACAGGGTAGCTATCGCCGCAGCCGTTCCTGTGATCGCCGCGCTCGGTAGGATTGCCGTCAGCCCAAGCGGGGGGACCTCAAAAGGAAGTTCTACTACCGCGATGCTGACCTCAAGACGGTCGGGGGAGGTCCAGGTCATCTCAACATCATCTGAAGCCAGTCGCACCAGGCGTAAGAATGAAGCGAGAAAATCATCCTTGCCCATGGCCGAGAGCGGGTCGTCAATGGTTATGACTTCCTCGGCTCCCAGATTCCCCGCGTCGCTGATATGCGTGTACTGGAAGGTGGGACCTGACGTGATGATGGCCAGGAAGTCTCTCGCCCCATTGCCGAATACGCCCAGATCGGTGTACCCCACGTTCTTACAGGTGAGTTGCTGATCGCTCTCAGATACATCCTCGGTCGGCTGAAAATCTTTGTTCCAGCTTGGCATCCAAAAAACGCCGAGACGCCCCAGCACGGTGTACATGAAATCGAACCAGGCATTTATCTGGTCGCGCCCTTCGCAGATGAATTTCACCGAGGGCTGAGAAGGGAACGGCACGAGCGCCCGGTCATAGAGATCACGTGGGCCGGTTGCCGGGTCAAAGGTTGTCATGGCACGTTCGAAGGCGCCCTGGCTATCCTCACCCGCGTCAGGCTCAAGCTCGAGGACCGGAATGTCAAGGTACGTGTTCACTTTAACTGCCTTCCTCGAGGAGGGTGATGTACTCACAGGTAAAATCGAGCTTGCCGCTCTGTACTCTGCTGGCCGTTATGGCATGGTCGACCTTGTCAGTCAGGCGCCCGATCAGAAAAGGGATGACCCAGGTTTCACCGTCAGCCGGGTCAAATGAACCTTCGACCGGCGAGGAAAGATTTAACACTCCATCACCGACGTCATGAATGCGCCGCAGTTCCGTTTCTCTCACGCCCCTGGTAATCATGATGCCTTCGAGATCGGCAAAGCGCGCAAAAGAGGTATCAACAGTGATTGCCGTGTCGCCTGGGGTAATCACAGATTCGAGACGGACTCCATCCATCCATAAAGGAACGGCGTAATAATTCGCTTGTGTGACCCACAGGAGGTTTCTGAGGTACTCAAATTCCTCTATCTCAACCGTCATCATGTCAAAGGTTATGACCGCCCGCTCACGCCGCCGCAGTTGAATGCGTTGTTCTGAGTTGTCATACCCCTGCAGGACATTTGTGAGCCAGGAGCGCGTCTCAGGAATGCCGTTGGTCCAATCGGGCGGAATATCGAACGGCGTCAGGTCCTCAATGTTCACGGTCATTTACCGAGCGCTCCGTTCATCGCCTTGCGGTGATCGTTCGCGGTTGTAATGACCAGGCGCGCGAAGCTGGGAGAGCCTTTAAACTTTTCAACTACGAGAGCCGGGTCAAGACCTAACTGGATGAAGGCGCCGCTCTCGCTTAGGTTGTTGGCACTCGCGGTCGTGTCTTTCCCTGTCACAACCCCGCCCGATGCAAAGTAACCCTTGGGGCTTTGCATTACGCGGGCGCCCAGGTTGTTAATTGCCTCGAGCATG
>WNFY01007000.1_pt1 | contig 12463 bp, 9 predicted proteins | sample 5400091 | NCBI WGS metagenome assembly WNFY01 (sample SAMN13153364, study PRJNA577476) | soil metagenome | isolation source: 60 cm soil or saprolite under grassland replicate 1 | place: USA:California | collected 2016-06-15 | reverse complement strand
GAATCTGATAACATCCCTCCAACCCTGGATTTAATTATCGACAAAGGAAGAATTTCAATGACCTCGAGACATTCGCGCGTGGCCGCACTAGTGCTGTCAATTCTCCTCTTCATCAGTCTGATTCCGGTTTCGGTTTTGGGTGATGAAGGCATGTTCCTGCCAGATACTTTAAGCCAGCTTCCCCTGGCAAAGTTGAAGCAACGTGGGCTAAAGATTCCGATCACCGATATTTACAACCCGAATGGACCGAGTATTAAAGACGCAGTGGTAATTGTCGATGGCGGTACCGGCGAATTTCTGTCGGCTGAAGGTTTGTTGCTGACGAACCATCACGTCGCTTTTGACGCCCTAGTAGCGGCCTCAGATCCTTCGAAGGATTATGCCTCGAACGGTTACCTGGCAAAGACGCGTGCAGAAGAGCTGCCCGCGCGTGGCTATAGTGCAACGATTACTCAGGACTTGAAAGATGTTACCAGTGAAGTCCTCAACGGGATCTCAGACACTGTGTCGCCAGAAGAGCGCGCCCGTGCGATTCAACTGAAGGTGCGTGGCATGGAAAGCGAAAACGAAAGCGAAGGAACAAGAGTTCGCGTGCTGCCGATGAACGACGGCCTCGTCTATTACCAGTTCACTTATCTGGTATTGCCCGACGTTCGGATCGTTTACGCGCCGCCGAAAAACATTGGATTCTTTGGCGGCGACCCAGACAATTTCGAATGGCCGCGCCATGACGGTGACTTCACTTTTATGCGCGTTTATACGGGCGCAAATGGCAAGCCCGCCGAATACTCGCCGGCGAATGTGCCTTATAAGCCAAAGAGATTTCTGTCGCTCTCAATGGGAGGCGTCAAGGAAGGCGATTTCATGATGGTCATGGGCTATCCCGGCTCGACACGCCGTTACCGCGAGAGCTATTCGGTCGCCTATAACCAGGACATTGCCATGCCTTTCCTGATAGAGCTCTTGAGGTATCAAATCGGGACCTTGCTGAAAGCGGGCGAGAACGATCCCGCGCTTCGCATCAAACTTTCGAGCACGATCTTCGGCCTCAGCAACGACCTGAAGAACTACGAAGGCTCGGTGCTGGCAATGCAGCGGGCGGGAATCGTCGATCAGAAGCGCGCCCAGGAAGCAGAATTCACGCGTTGGCTGAATGCCGATCCGGCTCGCAAGACGAAATACGGCGAGGTGCTGCCCGCGCTGGAAAAGGCTTATCAGCAATTGACGGCAACGGCGCAGCGCGATCTTTTGCTGCAACAGATGTTCGGCGCCAGCGACCTGATTGGCATTATGTCGTTCGCGCAGCGGGCGGCCGCCGACAAAGAGAAGCCCGAGGCAGAACGCAATTCTGCTTTGGGCGCAATGGGCATACAGCGTCTTCGCGCTCAACTGCCGGGCGCGCTGGCCGAACGAAACCCAACGGCAGAGCGCGAGCTTCTCACTTATCTCCTCAGGAAGGCTGATCAGCTTCCCGCCGGACAGAAGATTGATTTCATCGAGAAGCGTTTTGGAAATCTACAGGGTGAAGCACGCCGCCGCGCCGAAGAAAATTTCGCCCGCGATGTGATAGATAGCAAACGTTATTCAACAGTTGAGAGTCTGTCGGCCGTTCTTGATCTCACCGTGACAAAATTGCGCGAACTACATGAGCCGCTGATTGACCTGGTCAGCGACCTGGGACCCGAAGTTCAGCGGATACAAATGCGCCAACAGGCTTTTAATGCAGTCGTGCAAAAGTGGCGGCCATTGTTAGTAAGAGGGATGAGCGAACTGCGCGCTAGCAATGTGGGGTCCCCGCGCGGGCAGCCCGCGGCGGGTACTAATCCATATCCTGATGCGAATCGCACGCTGCGTTTCACGTACGGCGAAGTCAAAGGCTACATTCCCCGCGACGCGGCAATTTATCAGCCGTTTACAAACCTGTCCGGCGTAATTGAGAAGGACACTGGCCGCGAACCGTTCGATGTTCCGGCGAAACTCAAACAGCTTTACCGTAACCATGACTTTGGCCCGTATGCGACGTCCGATGGACAGAACGTTCCGGTTAACTTTCTCTCGACGACCGACATCATTGGAGGTAATTCGGGGTCGCCGATCATGAATGGACGGGGCGAGCAGGTCGGCATTGTATTTGACGGCAACTACGAGGGCCTCGGCAATGACTTCTTCTACAACGAAGAAAAGGGTCGCACAATCGCGGTCGATATTCGTTACGTCCTTTTTATCGCTGATAAGTTTGGTGGCGCAGGATATCTGCTGAAAGAGTTGGATATTAAAAATGCGCCGGCTTCACTGCGGCGGGCGGCGTGACTTCCCGAATATTCTGAGAAACGTCAGCCCGCGTGGCTGAAAACTATTATTTGTGTGGTGGGTGGTTAATTTCTGTTGAGAGTTCAACCTTTTAGGTTGCTGATTACAGGCGCAAGCTAAAGCTTGATGAACTCTAAACTGACCCATTTGCGTGGGTTTTTTGGGCGCTAAGTTGCGTCACAGCATTAACCTGTTGGCCCCAAAGTGGCACAGACTTCAATCTGCATTTTCAGAAGAACTACAGAGCAAAGTTTCTGTCGCTAAGTGCCTCGTTTTACCGAATCGTTAGGAGGATTCGTTTGTATGTCTAGAATAATCGGTAAGGTCAAGTGGTTTAACAACTCGAAGGGCTACGGCTTCATTGAGCAGCCAGGCTCTTCGGACATCTTCGTTCACTATAGCGCCATTCAAGGAGATGGCTTCAAGACTCTCGAGGAGGGTCAGGAAGTCGAGTTCGAGGTGACTCAAGGCCCGAAGGGACCACAGGCCGAAAAAGTGACAAAGGCGTAGGTCTCCCCGGCTTGCTTTATGCAAAGCCACTGACCACTTCCGGTCGTGAGCCCGGAAGACGCGTAAAGAAAAAGGCGATCTCGTTTACCGAGATCGCCTTTACTCTGTTCAGAGTGCAACCTTTAGGTTGATGATTACACGCGCAAGCTAAAGCTAGAACTCTAAACTGACTTTTTCCGGGTTTGGGGGAGCCTGGATAACTGAGCCCAAATCATCTGTTACTTCATCCCTCCTGCGCGGGAGAAGGGAGGCGCTTTATCATTCTATTTATCCGCTTTCGCTTTAAAACTTACGTGTCCATCTTCCACGTCGACCAAAAAAACAACTCGCTCCGAACCTGCCTTTTCTCTTAACGTATCGCTTCTTTCCAATACCAGTCGATGGAATCTCGAGAAAGAAAGATCATGAATCGGTTCGCCGCAACTCCGCTTTGCTTCCATCAGCGCGTCATAGACGCCTTTGATTGTCTGCACATCATGCCGAACATCCGTGCATGAGAATTCTGAGCGAGTGAATGGAGGTGTCGTATTGTGGCTTGAAGCGCGTGCGGCAGCCGCTGCGTCACGGCCTTCTTCACGGCCTTGCATCGTGCGGCGCCAGAGCTCTCGAAAGGAAGCGTATCTGGTCGCCAGCGAGTTGTAATAGTATCGCTGGGCGAAGGTAAGCGAGCGATTGTCACCCATTTGCTTCAGATGTGATTCAACTCGCATTTTGGAGTCATAAGGAGGACGCTTGCTTCCGCCGTTGAAGTAGACATCAAACTCGATCTTCAAACGGCGAATATCCTCTTCCAGCCGGCTCAGGCGATCTTCGGTCGTAGGTTGGTTTTCGTAAACGCCAGTCTTCTTTTTTTCCTGACGCTGCTTCGCCAGCCGAGCTAACTTGTTGTCTTGTTTTCGCAAAGTGCGGAATCTCCAGGAGTGACGGCGAAAGCGGGGTCGCCGCCGAATGATCTGAGTGTAGGTGTTGGTCTTAAGGCTGTCAATAAACTTCTTTCCCAGTTCGGGAGTGTCTCAATTTTCGCGGCCTTCTTTGCGACTTCAGTAGTCGCTTTGCGGCTTTGCGTGAAATATTGCACAGTGAGAAGCATCTCACGCAAAGGCGCGAAGAGGATCGAAAGGCGCCAAGGAGAAATTAAGACACTGTTTGGGGTCTACCGGATTGCTTCGGAAGAGCGAAACAGCATATTCTTCGATGCGTTTGACTTGATTGTGCGGCGGCGTGACACGCTAATGTCAGCCAAAACCCAAACCACGAATGACCTGTTGCGGGCACTTCCGTCAGTAGACTCGCTTCTGCGGACAGCTGCTGCCAAGACGCTGCAGCCAGCCATGGGCGCTGACCGGCTAAGTATTCTGGCCCGTAAAGTTACCGACGAGTTGCGCCAGGAAATGCTCGCGCGCTCAGGTTCGAACACGGCGAGCATTGGCGGCGAGATTTACTCGCGAGGGGCCTTACTTGAGGATGCGGAGCGGCGACTCGTGAAAGCCCACCACGCCGAGACGTCATCCAGCGTGCGACGAGTGGTTAACGCCACGGGAGTGATTCTCCATACCAATCTGGGACGCGCGGTGCTGTCCGACGCCGCGCGCCACAGAATCGCGGAAGAGGCATCGGGTTATTGCACGCTGGAATACGATTTGCGAACGGGCGGACGCGGCCGGCGAGGTGCGCGCGCGGAACAGTTGTTGGCAGATTTAAGCGCTGCTGAGGCAGCCCTAATCGTAAATAACTGCGCCGCTGCGGCCCTACTGGTCCTGACGGTATTCGCACGCGACGGCCAGGCGATCATTTCCCGCGGAGAGCTGGTTGAAATCGGCGGGGACTTTCGTGTTCCCGATGTTATGGCCCAATCGGGAACGCAAATGATCGAGGTTGGAACAACCAACCGCACCCGTCTGTCGGACTACGCCAAAGCCATTTCAGATCAGACACGCTTGATAATGCGTGTGCATCCTTCCAACTATCGCATCGTCGGTTTCACTAAAACTCCCACGCCGCGCGAGCTCGCAGACCTTGCTCATGACAATGGATTACTCTTGTATGAAGATGCCGGATCAGGCGCGCTAATTGACTTCACTCAACTCGGTATAACCGGTGAACCTTTGATTCGCGCTTCGATCGATGACGGCGCTGATATGGTTTCATTTAGCGGTGACAAACTATTGGGTGGCCCGCAGGCGGGTTTTGTGGTCGGCCACTCAACCGTCATTGAACGAATGCGAAGTCATCCTCTGTATCGAGCGTTGCGCGCAGATAAACTGAGAATCGTGGCGATTGAAGTTACGCTCGAGTCCTACGCGCGAGCTCTTTCAGTCAAGGAGATTCCAGTTCATCGTTCGCTTGCCATGTCCCTGGACGAAATCAAAGCCAGAGCAGAAAAAATCATTGAGCGGCTAAGACAGCGCGGGGTGAACGAAGCGCTCAAAATTGAGATCGTCCCGGGAGTGTCCGCGGTTGGAGGTGGCGCCGCACCCACTTCGCAATTACCCACGGCGTTGATATCTCTGACTCACCACGCATTTACTCCGAACGAAATCGAAGAGCGCCTGCGTAGTTTGACACCCCCGGTTATTAGCAGAATCGAGAATGATCGCGTGCTTTTGGATTTGAGAACGGTTGCCGAACCTGAGGAAGCTGAACTGGAACAGGCTATCCTTTCGCTGCCAGGCTAATCTTACCGAAAACTCTCCTGCGCTTGCGTTAGTTAAAGAGGTCGTTTAGCACGGTAGTGGTTCATCAATTTGATTCATAAGGCCGATTAGTACTGGGAGCGCGGGCGCCCTCGCCCGCATCGCCAGCCGGGCGCTTGGTAGAGAACAAATTGAGAACCTGCATCGAAGTATTTCTTTTCGCGCTTCGCACTCATTGCGGGCGAGGGCACCCGCGCTCCCAGTGAAATGTAGCCTCCCTTTTTTGAAATTGAACCAGTACGAACAGCACGGTGATCGGTTGCGGTCGAGTCGGAGGTTGGGCTTGGATCGAAATTTAATTTGCGCTCCGTCAGCTCTAAATAAATTTCTTATTAATCGTCCCTCGGCAACTCGCTGCTCCGCAGCGGCAGCGCTTTGTATCGGGATGGAGAGTATCTTCGTAGTCGATCGTGATCTCTTCGCCGGGTTTGATGTCGCGCAAGGCAAAGAACAGCACGTGCCCGTAGAGTGTTTTCATGTAGGCATTCGGTTCGCAGCAGTGATTGATGTAGTGAGTGCCGTTGCCGCCACGACTGCCGTCCAAACTCCAGCGACCATCGATGTCGCAAATCCGCAACTTCGCCCGATGTGACCGACGTTGGGCTTCGAGATCCGGAATGCGTTCGCCGGTGTATTCGGCAATCTTGCGGCCGCGCGCAAAATAAACTGTGGCAAAGCACCCTTTGCCGTTGATTGGCGATTTCTGAATTGAAAGGCCTGCTGCCAGTTTCAGTTTCATCTGCCGCCATTACACTTGGATTGTAATGACTGCGTCAAATGGCAGCGTCTCCTGTCCGCAACCCAAAGGGGCAAGATACTAGTCGGAGGTCGAGCAAAGCGCAGATCTCCGGCAGCGGTCGATGTGAACCTGCCCTCCAACGGAGCGCAACTGGTCTCTTCCTTCTCGCATCCCTCGCGGGGCGCTGATGATCTTTCCCGCGGCGCTCCGGTGGTCTGTGACCACCGGCTACTCTCTAGCAGCCCTTCGGGCTGCTTCCACTCAAGCCTTTCGCCTCAGTCGCTCGAGATTTGTGGCGCCACATAACGAACCGATTTCAACTCGGCCAGGGCCGCCAACTTCTCAATTGGCATTCGGCCGATGACAAGTTTGGCAGTTTTCGGATCAAGCACGACTTCAAAACCGAGTTCCTTCAGTTTGGCCATCGTCTCGTCTGATTTTTCAGTCAGCCAGATCTGAATTTCAGCCTTACCGTTGCGAATGAATTTGGTTTCATCCGGGCCCGGGCTTGCCTTCGGGTCTTTCAAACGATCGATGACCTCAAGGACTGATGGATGAAATTTTGACCGTAACTGCGCACGTTTCTGCTCTGCAGGTGAGAGCGTTCGCGACGCGTCTATCGTTACTGCTTCATTAGCCATAACAACGCGCGTGGCCGCTTTAGGTGGCGGAGTGGATGCCACCACGCCGCCAACGCCGCCACCTTGCCCGGAGCCAGTCCCGCCTCCTCCGCCACCGGAAACGGGCGCCTTTGATTTCGTTGAGCTAGGACGGGACACTGGTTTACTAAGAACACCGCCTGCCAGGTATCCGGTGGACTGGGCATTAGCGCGCCCATACGAGCTTGTGAACTGCTCCCGCTCCTCGCCAAACACCGCAGCGCGATTCACTCCTTCAGGCACCTCAACAGGAACATCGATCCGCCGTGGTTGCCCTCCGTCGGTAACGACCATTTCTTCCACCGCGACAAACGAAGTGAACTGTGTCATTAACCGATAATCAAGACCAAGTTGGGTAATCGCCTTCTTTAGGTCCTCACTCATGTTGCCTTGCTGCAGGCCTTTGAAGTCCTGACTCATCAAATCGTCAATGCGCGTGCGGGCCCAAAGCGTGGCCAGCACGTCGTGTTGTTTCTGCGAATCAGAAAAATCGATCGGAATCTCGCGCACGAAATCGCGGCCTGACATCTTGCCCTTCAGGCGTAGTGTGCCGCGACCGCTCGCAGTGTAGCGGCCAGTGATCACCAGAGGCTTGGCCCCGAAGAGATCGGGAATGCTCTTCGGGTAAACATCGGCGACAGGCAATCCGTTCCAGTCCAGAGAGATATCAGTCAGTAAAGGATTGCGAACGCGTTCATGAAAGCGCCGCGCCGCTGCCGAACCATCGTCATTCAAGCCGACGTATTCCACTTCACCGCGTCCGTACTTCGCCATGTTGTCGAGTAGAAAGCGGTTCACGCCGTTTCCGACTCCAAACGCGAAGACCCGCGCGTTTGGATGCCTCTGTACTTCGCCGATGATCTCCATGTCGTTGCCTACATAACCGTCAGTCATGAAGCAAACGATGCGAACATGACCCTGGGCATCGGATGAATCCATCGAGGCCTTCACGGCCTTCATCATTTCGGTTCCACCACTGCCCTGGCGCGACTCGAGAAACTTTTGCGCTTTTTCCAGGTTGTCTTTGGTTGCGGGCACCGGCTCGGGAAACAGGATGTGCTCGTCGCCGGAAAACGTGATCAGGTTGAAAGTGTCATACGGATAAAGATTGTCTAGCGCAAGCTTCATCGTCTCTTTCGCTTTTTCGATGGGAAAGCCGCTCATCGAACCCGAAGTATCGAGTACGAAAACGAGTTCCTTCGGCATGACATCTTCCGCCGTAACGCGTTCCGGAGGCTGCAAAATGAGTGTGAAGAAACCGCCTTTGTCTGATGAATGCGTGAGCACGGCGTCCTGCACTTTCGTACCCGCAACATCATAGCGAAGGACGAAATCTCTATTGGGAATTGTGGCCTCGTCTTTCAAGCGAACATGCGCTCGCCGGCCGTCGGCACGCTCGACGTTAACGTCGTGCGTTTTCGAACCCAGCGCGTCAATCGTCACTCCGGCATCGAGCGCAATATCCAGTGAAATATCGTGACCGGCGCGCATGCCTTCCGGCGGAGGTTCAGGCGTGATGCGCGAGGCGTCAGGAACACGGTCGGTATTCGGCGCGAACCCATTTCCTTCTGTATTTCCCTGGGGATTTCCCTGCGTGGCAGTTGCCGAACCGGGAACATAACGCGGCCCAACCACCATCGGAAAAACAAATTCATACGAGCCGTTCTCATATTTTAACGTCTCGACATAGCTGATTGTGATCTTGATCTGTTCGCCGGGAAGAATATTAGCCACTGACTGCGTGAAGATGTTAGGGCGCTCCTGGTCGAGAAGACTGGCCCTCTGGCCGCCTGTTTTCGCGGCTTCGTAAACAGCCTGGGCCTCCTCGCGCCGCAGGATTTTTCCGCGCACCGTTCGATCACCGACTATCATCGTCATGTCATCGACGGCTGCATTTTGCGGCAGAGGAAATGTATAGACGGCTTCGATCTTTTCATTGAAGGGATTTTCAAATTCCTGCGTGACGATTACGCGAGAAAGAAAGCCGCTGATCTCTGCTTTGACATCGGTGTGCTTAAGCGGACATGCGGCCTTTGGCTTTCCGTTCGGATCGACGACCTGAAGCGAGCCCGAAGTCGCTTTGTCTTGTGCGGCAACATCGCCACCGGCGCCCAGTCTGTCAGGGTAGGCCATAAACAGAAACAGCATTCCGCCGAGTGAAACCGCAATCACTGAAAGGGATTTAAGAAAGAACGTGCGACGCATAGTCTCCTCCACTTCTGGATTTAGCTGTAGTTCGAGAGCACGCCGCGGTCTGGGTCGCCGCGTGAAGTTAAACAAGCACCACCAGACGGGGCTGCTCGCCCGGGGATCCCGCCTGGGTTCCGCTGGTTAGAGACCTTATCTCAGCCTCTTGTTCCCGATTCGATCAAAGACTCCGGAAACGTTTAGAGTCGGTCTGGTACCCGACTAAGCGAGCGCTAGTCGCTTCTAAACTTCCCGATCTCTGGGGATAGAACGTGAAAAGAGGGAGAGCTTGCAATTGTCATTTGCATTGATGCAGGCGGCGCGTTTTGCGATGGCTGTAGGATCGATCGCATTAGGTTGAAAGAGCCTCGCGGCTCCGCCGCCGTACAATGCGGTAAGCCTATGGCTTACCGACGAATGCTTTAACTTTATTTCCTCCTGAGGCTGTGCCTCAGGAAAATTGGAGGCGAGCCTCCCAAACGCCCTAAGGACCTTGACGGTAAGCCATAGGCTTACCGCACTGGGCGGCGGCGAAGCCGCAACACAGTCCATCAACGCAAATTGAGCGCTCTAATATTTATTACCAGCCGCGTTGAAAAGGTTATGCTGTGGAGAGATCTAATTCTGATTTAGCTTGTTGACCGGACACCGCTAGTCGAGATCGTATTAGTGCGAGCTCTACTTCAATCTAAAGCTGCGAGCTATTTGGTCGGTCTGATTTCGGATGCGCGCAAGTTTGTCGCGCATACCGGTGAAGCGCAGCGCGTAAACCGTACGGCCGTCCGCTTGAAGATAATACGTGCGACCAGCCATCGGTTTGCCGGCCTGTGTAAACTCGTAGGAAACGGTCCACCCTGACAGCCGACCTACAAAGCTTTCATCCTTGCCGTCTACGTATCCAGGCAAAAAGCGAACTTTCTGATCCTGATCGCGAAGAGCGTAATCTTTAATTTTGAGTCCTTCCTCCAGAGTTTCTTTGCGAATGCGCAGATAGCCGTCGTTGCGATCACCATAGACGAATTCGGCGTGCTGATGAATCTCGTCAGGCTCGCCGATCAGTCGCCACGTCGGGGAAGGAAAATCGACAGTATAGTTAACTTTGCTGCTGGAATAGCTGTGCTCCTGAGCGCCGACACGCCGATCGGGCGCCGGTGAACTAAACGCCGCGAGAAGGAAAAGTCCTAAACAGAAAATCGCTAATCGCATGTCACACTCCTTGTAAAACCCGCAATCGGACGGCAGCCCCTTTCCAACTCTTTCAGATGCGGCCTGAAAACTTCCTGTTGTCCTGGCCGCAAGCGCTCAAAGAAGAGTCAGACCTCGGCATCCGCGATTGCTTGTCGCTGCAGCCGAATAAGCTGGTCAATGCCTTTCCGTCCCAGCTCCAACAGATCATCCATCTGCGCGCGCGTAAATGGTGAACCTTCTGCGGTGCCTTGCACCTCAATAAAGCGGCCATCGCCGGTGCAGATTACGTTCATGTCAACTTCCGCCCGCGAGTCTTCGTCGTATTTGAGATCAAGCAGCGCTATTCCGTCAACGATGCCGACGCTGACCGCGGCCACTTCGCTGATTACAGGTGACCTGGTAATCTTGCGTTCCTTCATCAGACGTCTACAGGCGATTGCGAATGCCACGTAAGCGCCGGTGATCGCCGCGGTTCGCGTCCCGCCATCAGCCTGCAGCACGTCGCAGTCCAGAGTGATCGTGCGCTCACCAAGCACACCTCGATTTGAAATCGCGCGCAGACTACGGCCAATTAAGCGCTGAATTTCATGCGTGCGTCCCGATGGCCCACCGCGCCCGATCTCTCGCGGAGTTCGCGTATGCGTCGAACGAGGCAACATTCCATACTCAGCCGTGACCCAACCCTCTGTGCGCTGATTCCTTAGGTGCGGCGGCAGACGATCTTCAACCGAGGCGGCACAGATGACGCGCGTCTCGCCCATTTCAATTAGCGCCGATCCTTCGGCATTAGCGAGAAAACCCGGCGTGATGCAAACCCTTCGCAGCTCGTCAGCAGCGCGATTGTCAGTGCGTATGAAAGTCATAATCTTTTCCCTCTCCCGCTGGGAGAGGGTCAGGGAGAGGGCATGAGTACGAAGTGCAAGCGGAGCCCACACCCGTTACATGACGTGCTGCCGTCTCAATCCCCCTCTCCCCAGCCCTCTCCCAAAGGGAGAGGGAGTTCGGCTAATTTTTCGCCCTAAGCTCATCGTGTCCCCAAACTTCAACCGCTTCCAAACGCGCAGGCTTGCTTCCCAGGAATCTTTCAGCCACGCGCGCAAACCTATCAGCGGCGTCAGTCACATAAAAGTGATCCAAATCATCGCAAAGGTGACGCTCGAGCGCACCAGTGCCCGGGGTCAATCGAGCCAGGCCTTTTTCCTTCAATCGCGATTTCACTTCCCGCGCTGTGGCTTCGCCGGAGTCGATCAGCGCAACCTCTTCACCGACAGTTTGCTGAATTACCTTTCGGAGGATTGGATAATGAGTACAACCAAGAACAAGAGTCTCGATACTCGCACGCAGATCTTTTAGATAACTCCCCGCAACAGTTCGCGCGATTTCATCTTCCGCCCAGCCCTCTTCGGCCAAAGGAACGAACAAGGGGCAGGCGCGCTCGATGACGATTGCTTTTGGATCAACTTGCTGAATCGCCTTGGTGTAAGCGCCGCTCTGCACGGTTGACTCGGTTGCGATGACACCGATTCGTTGCTGGGAGCGCGGACGTCCCGTCCGCACTTCGTCTGCTTTCGTTTGACCTGAGTTGATCGGTTCGTCATCTGCCCATCGCGCGACCGCGGCGCGCGCGCCCGGCCCAATGACGCCTACGACAGCGACGCTTAAAGCTTGCCGAATTGCTGGTAGTGCTAGTGCCGAGGCGGTGTTGCAAGCCACCACCAGCATCTTGATTCCGTGAGTCGAGAGGAACCTGGCATTCTCGATTGCGTATCGTTCGACGGTTGTCAGCGATTTCGTTCCGTAGGGGACGCGAGCCGTATCACCCAGATAGATGAATCGCTCGTTGGGCAGTTCCTCGTGCAGTGCACGATAGACGGTTAGTCCGCCAACGCCGCTGTCGAAGATTCCGATGGGAAGATTAGCAAGCAAGGATGAAAGGGGAAGGATGAAGGATGAAGGATGAAGGATGAAATAAGACCAAACCTGAGACGTGTATCATTATCTCGGACATTACTCTTTCATCCTTCATCCTTCCGCCTTCATCCTTGTAATTTTGGTGGAGGCGCCGGGAATTGAACCCGGATCCAAAAGCCAACGCCGAAGGACTCTACATGCTTAGTTGCTTCTCTTTTCGTGCGGCTTGTGACCGCCCGAGCTTTGCCCGATGCCGAGTAAGTGAA
>WNFY01004723.1_pt1 | contig 12467 bp, 10 predicted proteins | sample 5400091 | NCBI WGS metagenome assembly WNFY01 (sample SAMN13153364, study PRJNA577476) | soil metagenome | isolation source: 60 cm soil or saprolite under grassland replicate 1 | place: USA:California | collected 2016-06-15 | reverse complement strand
TCCCAAGATCAGCATCCGGTCCAGGACCTCACGCCGAACGGTGCCCACCCACCGCTCCGCATAGGCGTTCGCCCGCGGTGCCCGCACCGGTGTGCGAAGCACCTGGATCCCCTCAGCAGCAAGGACCATGTCGAACGCGGCGGTGAACTTGGCATCGCGATCGCGGACCAGGAACCGGAACCGACCGAGGTCGTCTCCGAGGGTCATGACCAGGTTGCGGGCCTGCTGGGCCACCCACTCTCCCACCGGATGCGGTGTCACCCCGAGCACGTGGACCCCGGCGGGTCGCCACCTCGATCACAAACAGCACATACAGCCGCCGCAGGAACACCGTGTCCACGGTGCAGGAAGTCCACCGCCAGCACACCCTTGGCCTGGGCCCGGAGGAACTGCCGCCAGGTGAGCGCCGACCGCGTCGGTGCTGGGGCAACACCGGCGCGCTGCAGGATGGTCCACACGGTGCTGGCCCCGATCCTGTCCCTGTAGCCGAGGCGGCACAGCTCGCCGTGGACGCGACGATACCCCAGGTCGGGTTCTCCCTGGCCAGCCGCAGCACCAACTCGCGGAGCCCGGCCGCCAGAGCCGGACGGCCACGCTGACGGGGGTAGGTCCAGCGGCGTCGGACCAGGTCGCGATGCCATCCCAGCAGCGTCGGCGGCTGGATGAACAGGCCCCGCCAGGCTGGACGGGGCAGCAGCCGCACCAGCCCGGCCAGCACCGCCCGGTCTGCCCAGTTGACCCGCGGCTGGGTCTCCTGGCGGCGCAGCACTGCGACCTCGTGGCGCAGCATGAGCAGTTCGGCGTCCTTGGCTGCCGAGCTCCTCGCCAGCAGTGCAAGCCATCGCAGCACCTGGCACAACAGCAGATAGGTCAGTCGCAGGGTCATGCGCCGATCATCGCGGCCAGGTGACTTCCCTGGCGAACTCGCAGCTCAGCACCCACGACCGACTTTCTGGCACCCACAGGTCGACCGGCTCGTGATCGCCCCCGCCATGACCACGATCACCACCCGGTCGCTGAGCAGGGATCTGCTCGCCAACGCCTGGCGCGCCCTCCCGCCGGGCGTCACCCGCACTGACCTGCTCGACCGCCTCCTGGACCAGCGGTTCTTCGATGGGCGGCTCCTGCGCGACCTGCCCACCGGCTGCTGGTTCATGTTCAACGCCGCCAACGCCGCCACCGGCGCCCGGTTCCGGTTCGACCGCGACCTCCTGGGCGACTACGTCCTGGGCAGCGCGGCCACGGCCACGACCGGCCTGCGGGTCAGCACCACAGTCGCGGCGTCCGCGGCCGTCCCCGGCCTGTTCCCACCCCTGCAGCTCAAGGACATTGCGTTCGCCTGCGGCGACGCCCATCAGGCCCGACTCATCGACGGCGGCGTCTACGACAACCTCGGGCTTGAACCGATCACCAAGCGGCCCGAGCTGTTCCTGGTCGCCCTCAACGCCGGCGGGCTGTTCCACACCAACACCTATGGCACCTTCAGCCGCATCCCCGTCCTGCGCGACCTCGAGCGGGCGAACGCCCTGCTGTACCGGCAGGTCTCCGCTCTTCGAAGCCGCTGGCTGTTCGACCGGCTCAGCCGCGGGAACTCGGGCCTCGACAACGGGTCGCGACGCGGCGTCCTGGTGGCCCTGACCAGCCAGTTCGACCCGGCCGCCCTCAGTGCCGAGGCCGCCGAGGGCCTCGCGGAGTGGCGGGATGTTGCGCCCGAGCAAGACCCGGTCACCCGGCGCCAACTGCCCAGAGTGGCAACCTCCTTCGGTAGGTTCTCACCCGACCTCGCCGAGGCCCTCCTGTACCTGGGCTGGTGGCTGTGCGGTGCCGCCTTCGCCACCTACCACCGTGAGATGCTCCCAGCCCAGTTGCCCAGGTGGCGACCACTGCCAAGCTGAACGCCTCCCGAATCGGCCAAGCGCCCACCTCTAGATATGGTGTTCTGGGGACCTGGCATCCTCGCCGCGCATTTACGTCATGCCGACGGCGACATCGGCCAGCGGGTCTACATCCACGAACACCCCAAGCCACCCCGCGAGTGGCCGCCCGAATCGACGGCGTGTTCCGCCCAGCATCCTGGGACACCCGCCCCGCGTCCGCAGGGCGACCGCGGGAGGGAAAGATGAGGGAAACCCGGCCCGGCGGGTTGCGTCACCGGGCCCGGATGGTGACCATGTCTGCGCTGGTCGTGGCGCTGGTGGCAGGACCAGGATTCGAACCTGGGTAGGCGCTAGCCGGCGATTTTACAGACCGCTCCCTTTGGCCGCTCGGGCATCCTGCCAGGTGGCTGGAGGGATGATAGCGATGCCTCCCGTCGCCTCACAACTTGGAAAGGACGCGCTGCGAATGGCTGATTCCTCGTTCGACGTCGTCTCCAACGTCAACCGTCAGGAGGTCGACAACGCGCTGAACCAGACCAAGAAGGAGCTGGCCCAGCGGTTCGACTTCAAGAACACCGGCACCTCGATCGACTGGTCCGGCGACAACGTCACGATCGTCTCGAAGACTGACAAGCGCGCCGAGGCTGCCCTCGACGTGTTCAAGGACAAGCTTGTGCGGCGCAAGGTCTCGCTCAAGGCCCTGGAGACCGGCGAGCCCAAGCCCGCCGGCGGCGGCACCTACCGCATCGAGTGCACGTTCATCCAGGGGATCCCCGAGGACAAGGCCAAGTCGCTGGCCAAGACCATCCGCCAGTCCGGCCTCAAGGTCCAGGCGCAGGTCCAGAACGACCAGCTCCGCGTCTCCAGCAAGAGCAGGGACGATCTCCAGAAGGCCATCGCCCTCCTCAAAGACCACGACGAAGGCCTCCCGCTGCAGTTCACCAACTACCGGTGATCGAGCCCTAGCCGGCGGGGGCCTGCTGCCGCCTCGGAGGCTGCTTTGCTCCGGCGCCGAAGAAGGCTCGTCGGATGCAAGCTCCTCCAGGCGACATGTCTGGCGGGCGTAAGTGACAACGATTCTCCCCTAATGTTCCTCGCGACAATCATGCGGCCCGGACGGTCGATCGCCGACGGGTGAGGCTGCGTCACGGCCGGTCCCGTGGTGGGACCAGGACCAGGAGGCCGGAGGGTGGGGTGACGGCGGGTGGTGCGAGGTCTGGGGGCCGCGGAGGCGCCGGCGCGGGTGGTCGTGGCGGTGGCGAGCGGGAAGGGCGGGGTTGGCAAGTCGACAGTGGCGTTGAACGTGGCGGTGTCGCTGGCGGAGCGGGGGCTGCGGGTGGGCCTGCTGGACGCGGACCTGTACGGCCCGGACATCCCGCGGATGGTGGGGCTGACCAGGCGCCGTCGGGTCCAGCAGTGGACGGTGGCGCGCAGCCCGGCGTTCGGGCCGGTGGTGCTCGACCCGGTCGAGCGCTTCGGCGTGAAGCTGGCCTCGGCGGGATTCCTGTTCGGCGAGGACCAGGCGCTGGCGCTGGCCTCGGGCATGATCGAGGTGCTGTTTACGCAGCTCGTCCAGTCGACGACCTGGGGTGAGCTCGACTACCTGCTGGTCGACCTCCCGCCTGGAACGGCCGATCTCCAGCAGGCGGCGATGCGCACGCTGCGCCCCAGCGGGGTGGTCCTGGTGGTGACCCCGCAGGACGTGGCGCACCTTGATGCCAAAAAAGTCCTGACCATGCTGGGGGCGGCCGGGGTCCGAGTGCTCGGCGCGGTGGAGAACATGCGCGGGCTCAGATGCCCCTGCTGCGACACGACCATCGAGGTCTTCCCGCCGGTCCGCGAGGAGGACTCGATCTGGGCGTTCGGCGTCCAGCGACTCGGCTCGGTCCCGCTCGACCCGAAGCTCAGCCGCTCCAGCGCGGCCGGCCGCCCGGTGGTTGTGGACGACCGCGATTGCCCCCAGGCCAGGGCACTCCGTGCGATCGCGGCGAAGCTGCACGACACGCTCGGCTGAGGGCTCGCATCGCCGGTCCGCGCAAGAATCTCGCGTTCTCGACCTTCGGTTGTCGATTCAGCCGATGGCCGTTCGTCGGATAGGGTGTTGGGGCCACAGCGACGGCCAAGGAGGCCAGGATGGCACAGTATCTCCTGCTGATCTACGGAGACGAGACCCAGTTCGAGAACCCGACTCCCGAGCTCTGGAACCAGATGATGGAGCAGCACGGGACGTTCGCCCAGGGCGTGGTGAAGCAGGGCGGCAAGATCGTCGCCGGAGAGGCGCTCCAGCCGACGGCGACGGCGACCTCGGTCCGCGGCTGGGACTCGGGCGACCCGGTGGTCACCGACGGCCCGTTCGTGGAGACCAAGGAGGCGCTGGGCGGCTTCTATATCGTCGAAGCCGCTGACCTGGACCAGGCCATCACCTTCGCCAAGCAGTGCCCAGCGCCCGCCGGCGGGATCGAGGTCCGGCCGGTGATGGATACGTCCCAGTCTTCGGCCGGGGCGTAAGAGCGGGGGGACGCCAGGTCGTGACCGAGGTCAGTCAGGTCCTGGCGCAGGCGCACCGTCGCGAGTGGGCTTTCGTGCTCGCCGCGACGGTGCGCGTTGCCGGGGACCTGGACATCGCCGAGGAGTGCGTACAGGACGCGTTCGTCTCGGCCTTGGCGACCTGGTCGGAGCGCGGCGTCCCCGACAATCCAGGCGCGTGGCTGACCACCGCCGCTCGGCGCCGCGCTCTCGACCTGCGGCGGCGCGACCGCACCCTGCGCGCAAAGCTGCCGCTGCTGGTGGGCACCGAGCGCGCGGCCTTCAGCGACGAGGTCGGCGGCGCCGAGGAGGCGAGCGTGATCCCTGACGACCGGCTGCGGCTAGTGTTCACCTGCTGCCACCCTGCCCTGGCCGTGGAGGCGCAGGTGGCACTGACTCTGCGGCTGCTGTGCGGGCTGACCACCACGGAAATCGCCCGGGCGTTCCTGGTCAGCGAGACCACCATGGCCGCGCGGATCACCAGGGCCAAGAAGAAGATCGCGGTGGCCCGCATCCCCTACCGGATCCCGCCGGTGCACGAGCTGCCCGACCGGCTGGACGCGGTGCTGACCGTCGTGCACCTGCTCTACACCACCGGCCACACCGCTCCGGAGGGCGACCGGCTGGTGCGGCCGGAGCTGGTGGAACGGGCGCTGGACCTGGCGCGAATGCTGAGCGCGCTGATGCCGGACGACCGCGAGGTGCGCGGGCTGCTGGCGCTGCTGTTGCTGAACGACGCGCGGCGCGCGACCCGGACCGGCGAGCGCGGGCGGCTGCTTCTCCTGGAGGAGCAGGACCGCTCGCGTTGGGACGGGCAGGCCATCGCCGAGGGCACCGAGCTGGTGCGCCAGGCGCTCCGCCGCGGGCGGCCGGGCCGGTTCTCGCTGCAGGCGGCAATCGCGGCGGTGCACGCCGAGGCGCCGACCTACGCGGACACCGACTGGCGCGAGATCCTCGGGCTCTATGACGCCCTGCTGGCGGTCTGGCGCTCCCCTGTCGTCGAGCTCAACCGGGCGGTCGCGGTCGCCATGGTCGACGGGCCGGTGGCCGGCCTGGCGGCGATCGACACGGTCGCCGGGGATTCTCGCCTGGCTGCCTATCCGTACCTCCAGGCCGCCCGGGCGGACCTGCTCCGTCGGCTCGGGCGCCAGGACGAGGCGGCCGCGGCCTACCGGACCGCGATGGAGCTGGCGACCAACGCGGCCGAACGGAGCTTCCTCGCCCACCGCCTCCAGGAGGTCACGGCAGGGGCAGAGTAAGCCAGCTCTCAGAGCCGTGTGCCGCCCCATGCCCCGGTCCCGCCTCCCGCCGCGGCCGGCGCCCGGCACGAGGCCGCCCTGCCGCAACCGGTGCCGCGCCGTCGTGCCGGCCGCACGGCGCCGATCAGGGGCGCTTGTGGGGGTCGTAGGCCATCGCCTCGAGGCGGGCGACGCGCTCGGCTGTCGGCGGGTGGGTGGAGAACAGCCTGGCCATCCCGCCCCCGTTGAACTTGAACGGGTTGGAGATGAACAGGTGGGCGGTGGACGGGTTGGTGGTCGCCGGCTGGGTCCCGCGCGAGTACGCCTCGATCTTGCGGAGCGCGTTGGCGAGCGCGAGCGGGTCGGCGGTCAACGCGGCGCCAGAGGAATCGGCGCCGAACTCGCGGCTACGGGTCACCGCCATCTGGATCAGCAGCGCGGCGATCGGGCCGAGGATGAGCAGGGCCAGCTCCGCGAGCGGGTTGCGGTCCCTGTCCCCGCCGCCGAGCGGGATGAACCAGGCCAGGCGCGCCAGGAACATGATGATGGCGCCCATGGTCGCGGCCACCGACGAGATCAGGATGTCCCGGTTCTTCACGTGCGACAGCTCGTGGGCGAGCACGCCCTCCAGCTCGCGCGGCTCCAGGATCGGCAGGATGCCCTGAGTCACCGCGACCGCGGCGTGCTTGGGATTGCGGCCGGTGGCGAAGGCGTTCGGCTGCTGGCTCGGCGACACGTAGAGCCTCGGCATGGGCATCCCGGCTCTGCCCGCCAGCCCTCTGACGATCCGGTACAGCTCCGGGTACTCGGACTCGGTGACGGGCTTCGCCCGCGCCGACAGGATCGCGATCTTGTCCGAGAAGAAGTAGGCCACGCCGTTCATCAGGACCGCGAACGCCAGCGCCAGCGGAAGATAAGCGCCACCGCCGATCCGCGAGCCAATGAAGAGGACGATCGCGCTCATCGCCGCCAGCAGCAGCGTGGTCTTCATGTAATTGCGGCTGTTCATCGAGACACACTCCCCCAAACGGGTCGACATCGGCCCGGTCGAGGTCTTGCTGCACCAGAGGGTTGGCCCGGGCCCCGGCCGCCCTTGGCGGCGTTCTGGCGGGGCTTCGGTCGAGCTGCTCCCCTCGATCGGACAATTCAAGGGTACCCAGGCGGATTCAAGAGCGCGTAAGGATATCCCCACCCTCTGACGTGCGGGTTTCTGTGATCCGCGCGGCCGCCGCCGGGCTCCTTCCCTGGGAAGACGCGAGCTCGTCCCAGGGCAGGACGGCACGGATGCGCCACGCTGCTATGGTGCAGGCTGACATCTCCGGATCCTGCGGACATGGGTGGGAACGACCTTGCTCGAGCTCATCGGACTCACACGCCGCTATGGTGACCTGGTCGCCCTGGACGACCTGTCGTTCACGGTCGCCGATGGCCAGATGTTCGGGTTTGTCGGACCCAACGGTGCCGGCAAGACCACCGCGATGCGAATCATCCTCGGCGTCCTGGAACCCGACGCCGGAGAGGTCCTCTGGCGCGGTCGCCCGATCGACGACGAGGTCCGCAGGCGGGTCGGATACATGCCCGAAGAACGGGGCCTGTATCCGAGGATGAAGGTCCGGGGCCAGCTCGAATACTTCGCGCGGCTCCACGGCTTATCCCCTGAAGACGCCCACGACTCCACCGCCTTCTGGACCGAGCGCCTCGGCGTGGCGGCACGAGCCGGGGACCGCGTCGAGGCGCTGTCGCTCGGCAACCAGCAGCGCGTGCAGCTCGCCGCGGCACTGGTGCACCGTCCGGAGCTGCTGGTGCTCGACGAACCGTTCTCCGGGCTGGACCCGGTCGGGGTGGACGCGCTCGCCGAAATCCTCACGGAGCAGGCCGCGGCTGGCGTGCCGGTGATCTTCTCCAGTCATCAGCTCGAGCTGGTGGAGCGCCTGTGCGAGGCGGTGGCGATCATCGACCACGGGCGGCTGGTGGCTGCTGGCCGGGTCACCGACCTCCGCGCCGCCGGCGCGCAGCGGCGCTACCGGGTGGGCGTGGACGGCTCGGCGGACCGGTGGTGGGCGGGACTGCGGGGAGTGCGGCCGGTGGAGGGCAGCAACGGCCAGGTGATGCTGGAACTGGAGGACGGGGTGGACGAGCAGGGCGTGCTGGACGCGGCGCGGCGAGCGGGCAGGGTGACGTATTTCAGCTCGGCGACGCCCTCGCTGGCGGACCTGTTCCGCGAGGCGGTGGGCTCGTGAAGACCGTCGACGGCATCCGGCTGACCGCCCGGCGCGAGGTGGTGGAGCGCACCCGCGACCGGGCGTTCCTCATCTCGACCCTCGTCACCCTGCTGATCCTCGCCGCCGTGATCGTGGTGCCCAAGCTGTTCGGCTCGGACTCCAACACCTTCGATGTCGGGCTGGTCGGCGCGGCGTCGCAGCGGCTCGGGCCGGCGCTGACCTCGCAGGCCGCCGCCGCGGACGTCAGGATCCGGCTGCAGTCTCCCGCCGACGCCGCCGACGCCGAGGCGGAGGTGCGCAGCGGCAAGCTGGACGCCGCCGTCCTGGACGGCGGCGAACTGGTCTCCAAGACGCAGCCCAACGACCGGCTGGCGCTGATCATCCAGGCCGCCTCGCGCACGTGGAGGGCGCAGGAGGGCCTGGCGGCCCGCGGGCTCAGCCCGAGCGAGATCAGCTCGACGCTGGCGCCGGAGCCGCTGCCGGTGCGCTCGCTGGAGCCGACCGACCGGAACGCCACCGCCAAGAAGAACATCGCCACCATCGCCGTGTTCCTGCTGTACGGGCAGATCATCGGCTACTGCATGGGCGTGGCCAGCGGCGTGGTCGAGGAGAAGGCCACGCGCGTGGTCGAGGTGCTGCTGGCCACGGTGCGGCCGGTGCAGCTCCTGGCCGGCAAGGTGATCGGCATCGGCGTGGTCGGGCTGTTGCAGTTGCTGCTGATCGGGACCATCGGCCTGGCGATGGCGGTGGGGCTGCGGACGATCACGCTGCCGGCGGGGGCGTTCGGCACCATCGGCATCGTGCTGCTGTGGTTCGTGCTCGGCTACGCCTTCTACGCGAGCCTGTTCGCCGTGGCCGGCGCGGTCGTCTCGCGCCAGGAGGAGCTGCAGAACAGCACCACGCCGCTGACGCTGGTGCTGGTCGCGTCCTTCTTCGTCGCGATCAACTCGGCGTTCGGCAGCTCCACCACGCCGCTGGCCCAGGTCTGCACCTACCTGCCGCCGACGGCGCCGCTGATCGTCCCGCTGCGCATCGCCAGCGGTGACATCGCGCCCTGGCAGGTCGGCGTCACCCTGGCGATCATGCTGGCCTCCACCGTGCTGGTGGTGCTGCTCGCCAGTCGCGTCTACGCCGGAGCCATCCTGCGCACCGGCGCCCGCGTCAAGCTCCTCGACGCCTGGAGGTCCGCCACCCGCGCCGCCGACCCCACCCGCCAGCCGGCGTGATTCTCGAGGCGCCTACGCCAGCGACGACAACGATTCACCCGCTTGGATGACCCCTCAATAACGGATATCGAGTGCATAGCGCAGCGCACGGTCGAGCTGCGCTCGCTTGACCTCGTCCAGTCGACCCACGGGTGTGGGAGCCAGCGCCCTCTGCGGAACCGTCAACAGGTTGTCGCATGAGATGACGCTTGCAGCAGGCAGGCCATGCTCCTGTCCGACCTCGACCTCAGAGCGGATCCCCCGAATCGTGCGGGTGATCGGCGCGCAGGTGACCGTGTGGAGCACCCCTATTGCCGCCTCGCGGGTCAGGACACACACCGGCCGCCTGCCGGCAGGTGGCCCCAGCTCAGCCCAGTAAATCTCACACCGGGCTACCACTCGGGTGCGTTCTCTGCGGCGAGGCGCGCAGCGGCCTCCACGATCGCCGGATCCTGGGGCTGGCGACGGTAGGCGTCGACCAGCTCCCGGTCGGCCTCGGCAAGATCCGCCGCTTCGAGGACCGCGACCGCGCCACGGCGCAGCAGCTCAGACCGGCTGGTCCCAGCCTTCCGGGCGAGGGCGTCGAGTCGATCGACGAGCTGGTCGTCAAGCTGGACGAGAACTTCTCTTCGTGCCATGGGCATATGGTAGAGCATATGCCAGCCGCGTGACTACTTGCTGGCGACCAGGGTGGAGAGGGGGGCGTACTGGACCAGCAGGTTGGGGAGGATGCCGAGGACGATGACGCCGGCCAGGGCGAGGCCGATGGCGACGGTGAGGGCGGGGGACGGGCGTGCGGGGGTGCGCTCGATCGGGGCGCCCTCCGGCGGCTTTGAGACCCACATGCTGCGGGCGATGGCGGCGTAGTAGAACAGCGCGACCACGGTCATCACGCCCATGAACACGGCCAGCGCGAACAGGCTCGCGCGGTCGCCGTTGATCGCGGCCCGGAACACCACGAACTTGGCGTACCAGCCGGCCAGCGGCGGCAGCCCCGCCAGCGACAGCAGGAAGATGGTCATGGCGGTCGCCAGCGCGGGGGAGCGCTGCCCGAGCCCGGCGTAGTCGGCGATCAGGTTGCCGGGCTGGCGCTGGCTCACCAGGGTGACCACGGCGAAGGCGCCGAGGTTGGTGAAGGCGTAGATCAGCAGGTAGATGAGCACCGCCTGGAAGGCCTGGGAGCGGGCGTCCGGGCTGGAGGACCCCACCGCGAACGGGACCAGCATGTAGCCGGCCTGCGCCACCGACGAGTAGGCGAGCAGCCGGACGATGTTGGTCTGGGCGAGCGCGATGACGTTGCCGATCAGCATGGTCAGCGCGGCCAGCACGGCGAACGCCGGCGCCCAGTACCGCGAGTAGGCGGGGAAGGCGACGAAGGTCACCTGGAGCAGGCCGGCGAACCCGGCGGCCTTGGACGCCACCGACAGGTAGGCGGCCACCGGGATCGGGGAGCCCTCGTAGGTGTCGGGTGCCCAGAAGTGGAACGGCGCGGCGGAGACCTTGAAGGCGAAGCCGGTGACCACCAGGAACACGGCCATCACGGCGGCCGGCTCGTTGCCGACGGCCTGCAGCCGCTGCGCGACCACCCCGAGGTTCAACGAGCCGGTGAAGCCGTAGACCAGGCTCATGCCGAAGAGCATCACCGCGGTCGACAGCACGCCGATCAGCAGGAACTTGAGCGCGCCCTCGTTGGAGCGCGCGTCGCCCTTGCGGAAGCCGGCGACGATGAAGCCGGTGGCCGAGAGGATCTCCAGCGACAGGAACAGCATCAGCAGGTCGCGGGAGGACGGCATCAGCAGCATGCCGACGAAGCTGGACAGCACCAGGAAGTAGAACTCTCCCTGGTAGACGGTGCCCTGAGCGATGTAGCGGCCGCTCATCAGCAGCACCAGGACCAGCGAGCCCAGGAACAGGCCCTTGAACAGCAGGGCGTAGTTGTCGATCACGAACGAGCCACCGAAGGTGCTGCGGTTGCCCTGCCCGACCAGGGTCGCCAGCGCGATCCCGGCCGCCACCGTGCCGGCCAGGGCCAGGTAGTTGTTGGCCACCTTGGCCCGGTCGTCCAGGAACAGGTCCACGACCAGCACGAGGATCGCCGTGCCGGCCAGCAGCATCTCCGGCAGGATCGCGTGGAAATCGATCGGCACGGGGGTCTCCTCTAGATCACTTGAACAGGTCGGCGAACCAGCCGACGACGGCCGGGTTGGTGACGCCCAGGATCATCCGCGGCAGGAAGCCGAGGGCGACGGTCAGCAGGATCAGCGGGGTCCAGGCGCTGTACTCCACGGCGGCCACGTCGCCGAGCACCCGGCCGCTCCAGCGGTCGTGCGGGCGACCGAGGGTGACGCGCTGCAGCAGCCAGAGGAAGTAGCCGGCGGTCAGCAGGGTCCCGATCAGCCCGACGACCGCCAGCGTCCGGAACAGCCCGACCTGCAGGCCGGCGGCCGGGTTCCAGGCGGCCAGCAGCGCCAGGATCTCGCCCCAGAAGCCGGCGAGCCCCGGCAGGCCCAGCGACGCGATGCACGACAGCGTGAAGATGCCGGCCAGCCGGGGCATCGACTTGGCCATGCCACCGCCGAGCTCGACGATGTCGCGGGTGTGGTAGCGCTCGTGGATGGAGCCGGCCAGAAAGAACAGCATCCCGGTGATGACCCCGTGGGCGACCATGCCGAACACGGCGGCGTTGATCCCGATGGGGGTGAGGGTGGCGATGCCCAGCATCACGAAGCCCATGTGCCCGACCGACGAGTAGGCGATCAGCCGCTTCACGTCGCGCTGGGCCAGGCAGCACAGCGACCCGTAGATGATCGCGATGGCGCCGAGCACGCCGATGGTCGGCGCCCACCAGCGGGCGGCCTCCGGCAGGATCGGCAGGCCGATCCGCACGAACGCGTAGGTGCCCATCTTCAGCAGGATCCCGGCCAGCAGCACCGAGCCGACCGTCGGCGCCTCGGTGTGGGCGTCGGGGAGCCAGGTGTGCAGCGGCCACATCGGCACCTTGACGGCGAAGCCGATGCCCATGGCCAGGAACACGATCGTCCCGAAGGTCCCGCCGAAGCGGGCGGCGCCCATCCCCTGAAGGGTGAGCATGTCGAAGGTGCGGCTGGCGGCATCCGGCCCGCTCTTGAACCACAGCGCCAGGAAGCCCAGCAGCATGATCACCGAGCCGGTCAGCGTGTAGAGGATGAACTTGACCGAGGCGTAGTCGCGCCTGGGCCCGCCCCAGACGGCGATCGTGAAGTACATCGGGATGAGCACGAGCTCCCAGAACACGAAGAACAGGATCAGGTCCAGGGCGGCGAAGGTGCCGTTCATCCCGGTCTCGAGCGCCAGCAGCAGCGCCAGGAACGCCCTGGGGTTGCGCGGCTCCGGCAGGATCCGGGTGGAGTAGACCACGCA
>WNFY01007178.1_pt1 | contig 12468 bp, 10 predicted proteins | sample 5400091 | NCBI WGS metagenome assembly WNFY01 (sample SAMN13153364, study PRJNA577476) | soil metagenome | isolation source: 60 cm soil or saprolite under grassland replicate 1 | place: USA:California | collected 2016-06-15 | reverse complement strand
CGCCGCCATCACGCCCGCAAGCGCCGCCAGTGCCACGCCGAAGCCGTAGGTGAGCGTAATCATGCGCGGCACGTTGATGCCGAAGGCGCGAACGAGGGCCGGGTTCTCGGTCGCGGCGCGCAGGTAGGAGCCGAGCTTCGTGCGCTCGATCACGAACCAGGTGGTCAGACAGACGGCGAGGGAGAACACCACCACCCACGCGCGGTAGTTCGGCAGGAACATGAATCCGAGATTCTGCCCGCCTTGCAGGGCTGGTGGCACGGAGTAGGGCTGACCCGAGGAACCGAAGAAATTGCGGAAGGTCCCCTCGAGGATGAGCGCGAGGCCGAACGTGAGCAGCAAGCCATAAAGGTGGTCGAGCTTGTAGAGCCATTGCAGAAACAGCCGCTCGATGACGATGCCTGTTATCCCCACGAGGAGCGGCGCAAGCACGATCGCCCGCCAGTAGCCAAGTCCGGCATATTGCAGGAGAAAGTACGCGGTGAAGGCGCCCAGCATGTACTGGGCGCCATGGGCGAAGTTGATGATGTTGAGCATGCCGAAGATGACGGCAAGCCCGAGGCTCAGCAGCGCGTAAAACGAGCCGTTGATGAGTCCGATGAGCAGTTGGCCGAACAAGGCCTGCGAGCTGATGCCGAACAGTTCGAACATCGCTTTCCATTCGTACTCGGAGGACCTAATCCACTCGCCTCATCCTGTCGAAACGCGCGGTTCGCGCGCTCCTTCGAACGAGGCGAGTGTCGAGGACGCTCGCTTTAGCCGGTCACCAGCGGGCAGCCGCCTTCCTTGAGCGGACGGAATGCCTCGGCCGCAGGAATAGTGGCGCGCAGTTTGTAGAGGTCCCACGGCTCTTTCGACTCTTCCGGCTTCTTCACCTCGAACAGATACATGTCGTGGATCTTGCGGCCGTCAGCCCGCACCGTGCCCTTGCCGAACAGTTTGTCGTCGGTCGGCGTCTGCTTCATCTTTGCGACGACGGCCTTGCCATCGCCGTCGCTCTTGAGCTCGGAGACCGCCTTAAGATAGTGCGTCACCGCCGAATAGACGCCGGCGTGGATCATGCTCGGATAGATACCCTTGTTCTGCGCCGCAAATTTCTTGGCGAACTCGCGGTTGACATCGTTCGTGTCCCAATACCACGCCTCGGTGAAGATCAGGCCTTGAGCGGTCGGCAGGCCCAGCGCCTTGACGTCGCTGATGAACACGAGCAGCCCGGCAAGCTTCTGCCCACCCTTGACGATGCCGAACTCGGACGCCTGCTTGATCGAGTTGATGGTATCGCCGCCGGCGTTGGCGAGCCCGATGATCTTGGCTTTGGAGGCCTGCGCCTGCAGCAGGAAGGAGGAGAAATCGGTGCCGGGGAACGGGTGGCGAACCTTGCCCAAGACCTTGCCGCCGTTCTTCTCGACGACCGCCGCAGTGTCGCGCTCGAGCGCATGCCCGAAGGCGTAGTCGGCGGTCAGGAAGAACCAGGTGTCGCCGCCGGTCTGAACGATCGCTTTTCCGGTTCCGTTGGCGAGCGCCCAGGTATCATAGGTCCAATGGATCGTGTTCGGGGTGCATTTGGGGCCGGTCAGATCGGAGGCCGCCGCGCCGGAGACCAGAAAGACTTTGTTCTTGTCCTTCACGATCTCGCTGACCGCTAGGGCAACGGAGGATGTCGGCACGTCGACGATTACGTCGACTTTGTCGACATCGATCCAGGTGCGCACGATGTTGGAACCGACGTCGGGCTTGTTCTGATGGTCGGCGCCGACGATTTCGACCTTGAGACCTTTGGCCGCGGCGCCGAAATCCTCAACCGCCATACGAGCAGCGACCACCGAGCCGGGGCCTGTCAGGTCCGCGTAAAGCCCCGACATGTCGTTCATCACCCCGATCTTGATGGTTCCATCGGTATATTGCGCCTGCGCCGAGCCGCACGCGAATGCGATCGCGAGCGCCGCGAGACTGATCAGCCGTTTCATATGGCATTCCTCCTGTTGACGACTTTGCACCCCGGCATTCCGATTCACACACCTAGATACTCGTGCAGCTTGTCGAGATTGGCTTCGAGCTCGGCATTGGCGAACCGGTCGATGATGCGGCCATTCTCCATGACGTAGTGGCGATCCGCAACCGTCGAAGCGAAGCGAAAATTCTGCTCCACCAGCAGGATTGTGAAACCCTGCTGCTTGAGCATGCCGATGGTCTTGCCGATCTGCTCGATGATGACCGGGGCGAGACCCTCCGTCGGCTCGTCGAGGAGGAGTAGGCGGGCGCCGGTGCGCAGGATGCGGCCGATCGCGAGCATCTGCTGCTCGCCGCCGGAAAGCTTCGTGCCTTGACTCGATAGCCGCTCCTGGAGATTGGGGAACAACTCGAAAATCCGCGGCAGTTCGAGCCCGCCGGGGCGCACCTTAGGCGGCAACAAAAGGTTTTCCTCGACGCTGAGACTGGCAAAAATTCCACGCTCCTCGGGACAGAACGCAATGCCCAGTCGCGCAATCCGGTCGCTGGTCAGTCCGATGAGTTCTCTGCCCTCGTAGCGCACCGACCCGGTGCGCTGACCGACGATGCCCATGATCGATTTGAGCGTGGTGGTTTTGCCGGCGCCATTGCGGCCAAGTAGCGTCGCCACCTCGCCAGCGAACACCTCGAACGTGGCGCCGTGAAGCACATGGGATTCGCCGTACCAGGCTTGCAGCCGCTCGACGGCCAGCAAAGGCGCGGCGGCTGGACTAAGCATGGCCAACTCCGAGATAGGCCTCTCGCACCAGCGGGTCGGCGGAAACTGTCTTGTAGTCGCCCTCGGCGAGCACTCGGCCGCGCGTGAGTACGGTGATGCGATTGGACAGGTTGGCGACCACGCTGAGATTATGCTCGACCATCAGCACCGTCCGCTCTGCAGCGACGGACTTGATGAGTGCGCTGATGCGATCGATGTCTTCGTGGCCCATGCCAGCCATGGGCTCGTCGAGCAGCAGCATTTCCGGGTCGAGCGCCAGAGTGGTTGCGATCTCCAGAGCACGCTTGCGGCCGTAGGGCAATTCCACCGCGGTCCAATGGGCGAAGGACGACAAGCCGACGTCGGCAATGAGCGCCATCGCCCGTTCGTTAAATACGTCGAGCACGCGCTTTGAGCGCCAGAAATCGAACGACAATCCGCGCTGTCGCTGCAGCGCGACGCGCACATTTTCGAGCACCGTCAGATGTGGGAACACGGCGGAGATCTGGAACGATCGCACCAGCCCGAGCCGCGCGATCCCCGCAGGAGGCAGCGGCGTGATGTCACGCCCCTTGTACACGATACGTCCCCGGGTCGGATTCATGAATTTGGTCAGGAGATTGAAGCAGGTGGTCTTGCCGGCGCCGTTCGGGCCGATCAGCGCGTGAATCGTGCCGCGGGCAACGCGCAGGTTGACGCCGTTGACCGCAACGAACCCGGCAAATTCCTTGGTGAGATTCTCGGTCTCGAGGATGAAATCGTCGCTCACGAGGCTCCCGCCCTGCTGGTCGACCGCAGTGTTAGCACGTTCGTAACGCGTTCAGCAAAACGGCCGGCTTGCGGCGGCGAGTCGCAAGATCAAAAAATGGGCCAAGGCAGTGTCGATGCGCGCCGAAGGCCCCGGACGGCACGCCAAGCCCGCTCGGCTGCGCGCGTTCCTGCGCCCTTCCTGAAGCTTTCCCCCATTCCTATGTAGTGGCAAAGTAACGGGTGCGACCGCCGATTCTGCTTGAGCGAACCGGCGTCTGCCGCATCGGTGGAGCACTGGCCTTGCGTCTCCTCGTGATCGAGGACGATCCCGACCTCAATCGACAGCTTGCGACCGCGCTGCTCGATGCGGGCTACGTGGTCGATCGTGCCTTTGACGGCGAAGAGGGCCACTTTCTCGGCGAAACCGAACCGTATGACGCGGTCATCCTGGATATCGGCCTGCCGAAGATGGACGGCATCTCGGTGCTCGAGGCTTGGCGCCGTGCTGGCCGCTCCATGCCGGTTCTCATCCTCACCGCACGCGACCGCTGGAGCGACAAGGTCCAGGGTTTCGACGCCGGCGCCGACGACTATGTCGCAAAGCCCTTTCATCTCGAGGAGGTCCTCGCGCGCATCCGCGCGCTGTTGCGGCGTTCGGCCGGCCACGCCAAGAGCGAGCTCAATTGCGGCACCGTGCGCCTCGATACCCGCACCGGGCGGGTGACGGTCAACGGCAATCCGGTCAAGCTCACCTCCCACGAATATCGTCTGCTCGCCTATCTCATGCATCATACCGGCCGCGTGGTCTCGCGCAGCGAACTCGTCGAGCATCTTTACGACCAGGACTTCGATCGCGATTCCAACACCATCGAGGTATTCGTCGGCCGCGTGCGCAGGAAGCTCGGCGTCGATGTCATCCAGACCGTTCGCGGGCTTGGCTATATGCTCGCGCCACCGAGCAATGCGTCTTAATTCACTCGCGCTTCGGCTGTTCTTCTCGGCAACCACGTGGACGGTGGTGATTCTCGTCGTCACCGGCGTCGTGCTGTCGTCGATCTACCGTACGGCTGTGGAGCATGCCTTCGACCGGCGGCTGGGCGTGTACCTACGTAGCTTGGTCGCCGATGTCGCGACGCCGGAAGAGAACGCGGGCAAGTTTCCCCAGTCGATCGGAGAGCCGCTGTTCGATCTGCCGCTCTCCGGCTGGTATTGGCAAGTGACGCGGCTCGACGTTCCGACCCGCGATGTGCGTTCGTCCCGCTCGTTGTGGGATGCGACCTTGCCGCAGCTCGCCGATCCGAGCGCGTCATCGCCGCCGGGCGGCGCGCGCCAGGGTTACGCGGAGGGCCCCGAAGGCCAGCCGTTGCGCATCGTTGAACAGACCATCGATCTCGGAGACGAGGGACGTTACCTCGTGGCTGTTGCCGGCGATCCAGCGGAAATCGATGAGGAGATACACGGCTTCGACAGCGCGCTCGTCATTACCTTTGGAGTGCTGGCGATCGTGTTGCTGCTGACCACGACTTTCCAGGTCCGTTTCGGCCTGGCGCCGCTCAAACGCATCTCCGAAGGCCTGGCCGCCATCCGCTCGGGCGCCGCGGAGCGGCTCGAAGGCGCCTTCCCCGTCGAGATCGCCCCGCTCGCGCGCGAAACGAACGCGCTCATTGACGCCAATCGCGAGATCGTTGCGCGCGCACGCACCCATGTCGGCAATCTCGCACACGCGTTGAAGACTCCGATTTCGGTCATGTTGAACGAGGCGACAAGCCACGGCAGTAACCCGCTCGCCCTGAAGGTGCGCGAGCAGACCGAGATCATGCGCGACCAAGTCACGCGTCACCTTGAGCGCGCCCGATTGGCGGCCCGCGTTGCGGCAATCGGTACCGTCACCGAGGTCCGTCCGGTGGTGACGGCGCTCGCGCGCACAATGGAAAAGATTTACCAGCATCGCGGCATCGCCATCGATGTCGACGCGCCGGAGGGCGCCCGCTTCCGTGGCGAGCAGCAGGATCTCGAAGAAATGGTTGGCAATCTTGTCGACAATGCCTGCAAATGGGCGCAGTCGCGGGTGGCGGTCGAGGCGTTCTCGGAGAAACCGGATCCACGAGACGATCGCCGCACCATACGCATCGTGGTCGATGACGACGGCCCGGGACTTTCGCCGCAGCAACGCGAACAGGTGGCCCGCCGCGGTCGTCGTCTCGACGAGACGAAGCCGGGGTCGGGGCTCGGGCTTTCGATCGTGGTGGAGCTCGCCAGTCTCTATGGCGGCAGCCTGACGCTCGGCACCGCGCCGATCGGCGGGCTGCGTGCGGAGCTGATGCTGCCCGGCGCGTGACTGGACCCCTTAGCAAACCGTTAAGGCCTGTGGGGAACAGAGTTTTGCCCCAATTTTGGCCATTAGCTTGAAGGGTCGGCATGGCCGAGGGGGCCCGCCGGCCTGTTCAGATCACTGACAGACCACGTGGGGGCTTGAGACATGTCTTTCGTTCGCCTGATTGCTGCCGCGCTCGCCGCGCTGTCGATGGCGTCGTGCGCCGGCACTCCCGAGACCGGCCAAGGACCGAGGGAAAACACGGGCACGCTCGTCGGCGCGGTCGCCGGCGGCCTGATCGGCTCGCAGTTCGGCGGTGGAACCGGCGAGCGCATCGCGGCTGGTCTCGCCGGCGCGGCGATCGGCGGCCTCATCGGCAATCGGATCGGCGCCGGGATGGACGACGATGACAAGCGGCGCGCGTATGCGGCGCAAATGCAAGCGCTCGAAGCCGGCAAATCGGGAGTGGCGGTGGCGTGGAAGAATCCCGATTCGGGCCGTTATGGATCGGTGGTTCCCGGTCCCGCCTACCAGTCCAACGGACTGCAGTGCCGACCGTATACTCACACGATCTATATCGACGGCCGGCCGGAGGTCGCGCGCGGTAACGCTTGCCGCAATCCGGACGGCACCTGGACGGCGGTGGGCTGATCGCAGGCCCACTTAGGGACGAAGGAAATCCCGCCAGTAGCGCGAGATCGACTCGCGCTACATGCGCACACCACAAGCGATCGATCTGCGTTTGGGTCCAGCCTTGGCGGCCGTGCTGGCAACGGCTTTCGTCTGATCATTGCCCACGCCGTTGCCGGTTACGGCAAATTTACAAGTTCCCGCTTCGCCATGTCGCGGTCGTGATGGTCTTTGGCCGTTGCAGGGGGGCCGCTCGCCGTGATGTAACCGCCATGGACGGGCCCAGATCAGCGGCACTCGCTTTCGCCGCACCGCCTCGGCATTGTTAAATTCGACCGGTGGATTGGTTATGACCCTGTGGTTCGGGCTCACATTGATGACGGCCGCGGCCGTTTGGGCCGTGCTCTGGCCGCTGGCGCGCCGGGGAAACGAATTGCGATCCGGCAGCGAGGTCGCGGTCTATCGCGACCAGCTCGCGGAGGTCGAACGCGACCGTGCAGCCGGTTTGATCGGCGAGAGTGAGGCCGCCGGCGCGCGAGTCGAAGTATCGCGTCGACTCATCGCCGCGGCTGATGCGCAAACGGTCCCGCCGAGCAGTGTATCGTCTGCGACGTGGCGGCGGCGGGCGGTCGCTGTTGTGGCGCTTGTCGTGCTGCCGCTCGGTGCAGCAGCGTTTTATCTCGCGCTCGGCTCTCCGTCACTGCCGGATCAGCCACTTGCGCCGCGCCTCGCCGCTTCGCGCAGCGATGCGTCGGTCGATACGTTGATCGCGCAGGTAGAGGACCATCTTTCGCGCCATCCTGAGGACGGGCGCGGCTGGGAAGTCATCGCCCCGGTCTATCTGCGACTGGGACGTTTCGATGATGCGGTCAAGGCGCGGCGCAATGCACTGCGGCTCAATGGCGCCACTGCCGAGCGCGAAGCGGCGCTGGGCGAGGCGCTGGTGTTCGGCGCCAACGGAGTAGTGACCGCGGAGGCGAAGGCTGCATTTGAACGGGCGATCGCGCTCGATGCGAACCGCGTCGAGGCGAAGTACTTCCTCGGGCTTGCTGCCGAGCAGGACGGTGACTACAGCCAGGCCGCCGCGACTTGGCGCGCGCTGCTCGAGGCCGCGCCACCCGATGCGCCTTGGATCGATGTGCTGCGAGGCGCGCTCGCTCGCGTCGCTCCCGCTGGCGCGAGCGCCGGCGCAGCGGGTGGTTCGCGTAGCGACCCGAGCGACGAGCAGGTTACGGCGTCCTCCCAGCTTGGCCCCGAGCAACGCAGGGCGATGATCGAAGGCATGGTCGAACGGCTCTCCGAGCGGCTGCATCGCGATGGCGCCGACGTCGAGGGGTGGCTGCGGCTCGTTCGCTCTTACCTCGTGCTCGGCCAACCGGAGAAGGCGCGTGCCGCCGTCATCGATGCGCGGCGTGCACTCGCCGGCGATGCGATCAAGCTGCGACGGCTTGATGACCTTCTCAGAGGACTTGGTCTTGAAGGCTAAGGGTCCGAGGACCGCACAATGACGCGCAGGCAACGACGCTTCTCGCTTATCGGCGCCGCGCTCGGCGTGCTCGCGCTCGCAGTGGCGCTCGTGCTCAGCGCGCTCAAGGACTCCATCGTGTTCTTCAATTCGCCGACCGAGGTTGTCGAGAAGCAGGTGAAACCGGGAACGCGCATGCGCATCGGCGGCCTGGTGAAGGAGGGCAGTGTTTCTCGCGGCGAGGGACTTGCGGTCCGCTTCGAGGTGACCGATGGGAAGCGTACCGTCCCGGTCGCCTACCAGGGCTTGTTGCCTGACCTGTTCCGCGAAGGGCAAGGCGTGGTCGCCGAAGGCGCTCTCGATTCGGCCGGCACCTTTCGCGCCGACAGCGTACTCGCCAAGCACGACGAGACTTATATGCCGAAGGACGTTGCCGACGCATTGAAAAAGCAGGGTCATTGGAAAGACGATTACGAAAAGAAGCTCGGCGCCACCCCGGGGGGCAGGACACAATGATGCATTCCACGCGTTCGCGCGCGGGATGATCGAAGGGGCAGATGATGATCGCCGAATTCGGCCACTACGCCCTCGTGCTCGCGCTGGCGCTCGCGCTCGTCCAGGCGAGCGTCCCGATGATTGGAGCGCGCAAGGACGATCCCGTGCTGATGGCCGTCGCGGGTCCGACCGCGGTGGGACAATTCTGTTTCGTGGCGATGGCTTTTGCCGCGCTGATGACCTGCTACGTGCGGTCGGATTTTTCCGTCATCAACGTCTTCGAGAACTCCCATTCGGCCAAGCCGCTCGTTTACAAGCTCAGCGGTCTGTGGGGCAACCACGAAGGCTCGATGCTGTTATGGGTGCTCATTCTCAGCGCGTTCGGTGCGCTGGTCGCGCTGTTCGGCGCTAATCTGCCAGCCCGGTTGAAGGCCAACGCGCTCGCAGTGCAGTCCTTGATCGCGGTCGCATTCATTCTCTTCATTCTGATCACGTCGAATCCGTTCCTACGCATTGCCAAGGCGCCATTGGAGGGCCGCGACCTCAATCCCATCTTGCAGGATCCGGGCCTCGCCATCCATCCGCCGCTGCTCTATCTCGGCTATGTCGGTCTCTCGATCTCGTTCTCTTTCGCCATCGCCGCGCTGATCGACGGTCGCATCGACGCCGCCTGGGCGCGCTGGGTACGGCCGTGGACGCTACTCGCCTGGATGTTCCTGACGCTCGGCATCGCCATGGGCTCCTATTGGGCCTACTACACGCTCGGCTGGGGCGGTTGGTGGTTCTGGGATCCGGTGGAGAATGCCTCGTTTATGCCCTGGCTTGCCACCACCGCGCTTCTTCACTCCGCGCTCGTAATGGAGAAACGCGATGCGCTCAAAGTGTGGACCATCCTGCTCGCGATCTTGGCCTTCTCGCTGTCGCTGATCGGCACCTTCCTCGTGCGCTCGGGCGTGCTCACGTCAGTGCACGCCTTTGCCACCGATCCGACGCGCGGCGTCTTTATCCTGGCGATCCTGGTGCTGTTCATTGGCGGAAGCCTCACGCTGTTCGCGCTGCGCGCGCCCTTGCTCAAACAGGGCGGCCTGTTCGCGCCGATTTCGCGCGAAGGCGCGCTGGTGCTCAATAACCTTTTCCTGGTGAGCGCCTGTGCGACCGTCTTCATCGGTACACTCTATCCACTCGCGCTGGAGGCGCTCACGGGGGAAAAAATTTCGGTTGGCGCGCCGTTCTTCAACGCCACCTTCGCCCCGCTGTTCGTTGTCGGCGCCGCCGGCATTGCCGTGATCACCGTGGCGGTGGTCTTCGCCATGGAAGGCGGGGGACCGATCCTGGTGCCGTTTGCCATCGGCCTTGCCTTCTACGTCATGGCAGGTGCGTTGACCGACATCGTGGAACGCACCGGCCTGCTCAAGGTGCCGTTCGCTACCGCGTTCGCACGCGCGAAGGGGCTGCCGCGCTCGGCCTGGGGCGCCGCCTTTGCGCATTTCGGGCTCGGCATCACGCTGCTCGGCGTCATCGGCGAGACGCAGTGGAGCCTGGAGCGCATCGCGGAGCTCAAGCCCGGCCAAACCATCTCGGTCCGCCGCTATGAGCTTCAATTCGACGGCGTGACGACGCGCCAGGGCCCGAACTACCGCGACCTCGCCGGCCATTTCACCGTGCGCCGCCACGGCGACGTCATCGGCGTGATGGAGCCCGCCAAGCGCAGCTTTCCTTCGCGCAGCACCGCCACAAGCCAAACTGCGCTGATGACGCGAGGCGTTTCCCAGCTTTACCTGTCGCTCGGAGACCAGAACCCGGACGGTTCGCTGGCGGTGCGGCTCTACTACAAGCCCTTGGTGCTGCTCATCTGGCTCGGCGCGGTGGTGATGGTGGTCGGCGGTGCGCTGTCGCTTTCGGACCGGCGACTGCGGGTGGGCGCGCCGAGGGGGGCGCGAGGCAAGGCCGCACTGTCGCCGGCGGAGTAGATGCAGATGAAGTCGCTCTGTCTGGTCATGACGCTGCTCACGTTCGTGGCTATGCCGTCCGCGATTGCGGTCGAGCCGAACGAAGTGCTTACCGATCCTGCACTGGAAGCGCGAGCCCGGGCGCTGTCGAAAGAGTTGCGCTGCATGGTGTGTCAGAACCAGTCGATCGACGATTCGGAGGCGCCGCTTGCGCGCGACTTGCGCATACTCGTGCGTGAACACCTGCAGGCGGGGGAAAGCGACCGGCAGGTGATCGATTTTCTGGTTGCCCGCTACGGCGAGTTCGTGCTGTTGAGGCCACGGTTTTCATGGCATACCGCGCTCTTGTGGCTTGGCCCGGCGGCGATGCTCCTCATCGGGGCCTGCGGTATAATCGTGCTCGCGCGCCGCTACCGAGCCAATTTCGATCGCGCACGCGCTGAGCAGGAGAGACTCACGGCGGCGGAAGCGGCCCGGCTGTCGGAAATTTTGCGCAGCGGGGAGCGATAAAGTCTTGCCGTTTCGTTCGTAAGTCACTGATAGCCTGCTATTTTTCAGCTTGCTCGACCTTACCAAATTTTAATTTCCCCGACAGCGCCCGGTAAGGAAGCGCCTCCCATCTTGTTGCTGCAACGAGGGTGCCGCTCGGCGCCCGTCGCACCAAAGATGGAGTGACCCTTATGACTGCGAGCGTTCCCGCTCCGAAATCGCGCATCCTCTCCGCGCGTCGTCTCGTTCTGCTCGCCGGCGTGGCCGGCCTCAGCGCGACCGTGCTGCTCGGCGGTGCGGGACTTCTCCCGCAGCCGACCAACCGCGCGCTGACAGAAATCGCCTACGCTCAAGGCGTTCAGCGCCCGATGGGATTCGCGGACATCGTGGAGAAGGTGAAGCCCGCCGTCATCTCGGTGCGCGTCAAGATGACAGGCGGTCCCAAGATGATGGGCTTCGAGGGCGATTTGCCGTTCCCGCCCAACTCGCAGATGGAGCGTTTCTTCCGTCGCTTCGGCTTGCCGGAAGGAAATACTCCCGAGGAGCGGCGCGCGCCGCGTGAGCGGCTGGTGACCGGCCAGGGCTCCGGCTTCTTCATCACCGCCGATGGTTATGCAGTGACCAACAACCACGTGGTCGACAAGGCCGACACCGTCGAGGTAACGGCCGAAGACGGCAAGACCTACACGGCCAAGGTGATCGGTACCGATGCGCGCACCGACATCGCGTTGATCAAGGTCGAGGGCCGCAGCGACTTCCCCTATGTCCAGCTCGCCGAGAAGTCTCCACGCGTCGGTGACTGGGTGCTCGCGGTCGGCAATCCATTCGGCCTCGGCGGCACGGTCACGGCCGGCATCGTCTCGGCCCGTGGCCGCGATATCGGCGCCGGCCCGTATGATGATTTCATTCAGATCGACGCGCCGGTCAATAAGGGCAATTCCGGTGGCCCGACCTTCGACGTCGATGGCAACGTGATCGGTGTCAACACCGCGATCTTCTCCCCCTCGGGCGGTTCGGTAGGTATCGCCTTTGCGATCCCTGCTCCGACTGTGAAATCGGTCGTCGCCCAGCTCAAGGATAACGGCAAGGTCACCCGCGGCTGGATCGGCGTGCAGATCCAGCCCGTCACCGCCGAGATCGCCGACAATCTCGGTCTTAAGGCGCCGCAGGGCGCGCTCGTCTCCGAGCCGCAGGCGAACGGTCCGGCTGTCAAGGCCGGCATAATGGCCGGTGATGTCGTCACCGCCGTCAATGGCAACGCTGTGAAGGACGCCAGAGATCTCGCCAAGCAGATCGGCAGCATGGCCCCGGGCTCGACCGCGAAACTGACGATCTGGCGCAAGGGCGAGGAGAAGACCTTCTCGATTGCGCTCGGCGAGCTGCCCAATCAGCGAGAGGCGCGGGCGGCGATGCCGGATTCCTCCGCCCCGGAGGGCACCGACGTGCCGCGGCTCGGCCTCACGGTCGTACCGGCCGGACAAGTCGCCGATAGCGGTTCGGAAGGCGTGGTGGTCACCGACGTCGATCCCAACGGGATTGCCTCCGACCAGGGCGTCAAGACCGGCGACGTCATCCTCGAGGTCGGCGGCAAGAAGGTTGCCAATCCGTCCGACGTGCGCAGCGCCCTCAGAGACGCGCAGAAGGAGGGCAAGCGCACGGTTCTCATGCG
>WNFY01006283.1_pt1 | contig 12473 bp, 9 predicted proteins | sample 5400091 | NCBI WGS metagenome assembly WNFY01 (sample SAMN13153364, study PRJNA577476) | soil metagenome | isolation source: 60 cm soil or saprolite under grassland replicate 1 | place: USA:California | collected 2016-06-15 | reverse complement strand
ACTGATTTCAGAACAAAGCTCGACGTAGATGAAATACTAGGAACTCTGAACGAGGCGCGATTACAAAATTCATGTAATCTTAAGGCGCCCGACAAGATGTCCATTGAGATTAAAAAAGAGATCCAGCTGGAGATCGCCCATGTCTTGTTCATCGACATCGTTGGCTACTCCAAGCTGGCAGTTAATGAGCAGCGCGCCTTAATCGAGGGGCTGAACGACATCGTCCGGGCCACGGATGAATTCCAAGCCGCTGAAACGACCGGCCGACTAATTAAGATCCCAACGGGCGACGGGATGGCACTGGTTTTCTACCAGAGTCCGGAGGCGCCGGTTGATTGTGCTCTGGAGATCAGCCGGGCATTGAAGAACCATCCGGAACTTCGTCTCCGAATGGGTGTGCACAGCGGCCCAGTCAGCGGCGTCATCGACTTAAACAGCAAAGCAAACGTCGCTGGCGCCGGCATCAACATCGCGCAACGAGTGATGGATTGCGGTGATGCGGGACATATTCTGGTTTCCAAACGCGTCGCCCAGGATCTCGAGCATTATCCTCATTGGCAGCCACACCTCCATGATCTTGGCGAAACCGAGGTGAAACACGGCATTCGGCTTTCGATCGTGAATCTCTACACGGAAGAACTCGGGAATGCGGCCATGCCGGAGAAAGTGAAGGCTACGCGTGTTACTTCCGCAGCAAGGGAACGGGCAGTTCGACGGCGAAAAATTTTGGCGGCGGCCCTGCTCGTCGCCGCGGCTGCGATTGGTTTCGTTATGCTGCGTCATAAGGGGCCGTTGCCAACGACAGGCTCAGCGATTCCGGAAAAATCGATCGCGGTGCTTCCGTTTGAAAACCTGAGCGAAGAAAAGGCCAACGCCTACTTTGCCGAAGGCATCCAGGATGAGATTCTGACACGCTTGTCCAAGATTGCTGATCTAAAGGTCATTTCCCGGACATCGACGCAGCACTACAAGAGCGCGCCGGACAACGTGCCTGAGATCGCCCAGCAACTTGGTGCGGCCCACATTCTGGAAGGCAGCGTGCAGAAGAGCGGCGAGGCCGTGCGCGTGAACGTGCAGCTGATCAAAGCTGCCAATGATTCTCATGTTTGGGCCGATATATTCGATCGCAAATTGACCGACATCTTCTCGGTCGAGAGTGACGTGGCCAAAGCCATCGCCGAACAACTGCGAGCGCACCTGAGCAGTCGGGAAGAGCAAGTCATCGCTGCCAAACCAACGGATAACCCCGAGGCTTACGATGCTTACCTGCGTGGCTTGGCTTACACACTCAAGACTGCAAACACACCCGCCAACTACCTTGGAGCACAGAAATATCTTAAAGAAGCGGTGCGGTTGGACCCGAAGTTCGCGCTTGCCTGGGCGCTACTCTCATACACAGATGCGGTCGGCTATATCACAACGGCTCTTCAACCAACGGTCGCGCTCCGTGAAGAGATACGGCAGGCAGCCGAAACGGCGCTCACTCTTCAGGCCAATCTCGGCGAGGCCGTATTGGCCAAGGGATATTACCACTACGCCTGTCTAAAGGATTACGACGCCGCGGTGCATTACTTTGAGCAAGCACGTCAGTTCCTACCGAATAGCAGCAAGATTCCTGAATCGCTCGCCTATGTTACGCGCAGGCGCGGCGAGTGGGACCGGAGCGAGTCATATTTCAATGAAGCCGAGCGACTCGACCCGCGTAACGTTTACCTACTTACCCAGCACGCGCTTTCCTACCAATCCCTACGTCGTTTCCCCGAAGCGCTGCGGAAGCTTGATCAGGTTCTCAATATTACACCGGATGATCTCGATACCCTCGCGCAAAAGGCGGTTATTGCACAAGGCGAGGGGGACCTGCCGCGTGCCTCGGCGCTCCTCGCTCCGCTTCATCCGAACGCCGACGACACGAGTGCGTTGGAAACACAAGTTTACCAGGCGATCCTGGAGCGCCGCCCCGCCCAAATCATTCCTCGGTTAAAGGAAATACTCAGCAAGCCGGACCCGGCGTTGGGTTTTTACAATGGCGAACTACGCTTTTGGTTAGGCTGGGCGCAAGAGGTCGCCGGCGATCATCCTGCCGCCCAGGAAAGTTGGCGACAGGCGTCCAGCGAACTGGAATCTTCCCTCAAAGAACAGCCGGAAAATTTTCAGCTGATCGGTGATCTCGCGCTGACCAACATGGGTCTTGGTGATAAAGCCACTGCCTTCGCTTTCGTCGACAAGGCGGTAGCCGCGAATCCGATTGAAAAGGACGTGCTTTCTGGTGCCGCTCCGATCGAGATCCTCGCCCGGGTGGCGGCGCGGATGGGGGAACGCGAGCGCGCCATCGCCGCTTTGCAGAAACTACTCTCGATATCGTACGCTGGTCTGCTGGCTACACCGCTTACTCCTGCGCTGCTCCGGCTCGATCCCATGTTCGATCCGCTCCGGAATGATCCGCGCTTCCAAAAACTCGTCGCCCCGTCCACGCCGAAGTCAGCGAACAAATAGCGCGACGCAGTTAACTCGCTGAATCCGCCAGAATGCGCCGCTTCAGGGACCGGTTACCACGCGGTAGTAGGTGCCGTTTGCCCCAAAGGCCGGGCTGAACCAGTTATTCCCACACAAGTAGTAGGTGGTGCCTTGGACGGTGGGTGTAATGCAACCGGCCGGGAGAGCCGCAACCATCTGTCCCATGGAATAGTTGCCTGGTGTCGCAACCACGGTTGTCGTGGTCGTGGCGGGTTGACTCGTCGTGGCTGTGGTTGTGTCGGCGTTGTAAGCGTTGGCTGACACGGCCGCAGCATTGGAGTTAGCGTTAGCCGCGGCTGCATTAGCATTGGCAGCGTTTGCATTTGCTGAAGCGACAGCCGCACCAGTAACAGCGGCGGTTGTGACGGCGGCGGCAGCTGCCCGCAATAACCCACGTCGACGTCAGGTGACAAAGTCGTTTCGGTTGTGAAACGCGTGGGGCCTCATCCTTTCCACGCCTATCCTGTTATTAATTTAGAGGCCTATTGCCCTAAAGTCCTATAGACGGATCACAGGATGCACAACAACATTTGGACTTATCTCAGCACTAACAAACTCGTCCAGTACCATGAAATCCTTAGGGCAAATTTTCCTCGGCAGTATCCAAACTTGCATTTTTATAGCGGCGGCTGGTTCCCTTCAGGCAGAGCAAATCCAGACCACTGGCACACCGGGTTCACCCGGCGCGACGACAACCATTAGCGGCAAACAACTCCCGCCACCGGACCCGAAATTCGGCGGCGTGATCAAGGACGACGCACTCCAATCGAAAGCTTGGTGGGCACCGCGCGTCGTGCCGCCCAAGAAGGCGCCGAATATTCTCCTCATCATGACCGACGACTCGGGCTTCGGCGTGCCGAGCACTTTCGGCGGCGTCATCCCGACACCGACGATGGATCGCATCGCGAAGGCAGGTCTGCGCTACAATAATATCCATTCGACCGCGCTTTGTTCGCCGACCCGTGCCGCGCTGATTACTGGCCGCAACCATCACTCGGCCGGCTTCGGCGTGATCTCGGAGCAGTCCACGGGATTCCCAGGCTACAACAGTATCATCGCGAGAGATAAGGCTACCATCGGTCGCATCCTGCTGGACAACGGTTATGCAACGTCATGGTTCGGCAAGGATCATAACGTGCCGGCATTCGCGGCCAGCCAGGTCGGCCCGTTTAATAATTGGCCCATTGGGCAGGGCTTCGAGTATTTCTACGGGTTCGTCGGCGGCGACGCCAACCAATGGCAACCGAACCTGTTCCGCAACACGACGCAAATCTATCCGTTCGAGGGCAAGCCCGGTTGGAACTTGGTCACTGGCATGGCCGATGACGCCATAGATTACCTGAACCGCGTCGATCAGATTGATCCGAGCAAGCCATTCTTCTGCTACTATGTTCCCGGCGCCACACACGCGCCGCATCATCCGACCAAGGAATGGGTGGACAAGATTCACGACATGCACCTGTTCGATGAGGGCTGGAACAAACTGCGCGATACCATCTTTGCCAACCAGAAGAAACTCGGCGTGATCCCGGCTGACACCCAGATTGAGCCTTGGCCGACGAAGGTCATCAAGAACTGGGATGAGTGCACGCCGGAAGAGAAGAAGCTTTTCATCAAGCAGGTGGAGATCTTCGCCGCCTATGAGGCCTACAACGACCACGAAATTGGCCGGGTCGTCCAAGCTGTTGAAGACATGGGCAAGCTGGACAACACGCTGATCATCTACATCAACGGCGACAATGGCACCAGCGCCGAGGGCGGCCCACTCGGCACACCCAACGAAGTCGCCTTCTTCAACGGTGTTAACATGATGCCCGTCGATGTCCAGATGAAGTGGTACGACGTGTGGGGCACGGAGCAGACCTACAACCACATGTCGGCGGGATGGTCCTGGGCCTTTGATACGCCGTTTACCTGGTTTAAGCAGAACGCCTCCAAGCTCGGCGGCATCCGTCAGTGCATGGCCGTCTCGTGGCCTGGCCACATTAAGGACCAAGGCGCACTCCGCGAGCAGTTCATGCACGTTATTGACGTAGTGCCGACGCTCCTCGAAGTCTGCGGAATTTCCGCCCCCGATTCCGTGGACGGCATCAAGCAAGCACCCATCGAAGGTACCAGCTTTGCCTACACGTTTGACCCGAAGAACGCCAAGGAACCGTCACATCACAAGACCCAGTATTTCGAGATGATGGGGCAGTGGGCTCTATACCACGAAGGCTGGCTGTTGAGCACCAAGGTAAACCGCGCGCCGTGGGAGGCCTTTGGCGCCGCCAACCCAGACCCGCTCAACAATCAGGTCCTCGAACTCTACGACCTGAACAAGGACTTCAGCCAGTCTCAGAACCTCGCCGACAAGCAGCCGGACAAGGTGAAGGAGATGAAGAACACATTCATCGGGGAAGCGAAGAAGTATCAGGTTTTCCCGATGGACGCCTCGGTCGGGGCGCGCATCGTAGCGCCGCGCCCGAACATCACCGCCGGTCGCACCGAGTTTGTGTACACTAGACCTATGGTCGGCCTGCCGCAGGGCGATTCTCCGATGCTGCTCGACAGCTCTTATACCATCACGGCGGACATCGATGTTCCGCAGGGCGGTGCCGAAGGTATGATCCTAACCTCCGGCGGTCGGTTCGCCGGCTACGGCTTTTATTTACTCAAGGGCAAACCAGTGTTCCTCTGGAACCTGGTTGACCTCAAGCGGGTCAAATGGGAAGGCCCGGACGCGCTCACGCCCGGCAAGCATACGCTGGAGTTCGACTTCAAGTATGACGGCCTGGGCCTGGGCACTCTGGCGTTCAATAACATGAGCGGCCTCGGCCGCCCTGGTACGGGCACGCTGAAGGTCGACGGCAAGGAAGCCCAAAGCATCACTCTGCCGCACACGCTGCCGATGATCCTGCAATGGGACGAGAGCTTCGACATCGGCTCCGATACCCTGACCGGTGTGAACGATGCGGACTACAAGCCTCCGTTCCCCCTGACTGCCAAGCTCGACAAGCTGACCATCAAGGTGGACCGGCCGAAGCTCACGGCGGAGGACATTAAGAAGCTCGAGAATACCGAAGCGACCGCTGTGGACGGCCAGCCGATCCATCATATGCAGAGCGAGCCTCACTAGTCGTGCACAGCAGCGGAGTAACAAGATCAACGAGTAACGACCGGGTCATTAGTAATCACACGTTGCCTATGAAAAAGAACCTGGCTAAGTTCCTCATTGCAGCATTGGTTCTCATTCCCATCGCCTTGTTAGCTCAGGGTCTTGCTCCGACACGTCCTTATTCTGAGGAGGCCGAACTTTCCAAGGTGGAAGAATGGGTAATTTCTCAAGGCACCGCAGAATCAATAGCCGCAGAACTAGCGGCCATACTCGGACTTGGCAGTGATCGTCTTCCAGTGAAACTAAAGTCGTATCGTACGTCGGACGGTATCAGCCGCGGATTTGCTGTCAGCACGAATCCCATCCAGAAAGGCATCGTGCTTTCTGCACTCAAAACAATACAAGATAAGGTGAAAATTTATTCTGTAGGCACTGCCTGGCTTACGGACAGATCGGGAACTCTTCACCGAACAATACAAATAGATGCTTCTGGCGCCAGGGTTGTTCCAAACAACTCCCGCGCAGCAGAATTCAACAACATCAAGGCCTTCTTTGTTAAGAAACTTGAGGCTACCAATCCTACCATCACTTCGTCACCCTCTCCTGGGATATCTGCAACCGCTCGGGGAGGGAAACGAGGAACCAACTGATAAGAGTTTCAAAACCGAAACGACAACGCAAACCCAAACCAAACCCAATGAAAATAAATAAACTAATCCCGATGTGTGCCGCATTCGCAGGCATCATCATCATAGCAAATCCATTCACGACCTATTCCGCGCCCCAGACACCGGCTCCTAGCGCAAAGCCGCTGATTACGTGGACCGCGAGCGGCAAGCAGTCAAAAAACGTGGATGTCCTCTTCGTGCAAAACGCCAAGAATGTGAGCTTCAGCAAAGGAAAGCTTGTCTTGCGCGGAGTGAACCCCGTGACCGTGGCCTTCACTGATCGTCCTGCACGGATGGCGGGGCATATGCAGACCAGCAGGTTCGTTCCGCTGTGGAGTCACGGAAAGGACAGCTTTCTCAAGGACAATCCTAATGCCACGCTCTCCGTTTTTCGCGGTGACAACGTATCGGACCTGGTGGTGGAACTTAGCAACCCACAGCTATCCGGCAACGATCTCACCTACGATGCGCGGATTCTCGAAGGCACTCCGCCAGCGGATGGGGGAGCGTGTGCGTTGTTCATCGATATCATCGGGATGCCTGCTACACCCATGTCCTACGCCGGCGTCGCGCGCCGTGGCTATCGTCGTGGCTACTAGGGCGGGGTAAATGAAAGCCCGGGAATTAAACCTGACCCTCTACATCCGGAAGGAGAATCCTGGCGACGAGAAGAAGAGTAATTGCTCCCGGCGCCTAACGACACCATTACCTCGTCATGCGCCTCTACAGGCCAAAGACGGAAGCCCCCTCGATCCTCCCAGCCGGAGAAGGAACATGGAAGCCACCGGGTATTGTAATGGCGAAGTAATCGATTTGATTCAATTAGAAGCACTCGGCCTCTCGAGCCATTCTTCACGAAACAGTGGCGACGGAGTGAGATAGAGCTGGTGAAGTAAGTCAGTCGACTCGATTCTGAAACGCGCGGGCCGCAGCTGGGAAGGTGCGACCCGCGACTTCACCGGTGAACCTCTACGACAACCATTCCACGACCCGGGACTAACTTATCCCAAACGAACCTATTTTCCTCGTTCCCAAGCTCCAGGATAGACACGATGGGGGAAAGCTGCCATCTCAACCGTCTACTGAATGACTGAAAATCAGGTACTCACTGCGCTCTGGACTGGGACCTACCTCCTGATCCAGCTTGGCGTGATTGCCCGGGCTATTTTGCGACCTCACCGGGAACCAGCTTCGCGGGTAGCGTGGGTCGTAGTCATTGTCGTTCTGCCCGTGGTCGGCATCATCGCTTACATCCTGCTCGGTGAAACCAATATCGGTCGCCGGCGGGTAAGTCGCATGTGCGCGGTGCTGGCCGCGATGCCGGATGTCGCCAAAGCCCCCGGAATGGATGCCCCAAATCTGCAACCGAAAATTCCCGAGCCCTACGCCCATCTGTTTCGGCTCGGCCATTCGGTCAATGGCTTCGAGCCGGTGGGCGGCAACAGCGCGCGCTTGCTGTCGGATTCCAACGCGACCATCGCGTCCATGGTCGCGGATATTGATGCCGCGCAAGATCATGTCCATCTGACCGTCTACATCTGGCTGCCGGATAACAACGGACTCAAAGTGGTCGAAGCGCTGAAGCGGGCCGCCGCGCGCAAGGTCATCTGCCGGACGATGGCCGATGGGTTGGGCTCGCGCTCCATGATCGCATCCGAGCACTGGAAAGCCATGCAGGAGGCGGGAGTTCAGGTGGCCACTGCACTGGCCATCGGCAATCCGCTCTTGCGTCCGTTACGGGGCCGCATTGATCTGCGCAACCACCGCAAGATCCTGGTAATTGACAATCGCATCACCTATTGCGGCAGCCAGAATTGCGCGGACCCCGAGTTCCGGATCAAGGCTAAGTTTGCCCCGTGGGTGGATGCCATGATGCGCTTTGAGGGACCAATTGCGCGGCAGAACCAGCACCTTTTCGCCAGCGACTGGATGGCGCAGGTGGATGACGACCTCAACGACTTGTTGCGTCAACCGCTGCCGCCCGCCGATTCGGGGTTCACGGCGCAGGTCATCGGCACCGGGCCGACGGTGCGCAACTCGGCCATGCCCGAACTCTTCGAGACCCTGATGTATACCGCCCGGCGGGAACTGGTCATCACAACTCCCTATTATGTACCCGACGAAGCCATGCAGTCAGCCCTCTGCGCCAGCGCCCGGCGCGGGGTGGCAACCACTATTATTTTCCCGGCGCGAAACGACTCATGGATCGTGGGCGCGGCAAGTCGAAGTTACTACAGTGACTTGCTCGCCGCCGGGGTCTGCATCCACGAGTACGAGGGCGGCCTCTTGCATACCAAGTCGCTGACCCTGGACGGGGAAATCACGCTGATCGGTTCGGCCAACATGGACCGGCGCAGTTTCGAACTGAATTACGAAAACAACATTCTGATCTGCGATCCGACCTTGACCGCCGAAATGCGCCACCGTCAGGATGCCTATCTCGCTCAATCCCATCCCGTCACCGTCGAGATGGTGGCCCAGTGGCCGATGACCCGCCGGCTTTGGAACAACACCATCGCGATGCTCGGGCCGATTCTGTGAAAGCCGGGCGCCAAAACCGAATAATATAGGATCGAAATTTCAATTGTCTGCGACAGAGCCTGATCCTACCCGGAGCGAACAGATGAAAAACAAAATTTAACAGGAGCACACAGAAAGAACAGAGATGGAAAGCAAGAAGCCCTCCGTTTCCACAGTTTACCCGCCGCGGAGGGTTACCTCCTGTTAGTCGGATCTGTGTGCCGCCTCAGGGAGCAGGCACCACGCGATAGTAAACGCCGTTTGCGCCGTAGGCCGCGCTGAACCAGTTATTACCACACAAGTAGTAGGTCGTGCCTTGAACGGTGGGTGTAATGCAACCGGCCGGAAGGGCCCCAACAAGCTGCCCTATGGAATAGGTGGCTGCCGGCGCCGTCGTAGTCGTAGCCGTGGCTGCGTGGCTCGTGGTTGTGCCGGCGTTGTAAGCGTTGGCTGACGCGGCCGCAGTATTGCCATTAGCGTTAGCTGCGGCCGCATTAGCGTTGGCAGCGTTTGCATTTGCTGAAGCGACAGCCGTACTTGTAACAGCAGCGGTTGTGACAGCGGCGGCAGCAACCCAACCGTTGCAGTTGGCGCATGTTGATCCGTAGTAGTTGACCGTGGCAGGCGGATGATAGCCATAATAAGCGGTTGGTGGATGATACGCAGTGCCGTAGCCATAGGCGCCGGTGTGGTACGCGCCCTGGCCGTACGCGGCAGACGTAGTGCCGCCGTAAGTGTTCGTATGAGTCGCGCCTTCTCCATATTGAGCCGACGTCTTGCCGCCGTAGGTATTTGTGTGCGTCGCTCCTTCGCCGTATTCGCCCGAAGTTTTACCGCCGTAGGCATTCGTGTGCGTCGTGCCCCCGCCTTCATTGTGTGACGTGCTGGTGCCGTAGGCGCTATCGTGGGTGGTGCCTTGGCCGGCGGTGTGCGAGCTGCTGCCACCGTAGGCGTTGCTGTGGCTCGTCGATCCATAGCTGTGAGACGTGCTGCCACCATAACGGTTGCTGCTTGAGAAATTGCCTCTACTGCCGCTATAACTGCCGCCACGCCCGAAAGCAAAGGCAATTTCGGATGGGACCAAGGTGATGACGATAAGACCTACGAATCCAACGATAATGTTTTTCATGATGTTTCCCTTTCTGGCTTCTTCTAGTTCTACTGTTTTTTAGGTGGCTTGCCTTTTGGCGTGGGCTCAGCACCGGGTGAGGGCTCCGGATGTGGATGTGCGAACGGCATGGGATTCGCAGTGGCAGCTTTCGCTGAGGTAAATGTGTCGGGTGGAACAGCCGCGTCAAGTTGCCAGTCGGAGAGGATCAAGGTGTGGCGCAATCTATCAGGATCCTCGAGATAAGTCGCGTGAAGTAACCGGGGCAGCTTGTCTTCAGTTCCAATCCACGCCTGTATGAACACACCGTTGTCGATATATGCCACCATGTCTGTCGTCGTTTCGCCGATCACTTTGGACTGGCCGATGTAATAGGCGAGCTTCATTGCTTCTGACATCTCCTTGTAAGGATCAGCGACAATCCAGTCGGCAAACGGGAAATAGATTGCAGCGGAGTGATAGGCCTGCTCCAATGCCGCGTCGATGGTCGGCGGTAAAACTCAGAGGCAGGACCATCGCCTGGCATGATCACCCGCAATTTGTCGGGTCGCTCAAGAGCAACCTCGGACTTTGTGGTGAAAGCGAGAGGGTGACCATGGCGGCTCGGGTTCTCGTAAAAATGCACCGCGTTGAATTTAATTGTATGGGCGGCGGCCAAGCGGCTGCTTGCAGCCTTGAGAATTTCGAGGGCCTTTGGCTCGAGCACGGGTGCGGCCTCGGGTGCCGGGCTTGCCTCGGCCGCGGCGGTCTTGGCCTTCTTTTTGGCTGCAGGTGGTTTGCTCTGCGCGTTAGGCGTTACCAGAAGCCCACCTAACGCCAGTAACAACGCGCACCAACGACACGTATTTCGGATCATCATGGAATCATGCCGCATTCGAACATTTTGTTGGCGATGGGAGCAGCTACCTTACTGATAAAAGCCGACCGCATCTGCGGATCAGATTTCAACATGTCCAGTGCTTCCTGTTCCATCTGCGGTTTGGGTGCCTTGCCTTTCTGGGCCCGCTCCTGCCATAACTGCTCGCACGTGGCCTGCTGGTACTTTTGGACGACCTTATCGGCAATCTTATCCATGATTGGGAATTGTTGAGCGTTTATCGCTGTGCAAAGCAGAGCGATCGCTAGCGTAAACAAGGATGCAAGTGCAACTTTTTTAACCATAAGGCAGTTTCCCTGCACTGACATACGACTGTCTATGGGACCTTAGGCCTATATGGAGTCTGGGGCTCTCTGGTGAACTTTCCTCCCTAGCGCAGGAAAAATGATTCGCGGCCCGCAGGTTGATTTCCTTTGTCAGGTTCATCGACGCGGTACGCGTAGCCCTAAAGTCCCATAGGCAGATCGCCGCAGGTGCGACAAAATTGCGGTTATCAGATGATTCATGAGCAACAACAAACCGGATCAACACCAATGAAATCAGCAACACAGATCCTCCTTGGCGGGGTGCTCGCTGCCGTCGTCATGGCGGCTACGCCTTCCGCTTGGGCTCAGCAAATCACCGGCACCCCCGGGTCGCCCGACGCCACTGTCACGATTGACGGGAAACAAATCCCGCCACCACCCCTGCCGTTCGGTGGCGTGATCAAGGAAAGCGTCAAGGATTCCACGCCTTACTGGCCGCCGCGCGTCGTGCCACCCAACGGTGCGCCCAACATCCTGCTCATCATGACAGATGACGCGGGCTACGGCATTTCGAGCACCTTCGGCGGCGTCATTCCAACGCCGGCCATGGACCGCGTCGCCAAGGCGGGATTGCGCTACACACAATTTCACTCCACGGCGTTGTGTTCGCCCACGCGCGCGGCGTTGATCACGGGGCGCAACCATCACTCGGTGGGCTTCGGCGTGGTTGGCGAACTGGCCACTGGCTATCCGGGCTACGATTCCATCATCGAATCGGACAAGGCCACGATTGCAGAAACCCTCAAGGAAAACGGCTACGCGACTTCGTGGTTCGGCAAGGAACATAACACGCCGAGCTTTCAATACAGCCTGGCTGGACCCTTTGACCAATGGCCCAGCGGGATGGGCTTCGAGTATTTCTACGGGTTCATGGGCGGCGAGACCGACCAGTGGACGCCTTACCTGTTCCGTGACCACACGCAAATTTTTCCGTGGATTGGCCGGAAGGATTACAATCTCACCACCGACATGGCGGATGAGGCCGTCAAGTATTTACACACCATGAACGCGGTCGCGCCGGACAAGCCGTTTTTCCTCTATTATGTGCCCGGCGGCACGCATTCGCCGCACCAGCCGACGAAGGAATGGATTGATAAAATCCATGCGATGCACCTGTTCGACAACGGCTGGGAGAAATTGCGCGACACGATCTTCGCCAACCAGAAGAAGCTCGGCGTGATTCCTGCGGACACGCAGCTTACCCCGTGGCCGGACGGACAGGCCGCGTTCGGTGGTGCGAAGCTACCCCGGTGGGACTCGCTTTCACTGATCCAAAAGAAACTCTACATCCGCCAGGCCGAGGTCTTCGCCGCCTACGCCGCCTACACCGATTATGAAATTGGCCGGGTGATCCAGGAAGTTCAGGATCAAGGCAAGCTCGACA